>Ga0209629_10003175_pt1 | contig 11624 bp, 6 predicted proteins | sample TergutCu122P5_FD_187286 | JGI IMG/M metagenome (GOLD analysis project Ga0209629, IMG submission 187286) | Cubitermes ugandensis P5 segment gut microbial communities from Kakamega Forest, Kenya - Cu122 P5 (SPAdes) (version 2) | ecosystem: Host-associated > Arthropoda: Insects > Digestive system >...
GAGAGAGAGAGAGAGAGAGAGAGAAAGAGAAAAAAAGTAAAAAAGAAATACAGACACTTAAGTATGCAGAACCTACCATCCTACCCTATTACTTGCTGCTACAGAATTGTATGAGAAAAATTTCTAAATTAGTTTAGCTTACTGGAGTTGTCAAACACCATATGCACTGACTCCTTGTATTTTCTATACCTGCTGTTACAATTCAATTTGCAAAATTCTGGCTTCATTCCATTATATTCTAACTTCTCAGAAATGTCTTTCACACTAGGTCTAGCACAGAGCAAAGAGGATTAATTTGTCACACAAAACAGTTAAGGACTGAATCAATAAATCACCAGGAACACCTGCTGAGCTGAAGGTACATCTGTACCTACAAATTTTATTGAAAAGGTCTTGCTGTTCTTGAAAAATGATACTAGCTCTGTTACACGGGCTCTGAACTGCTATTTTTACATGAGCTGGAAGATTACCTTCAAAATTATGGTAGCAGCCAGGATGGATCAGTTTCCTATTGGCAGCTAAATAAAATATATAACCAACTTTTAGACTTTTTTTTTTAACTGCTGACTGCACAGAGGGTTTGACGGTTTTAGTTTAGATTTTTTGTCTTATTTCAGGTTTTCACAGTTATGCCAACAATTTCTGTGGTAAGGTTCTTTTGTCTTACCAATGACAAAACTTACTTGTAGGTGGATATGAGTTCACTGATATTAAGATGGCCGGTGATTGAGAACAGCACTTTCTATTAGCCTAAACTATATAGGGGCCTCCCCCACTCTCTCACCTGGAAAATTAAGCAGATTCCGTTCCCAAAATCACAAGCACATTTTTCAAATACCATACAGTAAGTCCAGAAAAAAAGTAATCCGAAATGATACAAAGGAGTCAGAATCGAAACCAGGTTACAGCTGCAGTCAGTCAGTCAGTCAGTCAGTCAGTCAGACTGCCTTGGTGTCAAGCCCCTCCTATGGTTTATGACCTTAAGTTTGATCAGTTTTGAAACTTACATTACTACAACCCTTTGGGCATCCTCTCTTATGAGACAGTAGGTCTGTCGTTTGTTGAAAGGAGCATTAACAGTACTGAAAGCATGAACAAATATCTTGAATTGTGTTGACTTCTGCTACAATCCATAAGCATTTATGATATGGTCAATTCCATACAAGGAGTTACAAACACTCCTAAGCAGCTGTACTGCTTACGTGATATTAATGCATTCCAAAGTTATTTAAGAAACTATTAAAATCTACCTCACTGTACTTTTGTTAGCTCTTGTACTACAGCCCAATTCAAGCTCTGACCATCTCAACTATGCCCCTCCATTGGTTCCTAACTAGCTCTTTGGACTTACAGATGCTATGTCCTTGTGTTTGATACGTCACTTATGCTGGTTATGGCTGGCTAACTGGGTTCAGGGATTCTTAACAGGAATTTTCTTTTTATAGGGATTGAGTCAACAGCTTCATGCCTCAACCCCTAACAAAGAGGACCAGGACACATATTTTTATGGCAACTTGCTCAAAACTTGTCCAGCATGCATGGCTCTAACAGCCACTCAGCTGCCAAACTTAACTATACAACTTAATTTTACTTGCTTATTTTCAACCAAAATCAAATCCCTTTTATTAAATTTTGCTCACTGTAAATTTGCTTCCACTACAACAAGTTACTGAAACTATATTCTGTTTGCAGAATGCTCATTTCTACATAATATACTTCACTTCTACTAAACACTTCTTCTAGATACATATGGGTATTGTGAACGGAGCAAGTAACAACCCCACGTATGTGACAAAATTTCAAATTATTACAAGCAGAAAATGTTGGCTAACATGTAAGAAACTAAATTCCCAGTAACACCTTGTATAAAAGGAATATGAGCTTCCAAATAGTTCATAACCTTAAAAAGAGCATTCCTTTCTGAGAGGACAGTGCTCACACACAAAAGCATGAAAAGGGCTTTTTAAGCTTTTAACAAAAAATAAAACAATCACAATATAAAAAACAATGTCTTCTTTGGAAAAATGGCCAACAAAAAAAACATAAAAACAAAAATTCTGTACACCTTTGGAAATGTTTCACAAGACAGTTTCAACACGTGTTTTCTGCTTAAGTATAATTCTGTAACATACCACTGCATAACACCAAAACAATTCATTCCTTTTAAGAATGTTTCTTTAGCTGTTCACACTTCAAAGAAATGATTTTCATACATCTACTGTGTGATGATTTAAAGAAAACTCTGTGCATGAGTGCAAAGTGCTTAACTTTAAATTCATTCCAACCATCTAGCATGTATTTATGAAGCCCTTGCTAGAAATTTAAACGTTAATTAAAGATAATTACATACTTCTTTTTGATAATTGTAACTGCAAAGAATTCCCCCATACTATCAAGCAAACACAGCATATGACTTGCTGAATGACATAATTTTAAGGCTGCTGAGCTTAATTTTAAATAAGCAATATTAGGAACTATAATATATACCAAGACCCACAGACCATTTCTAACACAACAAACACAAACACACACACACACATACACACACACACACACACACACACACACACACACACACAATCTTACCCATGAGCTGCAAAAATCTAGAATAAGTAACAATAATCCATTTAAAAATATAACAGCTAAACTTTACTGAAGGGGCAGAAGAAGATATTATGTGATTAGAAGTACAAATATACCCACACTCACAAAGCACATGCACACATACAGTAATATTACATGAACAAAACTTCTCTAATTTGTGATAATAGGAAATAATAACCTGTTTTTTTGTATACAGACATAAACACACATGATGTCTATGGAATATACAGGACACAAAGGATAAAGATGCTGCTCCACAGTGACACAACAAGGCACAGGACAACAACATTTCTTCTACAACACATACAGTACTATTAAGTGGGTTTCAGAATGTCCAATAACTTTAGAGGAACCATTTAATCATTACAGACTTCATTCTAAAACAACAACTGCTAATCAACAAAATAATGGAACAATTATGACACAACACTGTAATATGATCTTGTACTATTACGCAGTAAAACAATGTTACTAAACACTGTACCATCACAATGAGGGAAGATGGAGTCTGAGCATACTGATTTGGAGACTGCCATATTATGTAGCAGTGCAACATGAGCAATTTCTTATACACAATAAATATGAGATGGGGAGTACATCTTAAAAGATAACATTACTCATCCACGTGATATTTCAGCAGTTTATCACTAGAAGAAAATAATTTTAAGCCAATTCTCCAGGGTTCTAACAATGGTTATATCTAATACACTCATGATAAAATAATTTACAAGATTATGTCCATCATCTGGTATTCCAGGAACCAAGTAATCCTGAGGACGGTAATTTTGTATGTAAATGTATTCATCACTCCTATCACACCTTCATAAAGTGACAGATATAAAAATCAGCCTGAACTGACTAAAACTTATCATAGTCAGTAACCAGAGACAGATAAACCACTCTCATTTGACAACAAAATGCCATGGAAGGCAAGAATCAGAATATTGATGACATGCAGGCACAGCAATCTAGGTGTCTTACAATAAACTTCACTACCAACATGGGTAAATTTTGAATCACTGAAGTTTTGGACTTTGTCCATCATCTCATGTTAAAAATAGTAATAAACAATAACACTACATTCTGAAAACAAATCAGTCCCTGCACTCAGGCTAAGCTTCAATATTGTAACACTTACATACTGTGTGTACATGTGCACATATGTGTGTGTGTGTGTAATTGCATATGCTCGCATGTGCATTTCACTATACTACTAGTTAGAGACAGGATATGTCTATGTTAACGCATACAAGCATCAAACTGTTATTTCATTTCTGCATTACCTATGAGTTTACAATGCAAATGGCCTAGAGAAACAAATACAGCATATCTAATTTTGTCCATAGAAAATCAACACGATATGATAATATAACGAACCCTGATAGTACATTCTCAGTAAAACTTCACAGACCAGCATAAAAAGTACCAAAATAAGCAAATAAAGAGGATATTTTTTATTTTCACATCAGTGTTGATGAATACTTAAGTCTTCTGGGATGTTACACTGTGTATCATTTACTAGCTGACACAGCTAACGTCGCAGACTCAAGCCTTCAAGTAAAAGCATTCTTTACATCTGCTAAGAAAAGGTCCACAAAAATAAAATTTTAGTAGAAAATAAGAAAACCACGAGAAATCACAAAGTTTTGAAGGAAGAGGAGGAACTGATGCAAGCATTTATATTGTCATCCTGGAATTAGCTTGGAGTTCTTTATGGATGGAACTCAGTCAACATAGCTCATCCAGGCAAGGATAAAACTGCTTATCTCCAGCACATGAAGCAGAAATGGCATGCAGTGCACCACACTGAAATAAATAGTTCGTTATGTACACTAAATAAGTATTTTATTTTGTCATCCTCTAAACCCGTAAATAAATAAATTACCTAGTCAACAACAGCCACAAAGACACTGTGACAAGATTTCAGAAAAACACCCTGCATCATCACTGATTTTAAAATGCAGAGACGTATCTGTTCATAAAATTCATATCATAAAAACACAATGAAAAAGCCCCACTCTTATTTTCTGAGTGTGTTATTCAGTGGCACTGTCAATTGCTACAATTATACAGTATCAGTGACAGATGAATGAACGAGTACAGAGCATGCACCAGGTTAAAACCCAGGCAAGTCTGTGTGGAATCTGCAGTGGCCAAAGAGGCAATGGGAAGGATTCTCCTCCAAGTACTTTGGTAGAACAAACAGCAGACTAACACAAGGCCAACCACTTTAGAACATACTTCAAACTTTGCCAATTATTGAGTAATTTATGGCAACTGCTGTAAATGACGGCAGACTAAGTCGTTCATTGCAATGTTGCAGCAACACAGCCAGATGACAATGGCAGGTAAGCCAACACACAAACTATGAAAGTGGAAATGGGAAGGAATTTTCTCCAAGCACTTTGGTGGAACAAAGAACAGACTAAGACAAGGCCAACCACTTTAGAAAGTATTTCAAACTTTGCCAATTATTGCAGTACTTTATGACAACCACTGTAAATTACAGCAGACTAGTTAAGTCATTCATTGTGATCTTAACAGCAATACAGCCAGATGGCAACAAGAAGTATGCCAGCAAGTAAAGACTGTACTGTTTTTTCACTGTGGGATTGATAAAAAAAATATGCTGACATAGCAGGCACTTGGAAGATGACATTTCTGTGCTGCGGCTACAATATCATAATACTTCATGCGAAACAGCCCAGAAAATGTGAGAACAGTTGAGAATATAAATGCAGGAAAACTCACGAAAAGCTGTAGTTTTGTGCGGTGAACAGCAAACTCAGATTTTCCTATCAAGCATTTACACACTTAGATGGAAAGGAAAATAACCAAAATATCATATTCTGGGCTAACAAACACCACACTAGTGTCACAAGAGAAGAAAATACGGCACATTAAAATACTGGTTGCCATAGCAAGCTACAACACAGCAGAACCAATCTTCTTCAGTGACATACCAATTCTACCAAGCCATCTGGTGCAATAACTTAATGTCTCAACTTATTACTGACCAACTAACACATGTTTATGAAAGATGGAACCAGAACTTTCTGTATGGAAACTTGGGTCAAGTAATTTCTCATTGTCTATTAGGTTTTTTCCTGAATTGTGTACAACTCGGGTCACTCCACGGTCCAGATAATCCATCCAATTTTTTTCATCACGGCTTTGTGAAGGAGAAATTGTATGTGAAACCTACACCTCATGAATGGAACTCATGAGACATGATCATGCAAATATGTCACACAATTTTGCAGTACATATTAGAAATCACCATATGTGAAAGCATTCATGACAAAATGGAGGTAATAACATGTTCTGAACTGGGAACAACTCTACATGCTTCTGTACTTCTGGCATGAGCAACAGCTTATCAGTTCATGTATACATTACTTTTATGAGGATTAATAAATACCACCAGGGCTCCAGAATCTTACACATTTATCATGCGTCAGTCAAGTGGCGAATGTATTTTGGCCCGTACCCAGCAATAAGACAGGAGGATTCATATGTGTATGTACACATGATGGAACCAAAGAGCAAGAGAGAGATTCACTAAACATGACACCACTGCTCAGCTGCTGAAAAAGAGTTCCAGTGTCTTAACACAGGGATATAGATTCATTAGTGAACTAAAGCTCTACAATGACCAAGTTATGGCAGTGCAATTCCATTCAGTATTCAGATAAAAGTTCACCCTAGAAGAGGCCACGAAGGCCAAGAGGGGAAGCAGAGGTATAGCTCTACTCTTTCTTTAACCTCAGCACTAGATAGAGGTGGGCAGTCAACACCACACCACGGTCACTTTACCTCTTGAAATGACCCGGTACCTGTTGTATAGGAGGCTGGGTGGGCCCCAGGGTCAGCCTGGAGGGTAAAGAAAATCTCTCCTCCCACCAGGATTTAATGCTTGGACTGCCCAGTCCATAGCAAGTCGCTATACTGACTGAGCCATCCCAGTCCCTATCGGTATTCAGATATTATTTACAAAATTTAGAAAGGTCTGTTGTTGATCACAGTGGCTGATCAGTCAGGTTTAGACAGTCTAGGACTGCTGAACACTGGGATCCCAGGTTCAAGTCTCACTCATGACATGGATATGTTATTTTCTGCTATGATATTGTGTGCAGTTGTATTAAACATCAAATTCATACAAAGGTGAGTCAAATTAAAATCTTACAAGTGTCACAAAATCGAGATCCTGCTGTAAGAGTCATCAGGATGGGTTAGAAGTATGTCCTGTGTATGGTACATCTGGCAACGCACACTTCATGTCAGCAGTGTGTGCCAAGATGGGTGTTACTGGAAGCATATATGAAAGACAAACAATGTTCCATCTCCTGTTTCATTGTTAGCAATGGTACCGTGCCTATTGAAAAACTACATGAAAATGTAGTACAGTAATGAGTCCTTATCTCTGTGGCAAGTGTATGAATGAAGTTCAAAGTTTAAAAATTGGGTGTCTAAGTTTTACAGATGCCAAGTGACAAGGCCAAGCCCATGGGATTGTATCACTACAGGCAACTGCAGAGGACAAACACACCATCTGGGAAAACTGTGGCAGTAAGGCAGACAAAGTTGCCACTAAGTTGGACATCAGTCAATAATAAGCTAATATCATCCATGGCATGTTACAGTACCTCAGATTTTCTACAAGGTGGGTGTCTATACAACTGGTTACTGAACTGAAGGAAAGACATGTGGCCACCTGGCAGAAATTTTTGCATCAATAAGAGATGGAAAAATTGGCTGAAGGTGAATGCTGGGTCAACTACTGAAACAAACTGGGCAAGAAAATAATGGTACCATTCCCCCTCACCAAAACCCAAAAAATTGTCTGTATGCATCTATGGGAAAACTGATGCTGGCACTGTTCTAGGATCAATGAGGCAAAGTCCAGAAGTACCACAGTTACCAGTGCCTCACACTGTGACCTCCTAAATAATTACCTGAGATCAGCCATCAGAACAAAACTCCATAGACTGCAAAGCAGTAATGTCTTTATCTAACTGATTGATATACCATTCACAGACTTTTGACAAGAAAAAAAATTAAAATTCACGTATATGATCATGTAAATATACACCGCACCAAAATATATTTTTAATAAAATATAGCTCTTTCAAGCATATTACAGCAAATCAAAAAACAAAGGTCACTGCTGAAACATCACACTGAACACAGTCGACGAACTGAAGTTGCTTTAGAGTCAAAATAACAACAGAAGGAAATGTGCTTAAAAGTGGGCAGTGATTTTTTTTCAGTTGACATATCTGTTTCTATTACACTTTCCCTCCTACCCGTCCATTTAAAATCAACCATACAACCATCCACTCAATCACACATTCATCTCCATCATCCATTACATTTTTAAAATATCCATTCCCTATCTCACTTTTCTGCAAGTTATTTCAAAGCAGGTCAGGTATTCAAAATAATGTCAAATCACACTACAATGGGGGCAAGCAGCACTCTGTATGCTGAGTCCAATCAACATGGGTGACCAACTGTAGCATGCCCCAAAATCACTGCACTCCAGAACAGTCACAAGAAAATTATATCCTTGTTCCCCAGTCATTGTCATGTTGCTTGTCAACACAACACTTCTCACAAAACATGATTCAGTAATATCCTTACTAACGTTCTGGAACTTGCATAAGCACCATTAGTGTCTCCATTTTTAAAAAAAGTAAAAGACCTGCCATAATTATCTCAAACAAAATTGCATGACTAGTGAAATAAGTTCTTCAAAATAAAGTAACAGCTGTATTTCAAGTCATCTCCACTAACTCAAACAACTGATATTGTTGCCTGCAAGGTAGCAACATTCCATGCTCAGTACTATCCTCTCATATTTTCAGGTCTTCAGATGCACCGAGATTTGTGAGGGTCTTCTTGATGCGAAGTGCTGTGAGACGAGCTGCTGCATTTTGATACCAGCACTCTTTCATCACCTTTGACATCACATGAAGAGCCTATAACAGTTGTCAGAACAAAATGGTCATAAAGTCTGCAAAGCCTGCTTGACTCTGACAATGGCGGCATCATACGATAAAGCAACTTCTAATCAAATGAATAGCTTCAATTGATCACAATTAATCCTTTAAGGGTCAATGGCCACCTTTTTTTTTTTAAAGTCCCATCCTGGTCCTGCTCGAAAGCTGTCTACAAACCTGTATGACATATACCATTGCTGAGTGTACAGCGAATAAACTCCTGATGATGGCCAGAGGAACTGTCCCAAACATGAACAGTTTCATGCCAGAATAAATTTGTGAACTTAGTGGACCTGGATGGTTTTATTATAAAGAAAAAAGTCACTTTTTTATGAACCACCAGGTTTAACATTAAAAATTTCTACATTATGTCCCCAGAGTGATTTCATGTAATTTCCATGGATCACAGGCAAACAGCAATTACTAACTCATACAGCATTAACTGATTGGTTTTTATAACTGGGAGGGAGTGTGTTTACTGCACAGCACAGACTGTACCTTTAAATATAATTAATGTTTGTGTTTGCATGTAAAGGGTTAAGAAAAGTTTCACTGCCAGTTCAGAAAGGCACAATCAGACAATCCCTCAATCAATCAATCAATGACAGAAGTTCACACAACAGTACAAGACAGAGATTTAACATATCTCATTCTACTGAAAATGACAAGTGACAAACCTCATTGGACTGCCAACGGTTAGGGATAGATGGCCGCTGTCGGTCCAAACACACCACCTTTCTCATTTCTTCAATGGTTGGGTCAGACTGGACCATGTCATAGAATGGAAGCTGGTAATCATCATAGATACCACCAACATTACACCTCCTTGCAATCTCCCAAAATATGAGACCAAGAGCATAAACATCTGCCCTTTTAAACGAATCAAAGTGGTTGATGTTGATAAGATCCTCAAGCACCTGCACAACAAAATGAATGTAAGAAGAGGAGCATGCATGCCAGAGTACACTCCCAGGACATTTTGTTATGGGAATGGCCAACAGAAAGTTATGATGTTATGTATGTTACTGCAGTAATATTAAAACCTACATGTAAAGCCTAGTGCCATGCATAATACCTTGTAACTGTATTGTAATTATATTACAAGGCACAGTGCAAAAAACATAAAAAACCTTGTAACTGCTCAAACAAAAATAGTTAATAGATATTCTTGTTTTGAATTTTACCAATGTATAAAAACTAATTTATTTAAACATTGGGGGTATGTTGTGGCACAGTTGGTTAAGGCACTGTGTTACAAGCCAGAAGGTCACAGGTTCAATTGCCGATGGCATCACTGGAATTTTTCATTGACATAATCCTTCCAGCCGCACTATGGCCCTAGGGTGAACTCAGTCTCTAAAAGAAACGAGTACCAGAAAAATTTTCTGGGGGGTAAAGGCGGGTGATTCATACGGCTGACAACATTACTACCTTCAAGTGTCACTTGTCTCAAAATCTGGGAACCTCAACCTCCTGGAACCCTCTAAGCCTGTAATAGGCCTGTACAGGGACTGATTTACTGAAACAATGACCATCAAAATATATGCTCATAAAATCACCTTTTTTATTCAAACCCAACATTTTTCAAGCACAAAGATCATTATTATCAGTAATACTATGTAGAACAACAGGAGCTGTTACAGGTTTACATTATAAAATATACTTAGATTTTACATATATTTACGAAGTTACAATTATTACAATACTTTAAATGTTACCATCTGGCCCCTCAGTCCAACTCATATATTGATGACCTAGACAATTTTCTGCATAAATGCCCAGTTATTAACCTGGACATATTATATGTTACATCTTATTTCCTTTTTTTAGCTAAAAATTCCAAAATAGCAGAATCTTAAGAATGATTGCACTAACCAACCCATGTAAGAAGTTTTGGAAACACACAAGAGTTTATATCACAGTCATTAGAAAAATAGGCTACAAATCTTAGTACCCACAGTACAGTACCTGGTATGTCTTCAGTAGTGCATCAATTGCTTTTTCCATGCTATCCAAGAGCTAAGTGTAGGATTTTAAAAGCAAATCATTGTGCCAAAGTCTGCCACAAAATACATATATTTTGATAGCTGTTTCCATAAATTTTAAAATTGTCAGATGTACACAGGATAATATGCTATATACTGTTATTAGTTTTTTGTCTTTGAAGTTAAGAATCAAGAACCAAAAAACAATTTCAATGAATATTTAATTCCATTGTTCTTAACTGTATGGATTTATGTGCAATTTTTTTGAATTATAACTTCCTGGTAATGTCCCTCTTTCACCCAGTAATTCAGCTTCTCTCCCTACAGTGCATTTCAGTCTAAACATGCATCCTGCACCTCCATCTATCTACACATATGTATACATATACCACACCATAATGTGCCCCACAGTGAGCTGAACAAACAATGCAAGGGATGGCTTCATATGTTTACAAAAATGTACAAAATAAAAAATTTGCAGATGTTGCATGAAACTGAAGAGCAACAAAAAAAAAAAACTGACAAAACAACCAAACGGACCCTGGTACCCAAGCCTACATAACTCAAACCATAATTTATAAAATACAGACCAAAAGCAAATTTAGGAAAAAAACTTGTAAAGTCAGACATTCAACACAAGACTGATTTCTAGATCAAGGAAACAGGTACAGGAAGAGGGAAAGTCAGGAGGGTAGAAGGTAAAGGAGAGCAAAGAACAGTGATCTAGAACACAACATCAATGTCTTGTGCTGCCATGGTTCAGACAAAGCAGTAGTTACTCATTTCTTGACTCAGCAGAATATAATACTGTACAAAGCCATGAACAAAGCACAATTACTAGTTTCAAGTGCCAGATACGCAACAGAGGTCACTTTGTTCCTTCCAAGTGCAATGCATCAGGATGAGTTTGAGTACGTGGTCTGTTAGAAAAGTATCCGACCGTATTTTTTTATGCGAACACCTGATGGATTATAATCTAGCGCGCTTGCATGAGCCGACCTTGAACCTTAGTGCGCATGCGTGAATTTTTTCC
>Ga0209629_10003176_pt1 | contig 11623 bp, 8 predicted proteins | sample TergutCu122P5_FD_187286 | JGI IMG/M metagenome (GOLD analysis project Ga0209629, IMG submission 187286) | Cubitermes ugandensis P5 segment gut microbial communities from Kakamega Forest, Kenya - Cu122 P5 (SPAdes) (version 2) | ecosystem: Host-associated > Arthropoda: Insects > Digestive system >...
ATGTTTAACATCGGTAAAACTCAAGTGTATGAGATTCTAAAGAAGAAAACGGAAATTTTGATGCGGTGGGAAAATTTTGGTAATGGAAAAATAAAAACAGAACTTAAGGAAACTGCAAACGAAGATGTTAATGAAATAGTAGGGGAATTGTTTGTGTGTCAGAGCGAAAAATCACTGCGTGTCGGGTCCTATACGTAGTATAGGAATATGCTGAAAAGTCGCTCAAAAACTGGGGAAGACTAAATTCAAAGCATCTAACGGATGGTTGGAGAGTTTTCGCAAAAGACATCAGATAGTTTTTAATGAAATTTGTGAAGTTACTGCTAGTGTAGAAAATGAGAATGACCCGCAGCACTTACAAAATTGCATGAATGAAGCTGGTTTCAGTAACTGCAATGCTGAGGACTACATCAACATAGACAAATATGTGCAAACAGGACCAGACACAATGGATATCGATGCGTTAATTCAGAATTTTAGAGAAAGTAAAAAAGAAAGAGAGGAGGAGCAGGAAGAGGAAGAAGAGGAAAATGACACTGTGTTAGAAGAAGAAAAGTGCAGAGTGAATACTTATCAGGATGCTGTCAAAAGTTTAAAGGAACTGCAGGAATTTGCCATACAACGGAATGATTCAGACATGCTTGGTGTAGTTTCTCAAGCTGAAGTGTTTGTGGAAAGTCGGGCAGCCAAGAGAGTAAACTGTGTGCAGAAAACCCTGCTTGACTACTGGAAAAAATAAAGAAAAAGCGAGAGCTTTAATTTTTTCTTCTGTTCAGTGTAATGTTTGCGTGTGTTCAATGATTATACTGTGAATAAATTAACGATTATGGTGTTTTATTTTGTTTCAAATACGTGCATGTCCTGGTTTAATTTTTATATGCAGTATATCTTGATTAAACGGAAACCTGGCTTTAGCAGGAAAAATATTCTGGTCCCTTGAGATTCCTTTTAAGACAGGTTTTACTGAACAAATTTTCGAAGGTCCATTATCGCTGAGGAGCGCCTGATGGTGACTCGGAGTTATGATAACTGTAGAACAGAATGATAATTATACAGGTGTCTCAAAAGTCACTATCTGTTTCAAAAAGTAATAAGAATTAAGAAAAACGGGTTTAAGGTATGAAAAATATATTTATTTCAAAGTAAATTTGCACATTTGTGTAATTTATAAATTTTCCATTCCAGACTCATATCACTGATGATGGACGTAGAAGAACGAGTGTTTGTGGTAACATGCAAGATAAAAGGCATGAACTGCGAGAAAATTAGAGACAATTTTGAGAGGAAATTTCATAAGAAAGGTCCAACAGCAAGGCTATTCGTGAATTATTAACGAAATTTCAGAGAACCGGATCTGTGCATGATGACAGCGGAAATGGACGTCCAAGAAAATCTGGGGAAAGAATGGAATGAGTTCGAGAAGCATTTGAAGAGGATCTGCAATTATCAACTCGTAGGGCGTATAACACGTTAGAAATTCCACGCGCATCAATCCACAGAATTCTACGATGTGATTTGAAAAAAATCCGTACCACATTCAGGTGTTTCACAACTTGCAAGAAGAAGATTATCCACGCAGAGCAGCAATGTGCGCTTAGCTTATTGATCAAACTGAAAGTGCCAATTTAATCAACAAAAATTTTGTTCAGTGATGAAGCGATCTTCCACACATGTGGAAAGGGCAATCGACATAACTGTCACATTTGGGCGGACGAGAAACCACCTACTTTTCTTGAATGGGAACGAGACACACCGAAAGTGAAAATCTGGCTTGGTATGACTCAGTCAAAGGTGTATGGACCTTTCTTCTTTGCAGAGGCTATGGTTACAGGACCTGTGTATCTTGACATGCTTGAACAATTCCTCAAACCTCAACTTCTTACAGATGGGATTCTTGACACAGTAGTTTTTCAACAGGATGGAGCACTGTGCCATTATGCAATAATTGTACGTGATTATCTTGACAGACGCTTCCCCGGTTGCTGGATTGGTCATGGAGGAACACAACCATGGGCAACACGTTCACCGGATTTAACACCATTAGATTTTTTTGCCTGGGGTTTCATTAAATCTAAGGTGTACACTGATAGAAGAATTCGTGATTTAGCCGAACTTCGAAATCGTATTATCGATGCAGTTCAGAAAATAACATGCTGGAGAGTGTGGTCCGGGAAACAATCACTTTGAGCTCTGTAGAGACACTGATGGTCGCCATGTGGAGACAAATAAATAGCACCAATTCTTTGTGGCACTTACTTTGAAATAAATATATTTTTCATGCCTTAAACCCGTTTTTCTTAATTCTCTTTACTTTTCAAAATAGATAGTGACTTTTCAGACACCTGTATAATTATCATCATGTTTAATGTTATTATATGTAACGCTCTGTTAGATTAAGAAGTTATAACTTTATGTTATTTGTCAGTTCAGTGTAATGTCATTTAATCATCTTGAAATCCAAAGACGGTACTGATAAACAATCCATAACAAAATGTAGAACTTTGGAGAAGGAAATATCTCTAAAAAGAATGAATGAACAAATTACACCGAAAATCATACAGTTTTAGCCACTCGCTGAAAGTCTGGAACAATGAATGGGCCGTCAGGTGTTGGTTGTTTTCTGTTTGATTAAATCTTAAATCCTCATAATTAAAGAGTTGAATATGAGATGAAGTGATGCTTCTTTGGGTCCCTTTTTGTTTGTGAGTCTCCTGAAACACAATCTCTTGAATTTTCATGTGGAGGAACATTTGCCTATCTCCTGGAAGTTTGTTTATAGCTTATCTGAGGCTCATCAAGACATGATACATGTCCTAGACCTCATGTGTATTCCCCAGTGACTACATAAGATCAAGCATTTTCCTTTCGGTCTGTATCATCTCTTCTTCAGCCAGGTGCTTTCCACATCTACAACTCGTTCTTCGCTGAGCAGACGACCGAGAAATCTCCTGTGGGGCTGGTACGTGTATTGAATTATCAGCAGGAGAGCATTCAGCAACAAAATCATCATCAGTACTAGCGTAACTGTCTTTTTCAGGACCACTCAACTCTCGATCAAGATGCTTAGAATGAAACTACATGTTGTTTTCTGTTTCTAGCATTCGTGGTACCTTAAAAAAAACTAAATCACCTCCACTGACATTCGCTTTTGCTGGAGATAAGCCACGATCTCCGAATTTATTTGCATTCATTTTGTTGAGTTCTGCACAGAAGTTTTCCTTGAGATATTTCCATTTGTTTGTTACAGTGTTGCCTGTAATATAAGAAGTAGGGAAATGCGTTTTTACTGAATGCATTATTGCAGTTTTTTTTTTTGTCAACGAGTATGTCTTATGCAGCCCTGGAAGATTCCTTCAGAATCGGAATTTCTACTCTCCATTATGTAATTAGAGAGGTTTTTGAAGCTATCTGGAAAATCTTGGCACCTTTTCATATGCCTGTACCTACAAGAGAAATTCTACTTGCAACTTCACGAGTTTTATTCCAAGTGGAATTTTCCAAACTGTGTAGGCAGTATTGACATGAAACATATAAGGTTGAAATGTCCTTCAAAATCAGGAACCGAGTACCTCAATTATAAGCATTATTACTCCTGTGCTTCAAGGTTTTGCTGATAGCCAGTACAGATTCCCTGCCATTGATGTTGATGCTTATCTACAACAATCCAGCTGCAGGATTTTTCGTCAAAGTTCACTGATATAGTTCAGTCCCAGTCTTGATGAACCTGTATGTCAGGTTACATGCTCTATTAACAGATCTAACTTGAGGGCAAGAAGAATAAAAGATACATGCACTATTTCAATAGTGATGTGGGTTGAGTACATGAAAACAATCACAGTGCAGATGACCATGTAATAGTAACTAAATTGTATGTGATGGTCATGTAGAAATATGATGTCTAATAAATGATACTGGATCTCAGATTACTTTTATGACTCCCTTAATATATGACATAATTAAATTGCAATTCATAAATTAAATAACAATTTTTACTTATAAGAACAGTCACATTCAGTGGCCACTACTTCCCACCATTTCAGTGTAAGATCTCTATTTTGATAGTTACTATCACGCTGTATCGATAAGCCAGTCTTAAATGCACCGCAATGATCAGAACTTTGCCATCCAAAGCATTTGCACTCATTACAACAAACAGGCACTTCAAGCTTTCAAAGTTAGAAAATGCTGTGCGACAGGATCGGTTGTCAGCTGCTGAGTAAAAACAAACACCAACCAGTGAACATGCTCAGTCAGACTCAGTACAGTTGGGTTTGGCTCGGTTCTACATGCAATATGAAAGCTTCCATAGTTGTAACATACTGGATGATCCTTGGTTGTAACCATGACATCCACGAGAAGGTAATGTTTGGTCTCAACACACAAGAAAAAGTGATGGAAGAAAGTGGAAAAAACAAGTTTACAGCAAAACAAATCATGGAAAAGTTCAGTGCTGGGAAAACTCGTGCACATGACATATTGAAAGTCCAGTTTGAGACAACATGCTAAATTGTAGTAATGGCTCAATGAAATATAAACTACAGAAAACTGTAAATGAAAACAGCAGTGAGAATGTGTGGGAGTGGTTTAAGACAAAGGCCATAAATCTTCCAATGTTGGGACAATGGTACAGGAACATGCAGAATAAATGGCTAAAAAGCTGGGAAGAAATGGACTTGGGGCATCTAATGGATGATTAGAAAGTTTTGGAAGAAAAGATCCAATTGCATTTAATGAAGTCTGTGGCAAAGATGACAATTTTGAATAAACAGTAGCAGAATGATGTGCTACGCCCCCAGTACCTCCATGAAATGAAACCTGCTAAAAAAAATCTGGTCCTTATGTTTTTTTACAGGCAGGTTCACTGTGTTTCACTACATAGCTCGTGTTCCCATGCTATCTCAATTGCCTTCTAGTAATTTTACAGGAAGTTTTTACAAATTAGTGTGCTTATTGTATTTCCTTCCCTTTCATTCCATTTTGTCTTGCCGTCATCTAAAATTTTTTCGTCCAGTCTTATGACAACTTGCCGTCTTCTCTTCATTTTTTTTTTAGTTTTGCCTCTATTGTGTCACCTGTGCTGTCAATAGGCCTAACATGTGGGAATAAAACAAGATTTATGACTGGCTGGTAGAATAATTACAGGTAGTTAACATCTGCTTGAGGTGACTGTTCCAAGTCACTGCAGCTACTGGTTTACAAAGGTTAAGCAGCATATTTTTTTAAATCCCAGATGAGAAGGTAATTGACTACTATCTTTATGGGGACTTTTTCCAGACATTCCACATTTGGTAACAATGGCCCAGCCACCATGGTTCACTTCCATTTGTACAAACATATTCTGGCTATGACATAGGCTCCACCATCCATTCACGGTTTTCTTCTGTTATTTTATAAAAAAGTTGAGCTAGTAACCGCACATGGCTCTTCGTTCTTCCTCCCTTCCACTTCACAGAGCAGTTCAAACAGTGTGATAAAAAATTTCCAACCATAAAAGTTTCATGATACAAATATGGCCAACAAGAAAGAAAAAGTATTGCATATTTGCAGTCCAGAATGGCTATTTTCTGCTGTTACTCATGTATTATTACAACTGAAAATAATATAAACATTTTACAGAAAACTGCACCACACAACAATTACAACTTTCATTGCATCCAAATTACTGACAATAAAAATTTATCACATACATTGTGATAAAAACAGCACATTAATTATATTGCAACTAGCTACAAAGCAAGTAACATTTATTTCAAAAACCAAATCCTTCAATCTGGCATAATAATAAAGAAATGTGTGCACAACTTCAACAGTACTGTTACTTATTCATTTTATGAAACCCTCTGCTAAAAGAGCTGGAGAAATACTCATCTTGAGCAGAAACAAGCTTAAAATAAGGATGCAGCTGCTAACAGGTCACTGTCATTTAAAAGGGCATCTATTTAAACTGGGGCTGGTAGACAGACCCTGGTGGGTCATGCAAACAGGCACTTGAAACAGCCTCACATGTTCTTTGTGACTGTGAGGCAGAGGTGGTGTTGAGATTTAGACATCTAGGTCACAATTTCTTGCAACCAGATGGCTTTGCCAACATCCCCATGAGCAATGTTCAACATGTGGGGCTGCTGAATGACTTAGCAAGGGTTGCACAAAATATTGGAAACTGTCAAGGTAAAAGGGTTGCTGCGGTGCTGGCTCTAGAGTAATCTATTCAATTCTATTCTACCTGTTTGATGGAATGTTCCTTACCATCATAAGAATCAAGCTTTTTTCTTTTGATCAGACAATATGTAGAGCTCTGGAACAATTATCATTATAGGTTCCTGTTTGCTGCAAACACTGCCTAATATATAACTTTTATAGAGCACTTCAGAGCACTAACACTGTGGTCACATTATTTTATCAGTGCTTCCCAAACAGTAGTTCTAGGACCATGCAGTTGTACATTAACTTCTTCAGAAGGTTTATGGAAAAATATATGTACTCGCAGACATTTTGTGCATCATTATTATTCTGAAAAAAAGGCAGCACTGGCCATTTGATACCTATAAAAATATTTTTATGGCCTGTTACTTGCATGTACCTTAAAACAGATTTCTTCACAGTCAAAGTGAATTCATGACTGCAGAACATGGATTTAGTTGGACTGAGGTGGGATGGATAGAAAAAAACAAGCAAATATAAGGGAGGTTCTCTTATATAATTATGCAATTTTAGATAGGGATCAGCAGAAAGAGCGGTAATTAGTTCTATGCAGTAGAAGATACTACAGAGTTAAGTATACAATCAATGCACAAAACACAACCCCTGAATGTGAGCTACTGGAAAGGCTCACTGTATCACAACCACTACTAATTCAAAATTTTACGTGTCTCAGATTCTTAGAAGAGTCAATAAAAAATCAGCTCAATTCAATGTTCAATATTCAGACTTGAATTCTGGGAACTTTTTGATTAGTATGTGTGAGTTTAGCTTCTTCCAGCAGTGATTACAAACACTATTGACTTCTAAGACATGATGCAATAAAGGCTAGTAGCTAGTCACCAAATATTTTGGAAGAACATGCTGCCTCCTTTTTCAGAGCAGAAGATTCCTCCAAAGTGAAAATTCTGACATGCACTAAGCTGTGAGAAAGGATATGAAACACATACTGACAACTTTTAGATTCAACAAATGGTGAAAAACACCACCACCCTAGAATGGAATTTTCAAGATCAATGCTATATGAGTAATTTTCATTAACAAAGGATCTTAACACGTTGCTGACCGGGTGGTCCTTTAATTAAATAACCCCAGTTCCTGGACATTTTATATACTTTGAATGTTTACCCCATAACATACTCTTACTTAGGGTTTGACACTGTAGATTATGCTCCTGAGCCTGAGACTGAGATAGTCTTAGTCGTACTTCATTGAAACGTACAGGGTGTCCCACTCGCTACCGAACCCAGCATTCCTTTAATAATTTTACCACTAATGAGGATATTGCAACGAAATTTGAAGCAGACTAGACACACACACTAAAGATGCATTCCTTTTCATTTCTCACACAACGAATGTACTCCTGCAATATCTTCATTGGTGTTAGGATTATTAAAGAAATGCCAGGTTCGGTAGCGAGTGGGACACCCTGTATTTCTCAAAACAAGGCTGTGTGTGCAGCAGTAAAACACAGAATTTACAAATGTATTTAGTTTCACTGCACTTCTTATGTGAAGACAAATTTTACACTGTCTTGCAGGATACTTCTTTTTTCCCTCCCCACCAGCCACAGTTTTTCCCAGTTTGTGTATTCTGAAATCCCTGGAGTCTGCCTGGCAGGTCCTGTTTAGGTCCCCTTGGTGTTGTTTGGTTCTGTGGCAATTGAAGGTCATAAGAACTTGACTCATTTCATTTATGGACTTCTGATAACCAGGACCTTCCTGCCTCATGCAGGAGTTCTTTTACCTTACTCTTTTGTTTGTATCTAGTGTCCTGTACACAAAAAATGCATTGAAGAGTGCACAGTTTAATAAATATGATACAACCTTTTTTGACCATTTTACAGTTTTCCTCAGAACTGAATAATAACTGTGGTAGTGGTCTGCCCTGTGTATGCCCTTCATGAATTTACTGTACTGGACAACAGCATAAGGCTTCTTTATTTCCATGTTTGTTTTTCTGTCCCTCCTTCCTGTGTTCACAGTTGTTGCATCATGGATTGTACTTATCATTCGCACAAGTCCTTCCACACTTGCACCATTACATCACCTTTCCTCTAGAATGCCGACTACCCTTTTTCAAGCATTTGCCTTCCCCTTCTAGGTCACATGAAATGACTCTGTTAGCCCTCATAATGCTGCAAACTCTCACGTTTTTGTCTAGCAATGTTTGAGCTAATCTCACACTGTTATAAACATTGTCTTGATAGATTTGATTTTGGCCTAAGTTTCTGTCTAAAAGTGATAACACTGTGTCCTTCAACTTCTTTCTCTCAGCTGAGTATATCTTCATGTTGCAGATATAACCTGATACCGCCTCACACACCATTCTCACCAGCACTCCACATTTTATTTTCCCTGGATTGTATGACCTAAATTTCAGGCGACCCAGCAATGGGATCATGGCTTCAAGTGACAGTTCTTGTTTTGGGCTATAAACTGACCAAACGTTCTGCACAAAATATTCACACATGGGCCAAATTTTGAACAGCTGCCCTGAATTCCGTGTTTGCTGGCTGTTGTCACTAAAATGCCAGATCTGACAAATGGATTCAAAACAGTTCCTACTCAGAGTGTGAGGAAAAATGGGTGTGGAAATTGTGGGGTCAATGGACCAGTAGTATCATATATTTTCCTCTCTGATTTGTCCCATCAAAGTTATTAGTCGCCAAACTCTCTCACTTCTTCAGGTGTGATACTGGACCACTTCAGTGTTTCTGGCAAAACTTTCCATTATTGTGCATTCTGACTATGGTAAAGGTTAGACTGTTCAGTAAGTAACCGCATAAGATCGACACCAATGATGGAACTCACGACTTCAACAAAAGACTCAGGGTTTTCAATTACTATATTCAAACCTGTGGTTCCACAGAAAGGCTCATTGCTTGGTTTTTTTTATCAGTTTTACACCACACATCATTTGTTTTATCATCAGAGCTCTCTGGTTCACTACTTTCTTCATATTCTTATTCATTTCACTGTCACTAGTAAACACTGTGGCAGAAGGTCGCATTTGTTTCCATGAAATAGTTGTGAGCATGTCATTGTCACTGTACAAAATGTCATTGTTATTATTATCAGAGACATCAGAACGTGTATCTGCATACTTACACAGAATATTGCCTTCTTTTAGAACACTCCTATGCAAAACCACGATTGCAACTGAAGGAAATTAGGCAAGAAAACAGACAGGGTATCCGAATCAGTGGTCTCTTTGTTGCAGTCTAATGGTTCTAAAAATAGGGGATCAGGAGTGGTCTGTTTGTAACTTCAGACCCAAACATCCTGCATCAGGCTGTCAATAATCATGAAGTGATAAGACAGCCAGACCAGCTGAAAAATGCATGTGCAGGAAGTTGTATAAGAAAACGTCGAAATATGTGACCCATCAACACAGCATGGGATACAAATCACAACTTTATATGTGACCTGACAGCAAAGTGTAAAAGATACGGTGCTATTGTGCATTGAAAAGTGGCTGGTATTACACACTGTGACACCAATAAAAATTGTATCTCATAGAGAATGTTCTCAATCTTTCCCAATTTAGAGGCCACAGGCATCATAATGACATTTTTTAAAACCAGAATTATGTAATACATATTTCTTGAGTGGCGTCTCACAAATTCATTGAAACCAGTGCATGAACTAAAGTTTTTCTGTGACCTCCCAGATCTATACTTCTCTACACTTCAGCTTCAAGTGAAGTATCCAGCAATTTACCTTACATCAATTCACACATTGAATTGGGTTGATACCGAAATTTCTTGAACCCCTGTCAGAGAATCAGCATACAGAAAGATGACCAAACAAATTAATGTATACTTCCTTTTGGCAGTTCCTTACATTTTATTTGTGGGTCTACAAATGCCACAGTATGCTGTGAATTCATCTCTGTTTGATAAAAAATTAATCTCTCTTACTTTTTGCAAATGTATATTTCTACTTTGTCATAAACAGTTTCATGGATGGCTGAGTAATACAGCGACTTAGTTCTAGAAGACTACACACTCTATACATACATGTCAGTAGAAGTGACAGACTTATTAATGGTAGGATTTCAAGTGATTCTGATACACTCTGTTATCAGTTCAAGGATGACATTAATATTGTTATCCATGGTCTGCAGAGATATATACAAATCTTCCAGCTTTGTTTCATGAAAAAGGAAAATCAGAAAAATGCACTATCGTTGGTTACAGAATGGAACACATTTATAAATGAATCACTTGACTATGAGGGAGAAAATATGAAATGTAAAAACAATAGTACGAGAAATAACATGTATCCATAAACCAGTTTATTACCAAAATACAATGATATTCAATGAAATTAAAGTAATCTACTTATAATATTTGAAAACATGTTTTCTCTAAATGTATTCAATCACATCAAATATCTAGCTCACACAGTATAAACAAACAAACAAAAAAAAAAAGTATACTATGCATATCAGCTGATCATTATTACACATGAATAAAAATAAAATCAGAGAATATTCATTGCTTTTCCTCACAGGGTGGGCTGAAGTCAAAGTGAGACCAGTACAAAATTTATATAAAGAAGGTGGAAAGACACCTGGAATTATTTAATATGATAATGGGAAGAGTTTCACAGAAGGAAGCCTTAATATGAATGCAATGTCCATTAAGCAATCCAATACTGTCACACAAACACAAGAAGTCACCTGCAAATGCAGCAACATTTACCAAACCTGACAATGGTTACATAGCAGGTATATCACAAAGACAGCACTAGGGGAAAAGCCATTTAACACATTCATTGCCAGGCACTTGTACATCCCTTTTAACTTGCAGGCTAAGCTGCCACATCTACAAACACAAACAATAATTGGGAAAAATTTTATTCAGTGTTGATAATTCACACACATAAGCTGATATTCCTCAAGTCTTGTAGTACAATCTATTAAGGTTTCTTAGCAACTGAATAACATTTATGGGATTGTGGAACATTTTATAACTGGTTCAGATGTTACATCTGTCACTGGTGCTGAGAAAGCTTGTCCATTTCATTGCACAACTCCACTGCAAGCAGTGACTGTATTATTTTCACTCATGAAGCTCAAATTTACCATACAGACACATCCCCACTTACACAATTCAAGTTATGGAATTCAGATGTACTTTATTTAAAAAATGACAAGAATATCAAGAGAAAAACTTTCTTCAAATACATAATTTTTTCTTCATGCAAATGAAAGAACAATGAAGTCATAGTGGTGGGGGGATACTGCTGGGTGAGAGCACTGACACAGTCCCTCACAGTCATGTCTACTTCAGTAAACAAGGTTAACATTAGAATTTTGGTCAACAAAATTTTGCTGGTATTATAAGTTAGGTAAATGAATCTTTTTCTCAGTTTATTTCATTTGTTTATGAGTGTTAACTGTAGAGACAGAGAGAGAA
>Ga0209629_10003177_pt1 | contig 11622 bp, 11 predicted proteins | sample TergutCu122P5_FD_187286 | JGI IMG/M metagenome (GOLD analysis project Ga0209629, IMG submission 187286) | Cubitermes ugandensis P5 segment gut microbial communities from Kakamega Forest, Kenya - Cu122 P5 (SPAdes) (version 2) | ecosystem: Host-associated > Arthropoda: Insects > Digestive system...
TAGATGTTTTAACATCTACAACCAATTTGGTAGCTTTCGGACAAACAGGAGGCAATGGTGCAATAGCAATATATACACGGCACGGAAGGCAGGGCGCTCCCATAGAAAAGCTATATATCAAAAAAATAATGCCGTTGGGATTTCAAACGCCGATTGAGTTTTATGCTCCCAAATACGATTCTATTAGCGTTGTTTCAACACCCGACCTGCGAACGACTATCCACTGGCAACCGAGCCTCTCGATCGACGAAGCGGGCAAAGCCTCTTTCCGCTTCTATACGGCAGATACCCCTTCGACCTATTCCGTAGTGATCGAAGGAGTCGCCGACAACGGGAAAATCATTTATAAGCGGGAAAAGATAAAGGTGGGGATGAAATGATAATACATAGCTGCGCTTCGCTTGTACGGGCTATCAATATGTGTCCCTTTTAGGGCGGGTGTCGCTTCACATCTTCCCGATTTATCGGCAAATTACGTTTATATTTTGCACTGAAACCGAAAAAGAAATTGCCCTTTTAACATTGTTTCAACTTGAAAAAAGTTCCGAACGTGATATAAACCTCAAAGAAATAAGAGTCTTTTTCCGTAATTTTACTATTTTTGCAAAGTCTTAAAAAACTCAATTACATGCTTAAAAAATACATTTCATTTTTGTTGTTGCTCTTTTCCTTTACCTGTTATGCGCAAGATACGCTCGATTACCGGCTCGATCTTTTCGGATCTGCCTGCAGCGGAAAATATACGCCTTTTTGGATAACGTCAAACACTTACGGAATAGTACCTATCCAACCGAATAACGGTTATGTTCGAGGTGATTTGGCTTGGAAACATTCTTTTCTTAACGATATAAAATCAGAAGCGGAGGCGGATGTTTTAACGGCAGCAAAAAATACGTCATCTGTTTGGATTCAACAATTATATGTTTTAGCTGCTTATCGCAATATCCGGCTTTTTATCGGCGCAAAGGAACAATACAATTCAATGTTGGATAAAGATTTAAGTATGGGAGATATGACCTATTCCGGCAATGCGCGTCCCATTCCGGAAATCAATTTTGCCTTTCCGAATTATACAAATCTGCCGTTTACAAAAGGATATTTGCAATTCAAAGGTGATTTTGCCGTAGGTAAATCGTTCGATAACAATTATATTTTACGAACGAAAGATGCTTACGGTTTAGCGGTAAATAATCCGGAACCGCTTTATACGATTAATATGCTGTGGCATCACAAATCATTGTTTCTCAAGTGGGAAGATCCGAACGACCGTTATCCGTTTTATGCTGTTTTAGGTTTGGAACATGCCGTACAATGGGCAGGGTGGACGAATATCTATAATTTCGGACAAATGCCGAATACCCTTAAAGATTTAATTCGAGTCGTACTTTCTCAAAGCGGAGATTCCCGTTCTATTTTAGGCGAACAGATTAATGTATTGGGAAATCAGTTAGGTACATACAATATCAAAGTCGCTTATAAGAATAAAAAGTTTATGGCGACTTTATATAAGCAGCATTATTTCGACGATAAATCCGGAGTGGAAATAGCGAATTGGCGGGACGGTATTTGGGGAGGAGAATTCACTTTTCTCGATCAACCGTTTCTGAAGAAAATCGTTTTGGAATATTTACAGACAACCAATCAAAGCGGACCGCTGCATTTTCTTTTTTATGACGTACAATTATATCCGAATGCAAGAGGCGGAGGAAACGACGATTATTATAATGATTATTGCTACATCTCCGGATGGTCGTATTTCGGGAGAAGCATAGGGAACGCTTTGCTCACTTCTTCTGAATATAACGACAATCATGCGCTCGGATTTGAGAACAATCGCATAAAAGCGATTCATTTAGGCTTAGAAGGAAAAATAACTTCCGAGTTTTCTTATCGAACGCTTTTTACGGGGATGTACGGATGGGGCACGTCGTATATGCCTTTTGCCGAAAGGAAAAATAATTTTTCTGCTTTAATTGAATGTAATTATCAACCGGCAAAACCGGAAAGTTGGCAGATTGGTTTACAGGCATCTTTTGATGCCGGAAATCTGTATGGAAATAATTTCGGATGTTCTTTGAAAATATCGAAATCAGGAATTATTCGTTAGCCTCGCTTTCCGCAGGAACTTCCGGTCCGGTTATCGCTTCAATATCTTCATTCGCTGTTTTGACGGCAGCTAATACGGCAGCCGCTTTTTTAGCGGCTAAGGCTTCCGCTTTGGCTTTATTTACTGCCTTTTCGGCGTCTGATTTTGCTTTAACGGCGGCTCTTTCCTTTTCAAGTATTTTACCGACTTCCGTTTTGATTGATTTTTGTTTGTTATCTAACCAAGCTTGGAATTTAGTTTCGGCGTCCACTTCCGTGAATGCGCCTTTTTTCACTCCGCCCAATAAATGCTTTTTGAGGAGCACGCCTTGATCCGAAAGAATATTTCTTACCGTATCCGTAGGTTGTGCGCCTGTTTGCAGCCAATACAAAGCTCTGTCGAATTTCAAATCTATTGTAGCAGGATTCGTATTCGGGTTGTAAGAACCAAGCCTCTCGATAAATTTTCCATCACGTGGAGCTCTGCTATCTGCGATCACGATGTGGTAAAACGCGTACCCTTTGCGACCGTGTCTTTGCAATCTGATTTTAGTTGCCATTTTTAATGTACTTTTTAATTGTTTGAAATTGTTATTAGCGGGCGCAAAGGTATAACAAATTTTTGATTTATACAAGTTTGAATTTACATTTTTTGCTTCAATAATTTATAGCCGGCACTGCTTGCTTTCAGCGTATCGCCATTTTTTAAATGCACTTTGTAAATCTCTTTTTCGTACAATTCGATTTTTGCAATTACCTCGATATTTACGATGAATGAGCGATGAATACGGACAAAATAATCATCCGGAAGATGCGTTTCCCAATACTTCATCGTTTGGTCTTTCAGGTATTTATTTGAATCGGTATAAATCATCACATAATCGCCATTTGCTTCAATATAGCGAATTTGATTCACATTGATGCAATGAAATTCCGAATTTTTCTTCACGATGATGCGGGTCAATTTTTCCACCGGAATCGGAACGATTGCGGCTAATTTTTCCTCTATGCTTTGTTTTTGCGCTTTGAGTTCATTACGGCTCTGCAACAAATAGTAGGTTAAAATAAAAATAACATACAAAAATAATCCGGCTACTATCCTGACGGGAAGTATATGCATGAAATAAGGGATATATGAAACATCGCTTGGTAAAATAATATATTGAATAAGACTATATCCTGAACCTATCCAAAGGGAAGTTGAAATCAAAAACAAAATGAAATGAAACAGCACAAACAGCGGCATATTCTTTACGTTCCCAAAATACCGGACAGGATGCCACAGCCCAAGCATACAGGCAGCTTGCAAAATATTGTATATCAAAGAATCATAAATGATTTGCCGGTTCAATATTCCGGAATAATAAAACACAATCGATATTTGGGCAATGATTACGATTACCCAAATACCGATGTATAAAAGGCGTAATTTCCAAGTATTCAGAAACGGATTATTCATAGCATCTGAGTTCTCCGCCGCCAAATACTGCTTCTACTTCCAAAACAACATACTTCTCGCCGGCTACCTGTAACACCCGGTTTGGACGATTATCGGTGAACCCGCCGAAAACGCCTGTTTTCTGAACTACAATGTTCCAGTCGTCCGGTACATAAAGTATAACGCCGCTAAAAACCGATTTCACTCTTATACGTGCCGCTACTTTCAGGTCGTCTGCTAATTCAACTTGGGACAGGTCGATTTCAACGCCGCTGAAAACCGCTTCTATTTCAACATCTTTCAATTTGCTCTGTGTCCATTTTTCCTTAGAAGATGTAAAAATATACTCCTTTCTTATGACGCCTTCTTTATTTGATGCGACATTTGTTTCATAATTACCTTTTTCAGAACCGTTTTTTTCATAATTACCTAAATAATTTTTCCATTTGTAACGTTCCCAAGCATACCGTTCAATCTTTTTCCCTGTTGCGGCGCGTATAATAAGAGCAATTCCCGCCGCAATGATAAGCAAGGGAATGATTATACCGCTCACGTCAACGGAAAAGATTTTGGGCAGTAGAAACAGCGCTCCAATAACGATTAGAGTAATTCCGGCGCTTTGATTGTTAGGTGACTTATCGAACAGTATAACAAAGCCGATAGCAATCAGCAACGCCTGCCACGAAAAGACGATGAGAAATACAATATCAGGGAGAAGTCCCATATTTTTGAGCAACATAAAGGCTCCAAACAGCATAATAATAAATCCGATTACAATTTTTTTCATAACTCACAAATTTAAATTATTTTTTTAATATGCAGGCAAAAGTAATTGGATTTGGATATTTCTACAATAGCTTTTCGCCGAACACCGCCGAATTTTCGATAAACTGCCGGATTTTCTCGATGAAAGCAGGTATTTATTGTCGTCATTGCGAGCGGAGCGAAGCAATCCATGTTTTTTTCTGGATTGCTTCGGCTGCTTCGTTCCTCGCAGCTCTCGCAATGACGATGCACCAAATTTGACTTAGCATTTCCGAAACGGCGGTTTAACGACTTTCGCCTCAATATCTTTTTCCCGGATACGAATGAAAATCGAAGTATCCAAAGCCGCATATTCCGGTTTGACATAACCCAATCCGATGGCTTTTCGTGAAAAAGGCGACATAGTTCCAGACGTTACAATGCCAATTATTTCACCTTCCCTGTTAACAATTTCATAACCGTGACGGGCGATGCCCTTGCCAACCATTTCAAAGCCAACCAATTTTTTGGAAACTCCTTGAGCTTTTTCGGCTTCCAACAGCGGACGGGAAATAAAATTATTTCCTTCGGTAAACTTCGTAATCCAACCTAATCCGGCTTGCAAAGGCGAAGTATTATCATCCAATTCGTTACCGTATAACGGAAATCCCGCTTCCAGACGTAGCGTGTCGCGAGCGCCCAAGCCGACAGGTTTGATGCCAAATTCGGCGCCGGCTTCAAAAATAGCGCTCCATATTTTTTCTGCATGTTGGGGATAAAAATACAATTCAAATCCGCCGCAGCCGGTATAACCTGTATTGGAGATGATTACGTTGTCCACATCCGCAATTTTCCCTGTTACAAAAGAATAATAAGGTATAGCCGTCAAATCAATTTCCGTCAGTTTTTGCAAAGTTTTCAACGCCAAAGGTCCTTGTACGGCTAACTGTGCCATATTGTCGGAAGCATTCTGCAATTCGGCGCCTCCGGTATTGTTTTTCACGCACCAGTTCCAATCCTTTTCAATATTGGCGGCATTGACAACGAGCATATACTTTTCCGGTTCGTAGTGATATACTAATAAATCGTCTATAATTCCGCCTCGCTCGTTCGGAAAGCAGGAATATTGCGCCTTTTCAACCGGCAGATTAGTGATGTCGTTGGAAGTAATTTTTTGAACAAAAGCTTGTGCATGAGGTCCGTTGACCCAAAATTCGCCCATGTGGGAAACATCGAATACGCCGACAGCATTGACTACGGTATTGTGTTCGACGCTGATACCCGAATATTCGATAGGCATGTCGTAACCGGCAAATTCCTGCATTTTTGCGCCAAGCGCATGATGGATGCCATTGAATGGAGTTTGTTTCATTATCTTAAAATTTGTATATTTGTAATTAATTTAAGGAACAAAGATAAAAAAGTTTGATGTCTTTACAACGTTTTTGGGGTTTTTAGCATCTATGCCGAGCGAAGTCGGACGAGACTGCCCCCCGCTTGAATGAAACCGCTTGTTAGCCGCAGGTATTTCTACGTTCTTATTCATTGCCTTTTAATTTTATCTTTCTTATTCTGTTTGTCAATTCCAACATTCGCTCTATCAGTTCTTCAAAAGTTTTCTTTGTTTCATCGTAGATAAAACTTTCTCGTAACCTTTCGTAATCGTCTTTCCAACTATTTATCAAATTTTTGGGCGGACAAATTTGTATTGCAGTAGGATAATGTGTCTTATAATCAATGCCTTGAATGTTGTTGAATTTCTTGCGGTGGCTGATAATGGTTTCGTACAAATCCGTATTTTCTAACGCTGATTTTGCAAATGGCGTGTCCATTATTTTTTCCAAATCGTACAAGTGTCTCGACATTCTTGTGGAGCGTGGTTTGTTTTTTTGATACTCCTCGTGCAACAAAAATATTTTCTCTAAAAATGTCCGCTCCGGTAAAACCGACTTGAATGCGCATTTTATTTCGTTGTCGATGTCAAGATAAATGGAATGAATCAGCGTTGAAATTTCTTGTTCTAAATACGGCTCGTCAAGCGACATCGCACTAAACTCGATTTTTACAACAGGCGAAACATAGTCAATAATCGTTTCGAGAATACTTTTGTACCGCAACTCGATTGTTGCGACCATTGCACTGCTGTTTTCGGTAACAAGTTTTATCTCAAAATCTCTTATTCCGATTGAAATCAAAGCGTTATTCAATTCGTCAATCAGCGTTTTCTCAATAAAATGAAATGCTTTTCGGCGAATGTTTGTTCGCTGTTGCGGTGTGTCGTCAGACAAGCCGAAGAATGAACGACTTATCGCTAAATCAATGTCTTCACTGAATCGGTTTATTAATCCCCACGACTTACTCAATGAAGTTCCACCTTTGAACTGCAAAAAATCAGCCCACGAAGTTTTTGTCAAAGCCATTAAAATAGCGCTTGCCCACCAATCTTTTTCAACTGCCTGTTCCACAATCTTTTTCGCTGCTGCCGTTTGTTGCAGCATAACAAGTTTTTCGTCTTTATTGTAGTTTTGCCAAATGCTCATTCTATTACGGTTTTGATGATTGGTAAAAGTAATTCCTTAATCCATACGGGCGACAAATATAAATCGTATATCATAGTTTCTCTTTCTTCTTTGTTGCTGTCCGAAAGAAGTTTTGTGATTTTATTTTTAATTTCATCTGTTACACGATTTTCGCCAAGTTCCTTTAATGCAATGATTATCAACGGTAAAAGTTTTCCTTTGAATTGAAAGTTTTTTTGAACGGCATTTTTAAAAATAATATTTCGGTTGCCAACTTTCACTTTTCGTTTTGCACCGTTGGTAATATAAACTGCGTTCGTCGGCACTTGTGTGGAAAATCCCAAAATATTCAAAGCTGTATCGCCTGTGGGCATAATTTGTGCTTTATCGCGTTCGGCAATTTTTTGAGCTATTTGGTCTATTGTCGGGTACAAAATACCAAACTGCGTTTTTTTCGGGTTCATATAAATGCCTGTTGCTACGCGAACAATCACACCCTCATTTTGCAGACGTGAAAGTGTGCGTGTAACAAGATTATCGTTGTTTGTGTTTTCAAAATCATTGATTGAAAACAACTTGCCTTTTTCTATAAGACTAATCTGTTCTCTTATTGTTCGTGAAATGCTATCTTCCATATTAAATATTGTCCGAAATATTCCGTAAATTTCGGACAAAGATAAGTGTTTTTCTGCAAATCAAAAAAGTGTCCGAAATATATTGAATATCGCTACTAAAGTAATCTATAAATATTGATTAAATCAATAAAAATCCATATCTTTGTAGAAAATTTTTCTAAAACTAATTTTATCTCAATATGCAAAAACACGGTTATTTCATTGCAGCAATTTTCTTTTTAACAGCTTGCGTTTCTTCTACATCGAAGTTTCATGCAGTTAATCCTCAAGCTACTCTTGAAGCTAAAGCGTTGTATCAACGGCTGTTAAAATTACAGGATAAGGGCGTGATGTATGGACATCAGGACGACTTGATGTGCGGTAACACATGGTGGTATGAACCGGGGGGTTCGGATATTAAAGAAGCGACAGGCGATTATCCTGCCGTTGCCGGATTTGAACTCGGCGAAATTGAAAGAGGCGGGGAGCGCAGTCTCGATTCCGTTTCTTTTGCTCAAATCACCGAGCAGGTCAAATGGTTTCACAAGCAAAACGGTATTATTACAATTAGCTGGCATGTGACCAATCCGATTACTTCGCAATGGAAAGGTCGTGCTATATCGCCCAATGGACCGGGCTCGGCTTGGGACATTAAAAAGTTTACTTCCGGACGGTACGCAGAACCCGACTCGGTGAAAGATTTTGAAATTAAAGCCGATTCTTTGAATGTGGTAAAATCCATTCTTCCCGGCGGAGAAAACCACGCGATGTTTAATAAATGGTTAGATATTCTGGCTGACTATTTCAAGACATGGACGGACGATGCCGGCAAGCCGATTCCTTTTATTTTCCGTCCGTATCACGAACATTCGGGTTCATTTTTCTGGTGGGGACGCGAACGCTGCACCGACGAGGAATACGCCGAATTGTGGAGATATACTGTCACTTATCTGAGAAATAAAGGATTACATCAAATTCTGTTTGCCTATAATACCGATAAAGTATATTCTTTAGAAGACTTCCTACGCGGCTATCCGGGCGATGAATATGTTGATATGTTATCCATTGATTGGTACGGCTCGGGACCGGAATTTAATACTTCGGTAGATAAGGCATTGGATTTCGGCTCAAAGGCTGCTAAGGAAAAAGGCAAACTGTTTGCGTTGAGCGAATGCGGCAATGTCAGTCAGGATTTGGTCGATATTCTGAAAAAATATAAAGTGTCGTACTTCTTAACATGGAGAAATGCTCCTCCAAGATACCCTGTTCCTGCCGACCGGATGGAAGCGGTAGAAAAAAGAAGAGAAGAAATGAATAATCAATTAAAGCAAATGTATGCCGACCCGCATACGCTTTTCCTGAAAGATATTCAGGGGGTGAAGTAAAATGAAAAATTGTATTCTCTTAATTGCGGTTTTTTTCTTATTGGAATGTCAAGGAGTATGGGCGGAAGCGCCGCAAGCCAAAATCAGTTCATTACTGATTTTGGCGCAGGACACCGGCAACGAAATCAGCAAAATAACTTCTTTTTTTCAGGCGCTTGTTAACTTTTCGCAAAACATCCCGCAGGAAAAGGTGTATCTACATTTCGACAATACAAGTTATTATCAAGGCGACAATATCTGGTTCAAGTGCTATGTGGTTACTTCCGGACTGAATCAGCTAAATCCCTTGAGTAAAACGCTGTATGTGGAACTTTTGAATCCGGGCGGCGAAATCGTTGATAAACGGATATTGAAAATCGAAAACGGACAGTGCTATGGTGAATTTTCGCTGAATCATCTTCCGTTTTATTCGGGTTTTTACGAGGTTCGCGCCTACACCAAATACATGCTCAATTTTGGAGACGATGTCATGTTTTCCCGTATATTGCCTGTTTTCGACAAGCCAAAAGAAGAAGGTAATTTTGAGGAGAAAAAGATGTTTCGATACAGCAAATGGGGGATTCGTAATTTCCCTATCAAACGGGAGACGCCGGAAAAGGGAAAAATAGTCAATCTTCGCTTTTTTCCCGAAGGCGGCAATCTGGTTCAGGGCGTTGAATCGCGGGTCGCTTTCGAGGCAACGGACGAAATCGGCAATCCGATTGACGTTTCCGGCGTGGTGATGGATGGCGCCAAACAGGAATTGTGCCAATTTGTCAGCCGGCACGAAGGGCGGGGCGTTTTTACCTATACGCCCGCAAGCGTTTCCGGCAGACGGAAAGATATAGCAGAAGTTAATTATTCCGGTAAAAAGTATCAATTTGATTTACCTGATGCTTTACCGAAAGGAATAGTGATGGAAGTGGATCATTTATCGCATCCTGACAGTATGAGCATTACCCTGCGGAAAAACAGTTCAACTCCTGCAGGAACTTTTGGCATAGCGATTTTGAACGGCGGCAGTCTGCAAAATGCGTACTGTATCAACATTGAAGAAGATGAATCTGTTTTTACAATGGATAAAACGCAATTGCCTTCGGGAGTTTCACAAATCGTACTGTTTAACGCTAAAGGCGAAATTATTTGCGACCGTTTGTTTTTTTCCAATATGAATGAACTATTGACTGGTAAATTATTGGATGTCAAAGCAAAAACCGGTAAACAGGCATACAGACCTTACGAACCGGTAGATATGGAAATCTCGGTAGCCGACAGAGAATCAAATCCGGTAAAAACAAGTTTTTCTTTGTCGGTGCGAGATGGAGATAACGAGGTGGAATACAGGCAAAATATCCTGACCGACCTTTTGTTGATGTCGGAAATTAAGGGGTATGTCCGTAATCCTTCGTATTATTTCAATGATGTAGAGACGTTGCGTGCAACGTCTCTACATTTAGACCAATTGTTGATGGTGCAGGGTTGGCGGCGTTATTCGTGGAACCGGATGACAGGCGTTGAACCCTTTGAAATCAATTATTTACCCGAACAGGGAATAGAAACGCATGGGACTGTTGTTTCTTTTGTCAGAAAAATCCCGAAACCAAATGTGAATGTTTCCATGATGCTGACGAATAAAAAATGGGATGAAGATGAGGGCAGCAGTTTTATTGAAACTTTTGTCACGGACGGGCAGGGTCGTTTTTCTTTTGTGTCGGATGTACCCGGTAAGTGGAACATGATATTATCAGTAACCGAAAAAGGAAAGAAAAAAGACCACCGGATACTTTTAGACAGGGTTTTCAGTCCTGAACCAAAACAGTACCGGTATGCAGACATGCAGGTAAATATTGCCGAAAAAAACAGCAATGGTATGATTGAAGAAGAAACGACCGACCAGCCTGATGATAATGCAGAATCATTCCTTGCCGCTTATAGAGATTCAATCGCCAAATTGGGTATTAATGCTAAAGTCCATCAACTAAAAGAAGTAACGGTAAAAGGTAAAAAAAACACGAAGGAACAGGATATTATTCGTAACCGTTCAACATCCGTAGCCTACTACGATGTTGCTTCGGAAATGGATGATATCTTTGACAAAGGCGAATATATTGGCGATGATATCCACGAATTGATGAGGAGGATGAATGAAAAATTTCATATCAAACCCAGACCCATATCAGCCGTAGGCGAACATATAGCAAGCAATGAAATTTTGGAATACAAGAGTAAGATGCCTTATTTTATCATCAATTACGAGCCTATTTTTCTTATTGATTTTGAATTCGATTACTTTAAATATAAGGGTATAAGGCTTAACGCTATCAAATCTATCTATATTAATGAAACTCCAACTGCAATATGTCAATATTGGATAGCTACCAATATGTTTTGTACGGATATACTTAAAATGTTCAGTTGTGTTGTGTTTATAGAAACCTATCCGACAAATCAGATTCCGACAAAAGGCGCCAAAGGAGTTCGTAAAACTTGGTTGGAAGGATATAGTCCTGCGAAGGAATTTTATAGCCCCAACTATTCGGAATTGCCTCCGGAAACCGACTACCGCCGCACTTTATACTGGAACCCGAATGTAACTACCGACGAGAATGGCAAGGCAAAAATAAGTTTCTATAACAACAGCAGATGCACAAATTTCAGCATCAGCGCGGAAACGGTTACATCGCAGGGAATGATTGGATTTATAAAGTAGAAATCAGTTTTTTAATTAATAATCAACAGTTCAAATGATGAAAAACAATATATCAAGAAGAACCTTTCTAAGTACAACGGCAACAGCAACTGCTCTTTCCGTCATTCCCACACGGGCAATAGGAAATGTATTGGCGCATCAGTCATCG
>Ga0209629_10003178_pt1 | contig 11621 bp, 9 predicted proteins | sample TergutCu122P5_FD_187286 | JGI IMG/M metagenome (GOLD analysis project Ga0209629, IMG submission 187286) | Cubitermes ugandensis P5 segment gut microbial communities from Kakamega Forest, Kenya - Cu122 P5 (SPAdes) (version 2) | ecosystem: Host-associated > Arthropoda: Insects > Digestive system >...
GTGAACAACATTACGCTTATTGGCAGCAGGCATAGTGAATGCTTTGTAATAACGATTATTTATATCTCCATCGCGCTTATCGCCAAATACTAAATCCTGTACTCCATCGCCATTTATATCTGCAACAATGGGATGGATGCGAGATAATCGATCAGTAGGCATTGTGCATTCCTGTTCAAAATCACCTCCTGTGTTTTTATAAAAAAACCATTTGGTATCTTTATCTCCGTCGTCTGCAATAACAATATCTGTATAACCATCACCATTGTAATCAACAGGAATGGTGTAATCCAAATCGTTGTTTCCGTTGCTACCGGAATAGGCAGGTGGAAATGGGAGATATTTATCGGTTGGAGTAATATCGTACCCACCATTATTTATTTTTAATTTCCATTTATGATCGTCATATTGTCCCATTTTAAATAAAACATCTGTAAAGCCGTCATTATTAACATCAAAAGGTATGGCATAATCAAAAGTTAAACTAATTAACAAAAACCAGCCCGCTATGTAGTCCGCTCTAAGTACGTCGTTACTATATTTATTAGTTTCTATTATGTCAATATTAGGTAGATGATTGATAGAAAATTTATCATAAGTTAATTGCAATAAATCAAGTTTTCCGTCTGCATTAAAATCACCGGCTATCGGCGATGTAAAATTACCATATATATCTGATACGTTGATATTTTGTAATGTTGAGTTTTGTGATAATCCATGAGCAGTTCCGTAAAAAATATGGGCATCGTATGATGTTGACACTGTGCATCCACTCGATCCTCTAATATTCGTTATGTAGGGTACAATTATTAAATCTATATATTCATCGTTATTTAAGTTACTTAATAATGGTATTAATGAGTAATCATTTTGATTTAAGTAATAGAATGCTGATGTTGAAGAATAGTTTAGTTTAGTTGATGAAAATGTTTTATTGTTTTCATTATAGAAATAAACATACACTCCATCCATTTCCATACGTATTATTTCGTCTTTCCCGTCTTTGTTTATATCACCTATAACTAATTGAGCAAATTTTTTAAGATTTACACCTGTCACCATAGATCTAAAATTTTCACGAGGCAAAGCAGAGGTACTCCCTTTCAATGTAACTTCTATATATCCATCCATACCTTCTTCACTACCTGTCCACACGGCAATATGATCCGGATAACCGTCTCCGTCAATATCGCCTGAATAAAAGTATCCATTACTTACATTATTTAAATTTCCATCCAACATTTTATCCAACGAAATTTCTTTAATGCTGCTTTTTGCACCCCAGGAAATTTTTGTCGGATTAGTCAATTTTGCGCCTGTATTGTCAATAGGTTGTACTGCATCTAATTTGGCATAATTTTCACTGGTATCGTAAGTAAATAAATATCCGTTTTGAACTGTTTCTTTTAAGAAAGTTTTTATGTTAATGACTTCTCTTCGAGAAATTAAAATTTGTGATAACAGTTTTTCCTGTTTGCTCCAAAAGCCGTTAATATTGCGTTTTTGTGGTTTCTCTGCAATATTATATTTAAATTGTATCAAATTATTTGCATAACTTATTGACTGTAAATATTGTCCGTTATCCTGATATGTATAAGTAATTTCGTTTCCATTTACGTCTATTGCTTTATTTATACGCCAAGCCAGCACCTTATCTCCGTCTTTTAACTGCGAATCATTTGTATTACCGTATTCGGTTATATTTCCCTCTTTTGTGGTTAGTTCAAAGTATATTGTGCCTGCTGTACTGCCGGGAAGAATCTTTACGCGGGCATAATTTTCCGTTTCGCTGCCATAAACTGCATCTGATTGAAAATGCGTACCTGAAAGTAATATTAATCTTTGTCCGTCTATATACAGTTGGTCTGTGGCATCAAATTTAATTGTTGCGGCATCAATTTCTCCATTTGGGGTTTTATCAAAATAAAAATTTTGCAATCCGCGACTGATACCGGACAGTCCGCCAATATCCCAACCTAAACCCAGCGCACCATAACCACCCTGACTGTTGTAAGAAATTGAAATTTGTGGCTGAAAACCATTTGTACCTGTCGGAAGTTCTATCGGAATAGTATAAGTTGCTGCACCTGTTGGAGTTACATCTGCACTGCCAGCCAATGTGCCGACAGGAAGATTAGTGTTTAAAGTACCATAAGGATATAAAGCATTGTCTAAAGTTGTTTGCGATAATGTATTATTAACTACACCCGGTGTTCCTTTGCCAACATAGTAATCGCTTTTTAAAGATAGTATTTCTGATGATGTCCAATGTACCTGTTTTCTTTGAATTGAGCGCAAACTGTTTTTATTTGTGCCATTATGTGCACAAATATCCCAATAGGTTGAAACATTTTTAATTATAGTATTAGTACTTTTACTGTTCAGGAAATCAAAATGCCTGTACGACATTTCATCAACCCGTTGCATCTTATTATCCCACAACCTTATTTTTTCTCCCGTATTGTTTAACCAAAAATTGTTTTTGTTGTGATAAAAAATGTTAACATTTGCAGGCATATCCGGAAACAAATCTTTTAATTCAAAATTTGTATCAGGACATTGAAATACAACAAGTACAAGGTTTTTCGATTTAATTTTGCTGTTTTCTGGGAAAGTATAATTACTCTGTGCATCCAATAGCATCCACCCCGAAATATCAATATCTTCGGCGGTAGGATTATACAGTTCTATAAATTCGCCATTATGATGATTTTTAGGGTTTGTAAGCATATCTTCATTCAATGGCGTATCGTAAAACACTTCCGAAATAATCACAGAGCGGATTTGCGCTGTAAGAAGTTGAAGTGATGAAAGTAATATTAATATAGGTATCGTTCTTTTCATAAGCAAATTAGTTCTTAAAGTTTAAAGTTCATAAAGTTCTTAAAGTTTAAAGTAAATGGTAAATTGTCAATGGTTAAATGGTCAATAGTATTATTGTTTAAGAATTTTGTATGTTTGAGATTTTGCGTCTATTGTCAGGCGCAGCAAATATACTCCGCTCGAAAAGCCGCTCAAATTAAGTAAAAGCGGGTTGTCGGCACTTGTGCCGCTTGTAATATGTTTTCCGTTTGCCTGCATAAGAGTGTAATTTACAGATGTTTGTGCATCGGTGCTTTGAATTTCCACAACCAAAATTCCATCTGTCGGATTAGGATAAATCACAATTTTAGTATCGCCAATAATATCTTCTACAGGCGCAGGAACGTTCATATTATCAGTAATTTCTTCTTCTGTTGAATCATTCTGCTGTTTTTCAACAGATTGCATTTTCGGAGCTGGCATAGTTATCGTTTTATACTTTATAACACAATTCCCTGCTGCATCGTACTCAAAATCAATGGTTTGTGCATTTGAATTACACAATAAAATAAATGTAAACGTTATTAAAAATGTAAGGTATTTCATTTTAATTAAAAGTTAAAAATTAAAAACTAAAAATAATTTTGAAATCTTGAAATTTTGGAATTATTTATAATGTGTTTTTCAATGCGTTAATTTCATTAATCGTAGCACTGTAACCGCTGTCGTTAAACTTTTTTTGCAGTTTAGCCAAAGCGAACAATGCTTTAATCTGCTCTGTTACACTGATTTGATTTTCATTAAGAAACCGACGATATTTTTCTACCCAAGTCCAAATAGGGTCGTTAATTGGCGTTACTTGCTTGTTACACAATGCTTTCTGAATGGTAATCGCTTTTGCTTTGTCGGCATTGTCGAAACTTGCAGCGTAATTTTCCATAATACTGTATGCAATACCGCCAGTACCGTTCATTTTCTCAACACCTTCAATTAAAATAGTTCTGGCGGCGACACTGTTATTTTCCTTTATTTTAATTTTAGCCGAAGAAATATAATACGCACCCTTACCGACAGCAGTAAGATTGTTAAGATATTGATTTGCAGCGGCAAGCAGTTGTTTTGCCTCGTTAAGCGATGGCGTATCGTTATTGTATTGCGCAAGGGCGGCGGCAAGTGCCAGCGATGTGTAAATATTTTCAGTATTATTGTAAAAATAGCGATTTAACGAAATCAGACGGTCGCTGTTGCCGTGTTTTTTAAAATATCTGCGAATATAACCGACTGTATTTGTGTCATTTATATCATCGGTGAGAATTTGCATCCCCCATTTTTCTACTTTTGCAGTGTTATTTTGTTTGGAATTATTTTTCAAATAAGCAGTTAAAACATATTTTTTGCTCTTTTTCTGATTCTTCTCTCGCTCTTTCTGCTCTTTGTTGTTTAACGGACGTTTATTTTGTCCGTTTCCATTATTCCCATAATTTTCTTCTAACGGAATTGCAGGTTTTTTTGATGCACGGGAATTTTTCCATTTGGTAGAAACGCTTTCTGTCAAAATATTTATCTGTGATATTACTGCACTTGATAAAGTCAGCGGATAGGATGATGTGCGCGGGTTTTTGTTATATTTTTCAAGTAATCTGGGAAAATCTCGCAAATCAAGTTGATAAATTGTTTTTGGATTAAGTGAAATCGCCAAAATAAGTTGCTGAGCGGCATAATCGTACAGATTGGAAATATTATACTGTACCGCAAACTGTTGCGCTTTTGCAGGATTTCCCAGACATAAATTTCTCAAACTCAACGCATAACGATGCAAAAACATTGTATCATTGGTATTTGCATTTACGCCCTGCAAATAAAGTTCTGCTGCCGCATAAAGATTTTGCTGCGCACAATACACACTTGACAAACCATCGTACAAAATAAGTGTTGCAGGATTATTTGAAATAAGTTGTGTAAAAAGCGAAGTGGCTTCCGAATATCGTTTTGCATAAAAATATTCCTTTGCCTGCTGATAAAGTGGAAGTAAATCAGGGTCGGGTGTCGGTAAATCCGGAGTTGAAAATACTTTTGACGAAATTTTCGTTGCATTTTCTACAGCCCGCAACGAACTTGCAAATATCAACGAGCCAATACCAAACAATGACTTTTTAAGAAATTCGCGTCTTCCAATAGGTTTTGCCATAGTTTAAAGATTAATCTGTTTTTTGTAAAAAATAAAAAAAGGAATATGGCGGGATTTGAACCACGCATTGCCTCACCAGACGGTTGCCGTATTAGTTATACTACATATTGCTTCGGCTGCAAATTTATATTAAATATTTATTCTGTAATATTAATTTTAACATTAGGCGTAAATATTAATAAAGTTTAACTAATAAATAAAGCATTTGAATTACATTTAACATTTTTTATAAAAAATAGTCAATAGTCAAATGGTAAATGTTTTATTCTTTCTCTTTTTTTAGCAAATGCCTTAAATTCTCATCAGCGGCTATTCTTTCGAGTTCGGCGGCGACAATCTGTTTCACATCGGCTTTAATCTGATTGTAATTTGCTTCTATCTCCGCCTGCATCGTGTCGTTGCCGTCATTATCGCTGAAATTCAGAATATCGGGAATTGGTTTGTACGCTTTTGTTTCGGCGGCGACTTTGGCGTTGTCGACGACAATTTCTGCGTGGAAAATCTTTTGCTCAATCCGCTCGTCAAAATTATCTGAAACCGCACCTACAAACATTCCCTGCGTAAGATTACTTATTTTTGAGGCAGGAATCAAACTGTCTAACTGCGTAGAAATGGAGGTTGATTTGTCCTGTCTGTTGATGGTCATACTCTGGCGTTTTTGCAGCACTTTTCCGAAACGCTCGGAAAGGTTTTTCGCCGATTCGCCGACCACCTGCCCGCTGAAAATATTCCCAACCGTGTTCATCACTACCGCCGCCTCCTTGTCGCCGTAATCGCGCTTTAACTGTGAAAAATCTTGAAAACCAAGACAAACAGCGACTTTGTTGCTTCTGGCGGTGGCAATAAGATTGTCAAGTCCGCGAAAATATATTGTGGGCAACTCGTCAATAATAACCGAACTTTTCAGCCGTCCTTTCTTGTTTATAAGTTTCACAATTCTCGAATTATACAGTCCCAATGCTGCGCTGTAGATATTCTGGCGGTCGGGATTATTGCCAACGCAAAGAATCTTCGGCTCGGCGGGATTGTTAATATCAAGCGTAAAATCATCGCCTGTCATCACCCAGTACAGTTGCGGCGAAATCATCCTTGAAAGCGGAATCTTCGCCGATGCAATCTGCCCTTGCAGTTGGTCTTGCGCTCCGCCTTCCCAGGCATCCATAAAAGGCGAAAGATAATTTTCCAACTGCGGATATGAAGTAAGTATCGGAAAGGTTTCGGCATATTTTTGGCTTAGAAATTCAATGGCGTGCGGGAAAGTGCAGTATTTGCCGTTATCATAAATCTTTAAATACCAGATAATTGCAGCCAAAAGTATTATCGGGCTTTCCACAAAGAAATCGCCCTGTTTCTGTATCCACGTTTTGTTCAGATTGAGCATAATGGTGTAAGCACTTTCGTAAGCATCCGAAATATCGGTCATAAATTCGGGCGCAATCGGGTTGCAGCGGTGCGATTTGCGCGGATTATCAAAATTGATAACGTAAAATTTTGGCGTAACTGCGTATTTATCAAGGTTTTTAAGCAAAGTGTTGTATGCAATAACCGACAAATCATCAAATTTGAAATCATAAATATACATCGAAAAACCTTTTTGTATCTGCTGTTTGATGTAATTATTGATAACAGCGTAGGATTTTCCGCTGCCGGGAGTACCCAGCACAATGCTTGCCCGAAACGGATTTACAATATTTATCCAGCCCTTATTCCATTTTTTATTGTAGAAAAAGCGTGTGGGCAAGTTTACCGAATATTCGTTTTCCATAAAGCGCGTTTCCTGCATAAAACTCTCATTTTCAGTGTTGAAGACATCGTCCATCAAATTGTTTTTCAAAAGGCGGCTCATCCACAGACCAGCCATCAAAAGAAGGATATAGCCGAGTGTGAGGGTGAAAAGGTAGATTGCGATTTTTGGGACAGCAGGGACAATGGGGACTGACAAAATCCACCAATTAAGGAAAAACAGTATAAAGCCGAAAAACAGGCACAGAAAGATGTTTCGCCATTTGATATTTTCCGCTTTTACGCCTTTTGTTCCCAAACAGGAAAGCGCCAGAAACACGACTGCAAAAAGTTTTGTCCATAAAACAGACGAAAACAGCCCTGTGGTGCGCTGAAAGTTTATCAGAATTCTATCGACAATGCCGATATTGAGGTTCCACTCGCGTATCGCTTCGTAGCAAAACCAGTATGCGTTCATAACGCAAAATAAAATGCTTACAGCCCGCATAAACTCCATCGTCTTTGCCAGACCTCTTAAATCATCTTCCTGTTGCATAATCAAAAGCCCCCTTGCCCCCGAAGGGGGAACTTAATTTAACATTTATTTATGCTCCCTTTGGGGGTTAGGGGGCTTTACGTTGTTTCTTTTTCTTCTTTTTCATTCGGCGTACAAAGTTTTGTTCGGCGATTTCATCAGCCCGCTGTTTCGGGGGTGAAAAGGTCGAAAAGACCGCTAAAAACCCCAACCCAGCCCTCCTCAAAGGGTAGGGAGTAATTATTTTCAGGATTATTCTGCTTGTTTTCATTGTTGTTTTGGGACTGATGGGACGGTTGGGACACTGGGGACAAAGGATTGTCGACTGTTTTTTTTGTGGAAGATGTCTGTTCGTTGAATTTTTCGTTAAAAATGTTAGCGGAAAACTCTTTTCCCAGTCGAGAACCGTTGAACACACATTTTTGCAGGTGGTCAACGAATGTTGCGCCGTAGATGCGTCCCTGCTCGTTTTGGCGGAAAATAACCGAAATTCCCTGTTTTTCAAGCGCTTTCTCAAAGTCGGCTCGGCTGTTTGTTGAACTCAAAGCAGCGGCAATGATTTGTTTGCTGCGTTCTTTAAGTCCTTTATTTTTAATGATTTGCGCCGAAAGTTCAATTCGTTTTTCCAAAGCGTCAATGCCCGCATACTTTCCAAAAAGTGATGATTTGAACGGATTGCCGACTTTTTCGCCTTTGTCATTCTTTGCCGAATAAACAAGTCCTTTGCATTCGTTCTTTTCGTTTCTAACTTCCTCAACATCAATATTATACAACGATAGCAATGATTTGTATTCTTTAAAACTCAAAAAATAATATTCACTGGCGATTGGTTGGAGAACATCGGCTATTTGGCGTTTGATGTCGCCTTTGGCGGAGTTTACTGGTGTTAGGGACAATTGGGACGGTTGGGACTTTGGGGACTTTATTGCAGAAAGAAGATTGAATTTTTGCTCCAACTCCCTGCAAACGCTCATTGAGCGGCGTTTCTCAAAATTGTGGTCAATCTTTCGTCCGTTTTCGTCAATTCGCAGCGAAACGATGTGAACGTGCTTTCGTTCAATGTCTTCGTGCTTGAAAACGATGTATGGCTGGTCGCCGTAACCCATTTTTTGCATATAAAATTGTGCCATTTGCGCCAACTGTCCGTCGCTCAAAACGTCTTTCGGGTCAGGATTTAAGGAAACGTGCAAAACAGGTTTTTCGGTGCGTTTGTTCGCCAAAAGATATGGCTCAAAGGAGTGCAAACAGGTGTGAATATCGAAATTTCCTTCGATATTTTCTATCATTTTATTTGCGAAAATAACATTTGCCTGCATATTTTCCACCTTAATATGATTGTATGCAAGCACTCCGTAAAGGTTGTTTGACGAGTTAATTTTTGCTACCATTTATTCAATTACGAATTACGATTAAAATATTTACCATTTAACTATTTACTATTGAACAATTTAATTATTTCAAGATTTCAGATTTCAAAATTTCAAGATTATTTTTAGTTTATAAAGTATTTTTAATTTTTAGTTTTTAAATTTTAATTAAAAAAAATAGTAAATGGTCAATGGTTAAATAGTCAATTTTTCCTTAAATTCTGCTGTCAGAGCGATAATTTTCTGCTGCAAAGCGACTAATTCCCGCGTTGCGTTTTCGAGTTTATAGAGAAAAGCGAGTGCTTTTTTCTCGGTGAAAGTCGCTTTTAACGCCTTTGTTATTTGGTTGTAATTTACGCCGATTGCTCGGAACTGCGAATGAAAAGTAGTCAAACGCATATAATAATCCATCGCTGCTTTGTCTATTTTTACAACTTTTAACGGTCGGTCGAAAATACAGGAGGCAATAAATTTTGATATTGTCGCAACGCCCGACTGTTCGTATTTTGCTAAAAAATCCGCATTTTCGCTTTCGGTAAAATTTACCGAATAACGCACTTTCTGTTTGTCTGATTTTGGCGGTCTGCCGCCTTTGATATTTACCATTTGACTGTTTAATATTTAAAAATTCTTCATTCTTCATTCTTCATTCTACATTTAAAACGCCGACTTCGGAGGCGTTTTGCTCGCTGCAAGCGCAAGTTATTTTATGCAGCAAAAAAAGTTTTTTGCTGCATAAAATACAACTTGCCGTTCCGAGAAATCGGAACAAAATTATGCTTTGGCATAATTGGAAATTTGCCAAATAAATAATAATGCCGCTCTGATAATGTATTTCCCGCATTTTTGATAACATAAAACTTTTTTTGAAATCGGTTGCAAAATTAGTTTCAGGTTTTGATAAAATTGGTATAGTGAGGCAGGCATACCCCTGCCAAATCGACGCAAACCCCTGCCACAATGCCAAAAACAGAAAATATCACCTTTTTTTGCCGTTTCTTTGCAGTCGGATTGTAAAAATGTTGGTATAGATATTTTTCAAAACAAAGAAATTAACAAACATTATTTTAAATTTATTAAAGAATATTTTGACGGAAAAATTTACAAACCAACAAGTAAATGAAAAAATTAGCCAATAAAAAGATTTATTAATTAATATTGATATTTATAAAGTTAAAAAAATAGGATTTTTCTTACAGACATTCTTTCGAAAATAGAAAAAGTAAAAAAAATGTATTGACAAACATTGGAACATTCCAACATTCCAACGTTGGAAAATTTGTACAAACCAAATTTTTTAAATATAACTAATTGAATATCAGAATAAATAAAGAAATAAATAGTAATTTTTAAAAATATATGTATAATTAATTAAATAAATGTTCAAAGAAATGAATAAAGAACCATTATTTATCGCTTTTTCCACCCAGAAGGGCGGAATGGGCAAAACAGCGGTAACGGTGCTAACGGCAAGTTACCTGCATTATGTGAAGGGCTACCGCGTAGCCGTGCTGGACTGCGATTTCCCGCAACACAGTATTGTAAAGGAACGCAAACGCGACGAGGCGTCCATCGTCGGCAACGACTATTTCAAGCGAATGGCGCTTGAAATGTACCGCAACAGCGGCTTGAAAGCGTACAAAATCATCGGCAGTACGCCTCAGACGGCACTTGCAGATGTTCAGACATTGATTGACAGTTCGGAGAAACCGTTTGACGTAATATTCTTCGACCTGCCCGGCACGCTTAACAGCGGCGGAGTGATTAAAACGCTTTCAATGATGGACTATATCTTTACGCCGGTCAATGCCGACCGTTTTACGCTCGAAAGTACGCTGCAATACACTATGTTGCTGAATGATAACATTATAAGCGTTAACAAAGGGCGCATACAGGGTATGTGGCTGTTTTTCAATATGGTTGACGGACGCGAGAAAACATCGCTGTACGAAGCCTACGAGAACGCTATCGGCGAATTGGGACTTCAAATAATGAAAACCCGATTGCCGAACTTAATCCGTTTCCGCAGGGAAATGTCCGAAGACAGAAACTCCGTTTTCCGCTCGACGCTGTTTGCAGCGGATAAAACACTGCTCAAAGGCAGTGGCATTGACAATCTGGCTGACGAAATATGTGAAATCTTAAAAATCGCTAAAAATGGCAAAGAATAGGATAATTGTAGAAGACATCGACGAGGCGGCAATGCTACAATCAATTTACGAGCGAGATAACGGAATTGTAACATCATTGTCGAAACTACATCAGGTGCAACCGCTAAAATCGTTGATAAAGCAGCCCGAACCTGAATTGCCCGAACAGCCCAAAGATCTACAATCCCAAAAGGAACAGCCCGTAGAGGAAAATTTAAGCAAAAAAGCGAGGTTGGAAAAATACGTATCGCTGTTTCTTTGTGAAATCGACCTGCCTCCTGCCCGTTTCGGCAAATCGGTATATATTCGCAAGCAGTACCACGACCGAATTTCACAGATTATTTCGGTTATCGGTGAAAATGAAATTTCACTGTTCGGCTATCTTGACAATATAATCAGACATCATTTTGAAAATTTCTCCGATGATATTATTCAATTATTTAAAAAAAGTGTTTTTTATAATCAATGATTTTTAAACTTTTAGCAATGCTAATAATGCTTGTCGCCCTTTATTTGTTATACCGCCTTGCTTATCCCAAGCAGGCGGGTAACAAAAGGGAGGGCGCATCGTCGCCGGAAATTCCCAAAACCGACTCAGAAATTATGGGCAAAAGCCGTTTTGTCTATCCTGTGCGAAGCAAACCGCCGCAAACCGCTGCCGATTCACAGAAAAATGAAAAAGTGATTGAAAAAGAAAATACTTTTGCAGCGCAAACCGAAGGAAAACGGTCGGCGGAAATTCCTGCCGAAAAGTTGGACGAGGTTTTCGGCGAAAATTCCGGTAATGCAATTATGAGTATTCCGCTTGAAAATGTAAATGATGATTATAGCGAAATTGATTTTGAAGCCGAAGAAGC
>Ga0209629_10003180_pt1 | contig 11620 bp, 7 predicted proteins | sample TergutCu122P5_FD_187286 | JGI IMG/M metagenome (GOLD analysis project Ga0209629, IMG submission 187286) | Cubitermes ugandensis P5 segment gut microbial communities from Kakamega Forest, Kenya - Cu122 P5 (SPAdes) (version 2) | ecosystem: Host-associated > Arthropoda: Insects > Digestive system >...
TAGACAACACCAAAATTTGCATCAACCTTTTGCCAACTTAACTAAGTATCAATCTGGAGTTTACTATATGGGAATAAAGTTATTTAATAGTCTCCCCACATTTATAAAACTGGAATCTAACAATTATAACAAATTTGTACTTCTCTTAAAAAAATTCTAATGTGAGAACTCATTTTATTCTTTAGAAGAATTTTTCAACTTCCCCAAATCTAGGTAGTAAGCCTTACATAAGTGTATTGCATATGTATAGATCTATGGATCCACAAACGTTATTATCCTAATTTTATTTACTGTTTTTATAAATACCTACTGTAATCATTGTAATTATTCTTATGTTATAACTTGAATCCATGACATTGTTAAAGGAATCTTTATTTAACAACTCCTCATGATCCTGTATAGATTTAAGGTACCTGACTATTTCTATATCCATGCGGTCTTTGACCTTGTAATGGATCTATGGAAAGTGAAATAAATACAAATACAAATACAAATACAGTAACCTACTAAGTTTCATGTGTCACATTATGATTCTGCTAGTTCCAGCTTCAGAATGTTCCATGTACTAGTTCTGTTTTTTTTACAGCAATGTATGGTGAGTACAAATATTACATAATGTTTTTGATTCTGGCGAGCTTTGTAATGATGCATTAGTCACTTACAATTTCTTAGATAGTACATCCTTCTGTAGCGGTTCTTTATAGCCAGGAAGAAACATTCCATTATAATTTGAACGCTCAACAAATGTGTGTGTTGTGTCGCCATACTGGAACAAAGAATTGCTTTACCAGTATTAAAAGATTTACAGAGATATGTTATATCTGATATTTTAAATGATAAAATGAATCCTCATGGCAATTACACAAATGTAATGATTACTGCTTCAGCAGCACAACCAAATGTTCTGTATTAGATTGCCCTATTAGTGCCTAATGTCAGATTTACTCATTATAAAGTGGCAGGCTCAAAATGCCAAACAATGGGTAGAGCTGACAGCTGGCCAGACAGAGAGATGTTTCATAAATTATCATGTTCCTTTTAATTTGATGAACATGAAAATGGCTTTTTTTCTATTTGAAGTATTGTTCACAGTTTAGTAATGACTCATGGGCTTGTGATTGAAATGTCCTTCTTTATTCAAAAACCAGTATTATTTGAGCAGCATAGATACTCACAGTTTGTACTCTTGCAAATCGTACTGTTCCATTTTCATCACTTTCTTCCCAAATGTCTTGAACAATTTTTGCTCCACGGTCCTTTGCTCTCTGAAAAGTGAATATATGTTTATACAAAGTAACTCCATCCTATTTTCACTGTGCAAGAGTAAATACCAGTGTAATTACCAGATTTAACATCTTATGCAAGCTTCAAATAACAATGTGGCAGCACAACCCGAAGGTTCAATACCACTAATAGATTTCACTACATCAATAACACTAGGTACACTGTGTTAATAACCAGGACCTTCATTATGTAACATTTTAAATGACTCACTAAATTCATCCTACTCACATTCAATTACTCTTCTAAAATTTATCTGAATATTTTCCACTCACCCCTTTCTCAGGCTTCCAAGTACTGGCTTTCCTAAAAGTTCCCCCACCATAATTTTGTATGCAAGTCTTTTCTCCCCTGTCTCTGTTCTAACAGTGATATGGAATCACCCATAAATAAGAAATGGATAAAAACTCACCTGAAAAATAGAATCAAGATCTTCAACAGTGAATGCAATGTCTTTCACTCCATCTCCATGGCGAACCAAGTGCTGTCCTAATTCTCCATTATCTGGTTCATATGCAGAAATGAACACGAATATTATCTGGAGAAACAGGCAATATTATAAGTTCAATGGCAATTCTGCTTTGGCAGAACAACAATTTTTGACATGCTACATATTTAATAAAATATGAGAAAAATGTTTCATGTCATGCAGACGTCAATTACTTTGTTCTGTCGGACCACATGAGCTGCAAACTTGCGGCAGCCAGTCTCCAGACCCTTGTAGGCAAGAGGCTCAAACCCAAGTCTCGTGCAATAGTAGCTTGCAGCCTGCACATAAAAAAAACATGGTGACCTCTTTTTGTGTCCTACTCACTTGCAAACAGATCAAGTTGAGTTAACCAATGTCCTAGGTCATTTTACTTGAAAATACAGACAATTAGGAAGCATGTTTGTTACATGGTAAAACGCTATAGGTTGGATGGGTAGTGCTGTATGCCTAACAGGAGGTTCATTTCTCATTACACCCACATCCACATCAATTCTGATGTCTGCAATGGATACTGGGTGCTGTTTTCATGATTAGTAAACAGAGCTGGTGACTGTCCTCCCTCTACTGCCAAGGTAAATTGTCTTACATCACGATGCTGTGGCTCAGAGACAACATTACATCCACCTTTATCTTGGAAATATATTTTTATTCCAGATCCTGTCTTAAATTAATGAAAATCCATCAAGAAGTTTCAGAGACATAATGTGGAATAACACAACATTCTCACTACACAATGTGCAGCAAATAATTAGCATCAAATATAGATCTCATTAGGTTCTAGAGCTTGTAAATGAAACACTTTTTGACATGGTGTCTATTAATAAACTATATTTTAAAAAAAAACTTAACTTTACACGAATGTTAGTTGTCTCAGTTTATGGAGTTCTGTACAAGGTAAAATGGAAGTTACTAATTTGATTTCTCCTTAGAATGTATTATCTTTTTGCTAGAAACCAGTCACTTTCTACTGGTGTTAGACACTTAAATCCTATTTACCTGTTTTGCATTTCCAACCCAAAAGGTCACATGATCAAAATGCAGAAAACGCCCTTTATCAGGCTGTAAAATAAGAGAGAATTATGAAATAAAGGGCATTCTGGGGAAATTTAAACACAGGTTATGCAGTAAATTTCCTTGGTAACTAAATATATATAAATTGAATTTTTAAGGCCATTTTCTTACATGCTTTTGCATATGTGAATGCAGGTCAAGTAAAGGTCAATATGACAAAATATACATTCCCACCTCTGTTTCTCAGAATCACCATGGTGACCAATCTGTCCAGCTTACCTTCGGACCCTTATCTGTGTAAGTAGTCTGTAACAGACAGTGAAACCTTACATTGAGTGAAGAATGAAATTACTTGTAATTGGTGCTGGATGTGGTTGTTTCAAAATCACAACCAAATGGAAATAATATATTTTTTTATTTTCTCATTTATGGTATGTTTTGTGACACTGTCAGCATCTGAGACTTTATATACAAGTAAATGGTGATTTTTGAACAATGAGATTAAAAGAATTTGGTACAAACAGGCCAAGTCATAATTGAAGTACCACCCAGGCAAGTGTCTAGAAGGACCGAGGAAAAGCAAGTTAGTGGCGTTACCACTTTGGCCAAGTGCTCTGATTCGCAAAACAAATTAGGCCCATGCATTTAAAAATTAACTAGCTACAAAATTCTTGCAATTACTAAACACCATGTACAGGTAAGCTTAAAATGGAATTAATAATAACTACTTCAGTAAGCCGAGTTAGAGTGGTTGTTATAGCGACTAGGCTATGGGCTGGGCGGTCCAGATTCCGAGTCTCGGTAGGGGTAAGGTATTTTATTTTCTCTCCAAAACGTTCAGACTGGCTCTGGGGTCCACCCAGCCTCCCACTGAACGGTTCCTGGGTTCTTTCCGGCGATAAAGCGGCTGCGGCGTGAAGTTGACTATTCACCTCCATCTAGTGTTGAGGTTAAGAATGGGTGGAGCTACACCTCTACTCCCTCTGTGTGCCTGCAAGGTGTGGACAGGGATATGCGATAACTAAACTCTTACTTGCGTTCTCAGAGCGTGGCGCTATTTTACATTCGTGTCATTATTTATAAGTTATTAATATAAGAAACATTTAAACCAATCTGCATTATAATATGTTCATGTTGCAATGAGTAGCTCGTTGATATTAATTAACATTAGGAGGATTCTTTAGTAAAAATATAAATGCATACTGATTTTCGCTTTGAATTAAATACACGATGTGTTAACCAGAATGAAAGAATTAGGAGCCTGATAAAAAGAGATATTTGTAACATTTGAAATTCGTCTACTGGCAAAAAGCCGCTAAACTAAGAAAAGGGATAAACAACATGGATGTAATCAGACTGACAAAACACGAGGATATTATGTTGTTACAGAACGACTAACTCTACTGAGTATGCTGTATAAAAGGCAAACCTCAAGTTGTCTTCGTTTAAACACTCATCACAAAGACGAACAGGGGAAGTGGAGGTGACTTTTAAACTCGATAGTGCTAAATGGAGGTGAGAAGTTAAGCTTCAAGCTTCGGCCGTTGTGCCACCGGGGATGGTACGTACCCCTCAAAACGAGGCTGTATAAGATCCATAGTTGTCCTGAGGGTAAAGGTGCTGCCATCATCAGGAACGGGACTGCAGCCGTTCAGCCGGCAGTGGGTCACTTTACTGAGTAACGCAACAGACATTAAGACGTAAAAGCCATGAGGTTTACTGCAGAATTTACCACCTGCATCAGATCTTGAATTAATCATGCATGGTTTCACTTATTGTAATTACTATCTTGAAAGAGAATAAGGCAAGCCACTAAACTCTTCCATGGCGCAAAGCGTACATCATTCCACTATTTTCTTATGCGAAGGACTTGAATGTAAAGTCACAAGACCTGTATAACCTTTTAAGAGAAAAAAAATCGTTCAGAAGTGTCACCGTATCAGATTATGGTCGTGCCTGGTTCGACAAAAGGCTGACACTGTCTATCCCGGAAAAAGTCGTCGACTTCTCACATCCCTCCTGAAAAATGCCTGGGCAGTACCTCGCATGGCCATGGTAGCTTCAATTCCAAATCCCTGCGAACTGACCGACACTGACAACGCCGTTAAACACCCTACCAACAAACTATAAGGATATACAATGTGACGCTGCTTACCATCTCGACGTGGAACCAAGGCGCTCACCGAAGAAATCACTTTGCGTGGTCCGAGGCTGCCCCTTAAAAACCCAGGTGTGGTCTGGTGCTGAGCTGTGATTGGTCCAGGTGTAAGCTGACCCCTCATGAAGGTCGACTTCTTCTGAACCCATGTCACACTCAGACAGACCTTGGGCTCTTGTAAAAATCTTTCGAAATATTAGATGTTTCACATATAGGCTAACCCCTGCAGAATATTATGCCTAAGTAATATTACTTATGCATAATGTTCTGCACGGGGCTCGAAGCAGGGACATCATATTATGTGGCCGAATTTGGATTTCATGTTCAGACTAGTTGGTGTAGAAGGAACGGGTGCTAAAACAGTACTGATTTGAACTTCAGATTCGGTCACTTAAAATACTGGTAGCGTAACTCCGCTCCGCGCTCCCTTCGGAATATGAGTAAAGGAAGGTAATTAATCCGTTTTTCTGCGAGATTGTAAGTTCTCAGAGAGGTGCTGCCGAAGATTCAGGTATTCTGGGATGTTACGTTTCCTCGCCTGTGAACAAATAGCGACATTTCAAAGGATCGTAGTGCCTTAATTTCATGGCCAAGTAATCTTACAGTAACTGACATGGCAACACATTCCAGACGACTTGAATCGCAGGTCTGTTTTCCAGTTTATTGCTGAGTCAGATTATTTCTCGATCCACGCTGTTTAAATCGCCTGAAGGACACAAGACCGCATCTCCCTCCGCTGGCCACCCAGTAGCAATGTTTTCGAACACACGCACATTAACATACTACTTTATTTTCCCATTATCATTATCTTTTCCTGTAACGACAGCTTTGCAACTGAGAGGGACGTCATTCCAGAGGCAATCAAAAGCATCTGCAAGTCCGCAAGGACAAGCAAATGTAAGACGAAAGGAACTCCAGCGGTTTCCCTCAGTAATTACTTAAACACAAACCACCAACTCAGGCAGCAGACTCCTTCCTAGGAATTCGAAAGATGCTCAGCTAATTGAAACCAATTCGCCTTTATATAGACCCAAGGTTCATTACGACGTGTATAAAAACCCGTCACTGGGCTCTATTTTCGCTCAGTGAAATTTAGTCCAAACATTCAAACTCCAATTCTGTAAGACTAATTGATAATAGTTGCATTGAAAGGGTGGAAGAGTTCAAATATTTGGGAACAACGTTAACAAATAAAAATTATATTCAGGAAGAAATTAAGAGTAGATTGAAGTTAGGGAATGCTTGCTATTATTCAGTGCAGAATCTTTTATCTTCCAGTTTGCTATCCAAAAAGTTAAAGATCAAGATATATAGAATTATAATATAACCCGTTGTTCTGTATGGGTGTGAAACTTGGTCGCTAACATTGAGGGAGGAACGTAAGCTGAGGGTGTTTGAGAATAGGGTGTTGAGGAGAGTATTTGGGCCTAAGAGAGACGAGGTGACAGGGGAATGGAGAAAATTACATAATGCGGAGCTTAGTGATCTGTACTCCTTACCGAATATTATGCGGGTGGTAAAATCGAGAAGAATGAGATGGGCGGGGCATGTGGCGTGTATATTGGAGAGGAGTGCACAGGGTTCTGGTGGGGAAACCTGAGGGAAAGAGACCATTGGGGAGACCCAGACGCAGATGGGAGGATAATACTAAGATGGATCTTCAGGAAGTGGGAGGGGGTTGTGGGGACTGGATGTAGTTGGCTCAGGATAGGGACAGGTGGCGGGCACTTGTGAGTATGGTGATGAACCTTGGGGTTCCAAATATGCGGAGAATTTCTTGACTAGCTGCAGAACCAGTTAGCTTCTCAAGAAGGACTCTGCTCCATGGAGTAAGTAAGTAAAGTCCAGTGGCAGCTGCGTGTAACCCCTGATAGAACATTAAAAACTCATTCTGCTACTCAACGTATTTGTGCGATCCACACGATTGTCACAAAGCGACGATTATTTGCAATTTATCAACTGATATCATGACACTGGACACGGGGTGTGTTCTCCGTGATGTAGGAGCTGAATTCGTACATATAATTTGGAAGGATGTCAGTCTTCAAAGGATTGTTAATTATTTCACTCGCCAATCCCAGATCAATCACTTCAATCAGCCGGAATGCTTCAATTAAAACTACAAGCAGAGAAACTCAAATAACAGCACATTGTCAGACCCACGGCCAAAAGTAACAATGGCTTCCTGAAATAAATGTAATCCTGGATTACTATAATAAAAACCAACGAGATGCACTGATTTTTCAAATTTATTTTGGAATAGAACTCTACATGTTTCGGACAGGTTTACTCTCCATCATCAGGAGTCTACTACTGTACACACAGCAATAGGTATCTGTCATACAGGTTATGCTGTCTGCTAGCGAGATCGGGATGGAAATCCCGATCTCGCTAGCATACAGCATAACCTGTATGACAGATACCTATTGCTGTGTGTACAGTACTAGACTCCTGATGATGGACAGGAAACCTGTCCGAAACATATAGAGTTCTATTCCAAAATAAATTTGAAAAATTAGTGCATCTCGTTGGTTTTTATTATAAGATTATATCACGATGCACGGTCCTCTGAACGTCAAATGCAATCCTGAACTTCATGTAGTTCATTCCATGCATTATTGATGACAGATTAACAACACTAAGCCAACAAAATTGGTTTAGAGTCGTGAATCTGAGGTCCTGGTCATTAATTTGAAGATGTGAAGTAAACTGGCTCAGGATAGGGTCCAGCTGCGCGATCTGAACAAATTAACGACCCTTCTGGTTCTGTAAACGGCTATCTGAGCAACTATCAGCTTTACAAGAATGATTCTGCTCCATAGCGTTTGCTGATTGGTATGTAGTACAAACCAAGGAAGTAAGGAAATGTGCGCACAGCGTACTTATTATGGCGCGTTTGTGCTTTACTGTAGCAATGCAACAGAGCTACAATCGACGTGCAGTTCCTGTCTGGAGCAACTGCACGCAAAATCCAACCCTTTAAACACGCAAGTAAATAATAATTATTTTAACCTTTGTACCGTGCATTTTTTTACTATGTGTATAATGAACAAACAAATGCACACTAGACTGACAGTTTTTATTATACTGTTCTTTATTTATAGCTCCACATGTTTCAACGCCAACGCGTCATCCTCAGGGAGCTCTCACTCGGTGCCTGCTAAATTACATAAACGTGTTCATGCAATCATGGTAGCATTTTTTCCCATTCGTTTTTTAGAATCGTTAAAACATTACTGTCTTAGCTATAATAAATTATATTGCCATAACAATTCTGTATACCGGGCCGTCATAAGCGACTTCAGCACACAGATTGTATATACGGCCATCTGAGAACAAAAAATCCTACAATTGTTAAGGCAATATAATTTATTATAGCTAAGAGAGTTTTAATGTTTCAACGATTCTAAAAAAAAACGAATGGGGGAAAAATACCACCAAGACTGCATGAACACATTTATGTAATTAGCAGGCACCGAGTGAGAGCTCCCTGAGGATGAAGCGTTGGCGCTGAAACATGTGGAGCGATAAATAAAGAACAGCATAATAAACTGTCAATCAAGTAGGTAAAGTAATACATATAAATAATAATCAATTTATAAAACACAACGGGATGTCTTACGTCAAGGAAATAATGGGTTTGCCATACGTTTGGTACAGGCCGATTGACCAGGATCAAAACTAGTCAACAAACTGCATTCATCTGGACATTTTCATTACAGCATGTAAAATTTCACTGTCATGAATAGACTGTTGGTTGTTTGGAAAGCTGTAGATTTTATTCATGTTCTTCTTTCTCACTTGTTTACTTAATGCATGGCGTACCTGAACGGCCATGGATTCTTGTTTAAAATCTAGTTTTAAATTTATGTTCGTGGCGGGAGGGGGGAGGAGGAAACAATTACGTCACAAAGCAGCTTTCTTCGCAGCATAGCAACAACCAACCAGCTGTCGACGCCAAGGGGAAGGCACAGCTGTAAACAAAATTGCATCGTTTCGGGTGTGGCTCAAAACATACGTAAACGATTTCGCAACAGGTTTTTCAGCTAAGGATGTAAGGTATTTTATTTTCCGGACAGCATTTCTAATAAATTTTGATAAGGTACCTCAAAATAGGGACGGCCTGATTAGCGTACTTGGTATAGCTGCTCGCTACGGTTTCGATGGTCGGGGGTCGAATCCCTGCGGAAGCGAGATCTTAACTGCTGTCAAGACCGGCCCCGAGGCCCACTTAGATTCCTGTACAGTGAGTACCGGGGGTTTCCCAGGGATAAAGCGGCCGCGGCGTGGTGATAACCACCCACCCCCTCTAGCACCAAGATTGCGAGCGGGTTGGAGCTATTCCTCAACTTCCCCTCTGTGCCTACAGAGGTCGTGTATTTCAGGATGTTTATAACAAATTTATGTCAAATTAGACAAGGGATGGTAGTGACATACATATTATTCCAGAAGAATTGGGCCAAAAAACATGTGACAATCATTAAGATGCATCACAGCAGGCTAAATTACTGGCACGAACAGGAGCATATGATGATGAGCCAAGAGCGACAAGGTTGAATCTGGAAATTCCAAACAGCAAGATCAGAGAAGGGTATGCACAGTATTTCCCTAAATGTGCTTTTGGAAACATTCTGAATTTAAAATTGGGTATACTTGCATGCACACACATAAGATTACAAACTGCAGACTAGTAACGCTGTACCATTGGCTCTGAGTTCAATTAATCTTTTAATTCAGTGGGTGTTCATGGGGGAAAGCGTCATCATCATGTGGCTGGAAGGTGCCAAAATACAGTGTTAAGTTGTAGGAAACAAGGAGCTTTATCTCTCTGTCCCTGAAGCTCCATGGACTTGTTCTTAGGGTCAGAAGCATGTTACTGTTACCACTCAAAAAGTTTATAATGTTGCAGCACAGTTGGGGTGATAAACCTCCCTTTGTTTCTCAGTGCACTGTATCACCATCAAGGAACTGTGTATTGCCAATGAGGATGTAACATCTGCCCAAGCACAACCATTAAAACTTTGCAGCCAGGCTCAAATAATATGTTTTGTTAGCAATAGAATGTAATATATTTTGTCCTCATCCCAGTAAGCATCTACCTTGTTTCAGGTTTTGCAGCAGGATCTACAATCAAATTATTAGGTACTACCTTGAAATTCCAGCTTGTAATTTAAAGGAAACTCATCTTTCTCAAAACTTCATCACACTCACACAAAAATCTTACATGCTGCAATGAAACCTGCCTGTGGTGTTGAGATCCTTGAAACAAGTGTCAAAGAAATAGTAATAAAAATATGATGCCCTTTGGTCATAAAACCAAAGTCACTGCCAGCTTGAACTTACAGTATATGGCAACAGTGCCAGAGTACACTGTTTACTGTCATATTTACACTGCTGCACAACATGTTTATATAACTTCCAGTTAATGGTAATGATGTGAGAAAAAGAAAAGCAGAATCAATTTTCACTTAGCAAAACCCCTTAAAAGCATTGTTCCATGTGATTCCTCAGGCAGACCATGTCTGTATCCATACCTACTTACCTGCTGTACATCCCCTCTATTACAAACATATGTTAAAAACAAAAGAATCAATCATTCACTTAATCAATCAATCAATAAACAAATCAACTGATCAATCTAGAGTTGACTGCTCTGGGATGTGGAAAGAGTGTATGTCCAGTAGTACCCTGTTAAAGTATAGTCACTGAATTTTCTACCATCGAACTAACTACAGAAATAAGAACATTAACTACTCCACTAACTCCATGGTGCAAGGTGGGTCTATAAAAAGGCTGCCTTTGAATTTTGAGGTGGCAAGCAGTCCTTAATTTCTTCCTAGCTGACACAGCACAGGCATGATCCTGTTGGTAAGAAGCGTGCAACTGTGTCAAGCTTGAACAAAGTTGTCAGTCAGTCAGAGAATATACCTCCCCCATATTTACACATATTTTCAACAAACTTAAAACCAAAATCAGACAAACATTTTGGTGATGTGTGCTGTTAACATAAGGTAACAGAATGATGTCCCTATTCAGTAGTCAGATGTGAATAAAAACAATACTTCCATGGTTGATTTTGTTACCAGAAGATGCAGCAATTCAACATTACAATCTGTAGGTGAAAAAATAAATTCTTATATCCACCCGTACAATCTCTAAACAACTCAACATTCCATACCATTTACAGTCTATGACAATGAGAAGTTTCTTACAAGTTCACTGCAGCAGTTGCGTTCTGCTGTTCATTTATGCATACATGTCAACACATATGTAGCTCTCATCTTTTCTAATTGTTGCTATCAAGTGAGAATAAAACTGAAATACACTGAAACAAAACAACTGGACTGTAACTTACAGCAAACTGGATGAGTGGTGATTGCTGAACTGTCACCAATCGATCTGTTCGGTGGCCAACAAAATGTGTCTCTTGAACTAAGGACACTGCATAACATTACTTTCTCAATCTAACATCAAAACTAAACAAAAGCCTAAGTGCTTTCAAAGTTAATATTTCCTGCCATTATCAGAATATAAAATGTCAATATATTTACCCTTTGCTTCTGTTTTGATGAATACACAATGCTAATGAGCTGTGTCACATTTACATATACAAGCTACATTAAGATTTCAGGGTTCAGGTTGGATCAAATGCCTCTTTCTGAAATTGGTTGCAGGAGTAA
>Ga0209629_10003182_pt1 | contig 11618 bp, 5 predicted proteins | sample TergutCu122P5_FD_187286 | JGI IMG/M metagenome (GOLD analysis project Ga0209629, IMG submission 187286) | Cubitermes ugandensis P5 segment gut microbial communities from Kakamega Forest, Kenya - Cu122 P5 (SPAdes) (version 2) | ecosystem: Host-associated > Arthropoda: Insects > Digestive system >...
GAGAGAAGTTATGTGCATACAGTCTTCACAGAACCTTTTATTTATTATTTTAGTATGCCTACATGCAAAAGTAATATTTTTGTTATCATTTTCTCTTGTTTATGAAACAATTTAATGCTTTGCCCACAGCTGTCATTTTCCAGCAATGAACATTTTGTCACTGCAATCCCTTCAAAAATGTTGGATTGAGGATTCACAGAATTTCTTATGTTAAAGCAGGTCATATGTATAGCTGCTTCAGTACTTTGAGCAGTTCATGTTCCTGGTCAAGTAGATTGTGACTGCTGGTACCAAGCAGGCAAAGAAGAGGAGTTACAACAGCACCTAACTCTGTCAAAGCCTATTAACACTTCACCATGTCTCTTTATGTACAGTTACAAACTTTCAAATTGGAAACCTGAAAATAACTACTGAACTCAGAGATGCTGAAATGTCTCCACAAGGGAACCTGCAGCTCAAGAGGCAAGACAACAACACTCACCTGCACCAACTCCTGCAGCTCCCGTTTGACATTCTCAAGACCTCCAATGTCATCCCAGTTGACATTCGGCACCTCTACCACCGTCTCCCGTAGAGCACTTGGACTGCTCTTACTCATCGCATACTGCATAATGCATAATTAAAAATTAATAATAAGTTGAAATGTTAAACAAAGCAAATTAATTCTCAGCCAGTAAAACACAGTACCCACCCTAAAGTTGTCCATTGTCACTGCCAAAGAGCTAAGCACCTCTGCATCTATCTGATCATCCTCCAAATCAATGAGATCCATTTTCTCTCTGATTTGCTGCAAAGCAGACTCAGAACACAGAGAAGCCAAGTCAGCACCAACATGGCCATGCGTCTCTGCAGCAATCTGAAACGAGACATCACCACTTAATGCTACAGTATTTTTCTCCTAGAAGTTACACCCATTCCTAAATGTGACTTGGAAATTTACTATTTTTATCTTGTGCCAGCCAAAGTCTAAATTATTAGACTATATATACCACAAGAAACCAATTTACAGTCCAGAATTTTGTGTTTCTGCAATTCTGCACACTTTTTGTATGCTCCTGGCCAAACATCCATAAAAACAATATTTCCTGGATTTTACACTGCCACTCTGATGCTGTCCCCATAGAAATATAAAACCTGGGTTTTGCTGTGTGTGCACACCTGTGTGTGTAAGTGCACAAAAGCTGCCCAGAAAGTAATGCCCCATATTTTTTCTCAGTAAATATTTGTACCTAAATCACAACAATTACACACAAGGAAATGTGATGGTTTGACTTCACACCTTATTCATAACATGTCTTTTCCTGCTCAGGTAGCTAAGTTCTCACTGTGCACAAGGTAGCCATTAGTCTCAAACATACTCCCCATGGAGATCATCCTCCATGGCTCGAAACAATGTTGTAGAGTGGATGGGATAACACTGCCCAACAAAATTCTCTGATGACTTCCCGAGCGTTCAAATTTGAGAGGCCTTGCTCTGTGATGCTGAGGCAAGACTTCTGCTGGATTCAAATGAGGATGAACTCGTCTGAATCACTTCCTGATTTCTTCCCAACATCCTGATGTATGTCAGAGTTGAATGTGTCCCCTCCTGGCATCACATCCACAAGAATCACTCCTTAAGTCCCATTGGACAGTGATTTTAGCCTTGCTTATTGACAGTCTTTTGGAATGTTTTCTTTCAGGCAGACTGAAGAAAATGTCATTCCTTGGATTGCCTTTTTGTCTCCAGTTCAAAATGACAGACCCAAATTTCATCTACTGTATGAATTCAGGATAAGCAGCCACCTCCATCACTTTCAAAATGTGGCAACAACTTGGATAAAAAATGGCTTTCTCTTGGTTCTGTGTTAAACTGTGAGGCTCCCAGGAAACCATCTCACACACACCTTGGAAATCACAGATGATGTGACAAACACTTCTTTTGCTGACTGGAAGACTGGGTATCAGTAGATGGAATGTGATATGCTGGTGCTTGCAAATGATGACATCAGAGCATTGCAATATCTTTGAGCTAACAGCTGTGACTGGTAAGCCTCAGTGCGGCGAAACACAGAACTGTGCTTTTTTGGTTTCAGAAGCCGTAGCTTTTCTCATCAAGCGACCACTGGTGCATCTGTTGACTGTAATAATTCTATAAACAATGCAAAGATGTTTTTGGATGTTTCTCAGTGATTCTTTTTAGCAACATGGAACTCTATCATAGCACTTGTTTGTAAAAAATATCACTGACTTCATTACATGTTGCTGCAGTGGTGTTGTCAAAGGTCTTCACAACTTCATATATAAATCCTGAAAACTTCAATCTGCATCACTTAACCCTTAAAGGTCGAATGTTAGATATATCTAAAACAGCCTGCACTCCCCAGTGGCCAAATGTTAGATATATCTAACGCCATGCATGCATGCATGCATGCATGCATGAAGTTTTTCAGCACTCACTGTGTTTCCTTGAGCAAGAAAACCAAACAAACCCACTGTGGGTCCCACAACAAGGCCTGGTATTCGTCAGGAGCGATGATGTCATTTATGGCGGTCTGGGTTTCGATATTATTTATGAGCACACTTGACCTTTGGGGATCAGCTGAGGGAGTGACAGGCATGACACAGTAGACCATTGTTTGAGGCTGAAATGTAGAACCTCAATGACACAGAGCTCTAGTTAGTCTTCTGGCAGCTTTCATAGAAGTGTGACCCCATCTTTATATTGTTTTGTAGTGGCCGACTGGCATATATGTGACAGTGGCAGATTGGTTATAAACGTAATCCACAATTTTTCACAGCATTTATTGTCAAAGCTGCAAGTGTTACGTTTCACGATCGTGTTTGATGTTACATTATCAGCGGTGAACTGGTTTATATTACATAAATTCACTGGCTATTTGTAAGGGAAGTACCCCATTCCTTGCTGGTATTGATATTTTTCCTCAGTATTTAACGACAGAGTTTCATCTGCATTACTTTCCTGTTGAAGAATTATTTAGACTTTAGACATGTGGTGCATTATTAGTAACTGTCGATTATTTGATATGAACAACAAATTTTGTGAACTGTACAATTCGGCAGAACATCTTGCTGTTGACGAAGTGATAGTGTTGTAAAAAGGAAGAATAGACTTGCGGCAGTATATTCCAAAGAAACATTAAAGATCTGGTATCAAAATTTACAAACTTTGTGACTCTCCGGGCTACACTTATGATATGAGTGTGTATTTATACAAACAATGGCAGCATGCCACAGCTCAACAGCAACGCATGGAACGGTGCTGCAAGTTATTCGAAGAGTTGAGGGACTGGGCCACAAAATTTTCATGGACAATTATTTCACCTTGCCTGCTCTGTTTGGTGATCTGTTCCAACGAAAAATCAATGTGTGTGCAACAGTTCGCGATGACAAGCGTGGAATGCCACGAGATACTGGACCAAAATCTCTAAAAATGAAAAGGGGGGACATAGCGACACGAGTCAGGGGAACCCTAAGGGCTGTTCGCTGGAAAGACAGGGGGGATGTGTACATTCTGATAAACATGCACGCTCCTCCTGTTGAAGGAAATTTCACCCAAGAATCTGGCCAGGCTATCAAACCTCGTGTTGTAGAAGACTACAATGCCTACATCGGGGTTTGTGGACAAGTCAGACAGAATGGTCAACAGCTATGGAATTGCCCGCAGAACATGAAGTGGACCAAGAAACTGTTTTTTCACCTAATAGACATGACCATTCTAAACGCATTTCTTATACACAAGTCATGTGGCGGCAGAATGACGCACACAAATTTCCGTGAAATTCTTGTTCGCGAATTGATTATCCATTCCCAACAGGAAAATTTGACAGCTCGTGGCATTTCAAGGGGCAGGCCAAGTCCAACTGCAGTGTCGTGTGTGTTCACTGCACAAGCAAACACAGAGCACACTATATTTCTGCAGGAAGTGTAACACTGATCTGTGCATAGTGAACTGCTTTGAGAAGTGGCCTGTGTGTGTGAACTCGAGTCACTAGACACAAAGAGAAGCGTTGACTGTGTTGACGTGAGGCAAATTATATCGTTGTACAATGAGGACAGAAAACATATGCCGTGTAAATAAGTGTTGTATACTCGTTATGTACGTAACATCACACATGCCAGTGGTGAAAAGCAAGGGGTAAGAACATAAAAAATTCGTAGAAATGTCATAAAATATGTCATGCAAAGTAACTTTTGAAGCTATCATAAAGTTTTGTGATTACGATTTATTGCTAAAACTTGACACTTGGTTTACTAATGTAGAATTTTATTCCCTTTCAAACAGTTTTTATTTCATAATTTTATGTTATATAGAGCAGAAAATATATCTGTTTTTGTGGAGGCCTGCAATTTCAAGATTTAAATGCCCAACAAATTCCGGCCACCAGGGAACTACTGGCTTTTAAAAGTCAGTACTTTAAAGGTTAAAATCTCACATTCCTTCCATTGTACTGGCCAAGAAAACAAATATGGGACATGTCTGGGGAACCTATACACCTTGAGCCCTGAAAGATGATATACACAACAAGAAGTTTGAGATTAATAACAGTACAATTCACACAATGAGAACATGGCTACGTGAGCAGGGTATGGCATTGTACTGACAAGGCATCTACACACTTATTCATCATTGTTACAAGGCCAAACAAGCAGATGGGCATTTTGTGGAAAAATAAGGTGTGAAGTCAATGTATCATTCTTCATAATGTGTACACGTAATTTAGGAAAAAATATTTACTTAGGAAAAAACATGTGGCACTACTTTCTGGGTGAAGCCCATGAATATGCATGCACATGCACACACACAAACATAAGAGCCACACATGCATGCACACCCACCCATACCCAAGCCTGCATGCATATGTGCTCCCCCTCTCTCTCTCTCTGGATAAATTCTAAACAAACCACCTTTGGCAAATAATGAATGAGACTTTTCTGACAAATCTACTCTGGGGATAATGTGTTTGGGTGGATACAGATCAAGAATATCATTATATCTGTAGGTTGTTTAGATTTTTTTTTTTGCTGTCACTGTTTTTCTTCTTCAACAAATCAAAACAATAGTGATTCAGTCTAACACAACTTTCTATTGACAAAACAAATTATTTTATCTCACAATGTGGCTATAAGCTCAGGCCTTAGGTAAAGCCACCATTAGGCAATTTCAAGAAATAACTAGGTGAAATATACGAAGTAATAATGAGTTTAAATTGGATACTAAGACCACAAATCTTACGTTAATGTTCTAACTGCAGGAAGGCACGGTCCTCATAGTAACAATAAACAAAATGCATTATATGTTGAATATGATGGTCTTAACTGTAAATACTGTTTTAGTTTTCATCAAATTCTATTAATTATGAAATACATAAAATTTCCTCCTAAATTCATATAAGTACATACTGTCAACTCCAAAGCAATATTTGATATTTGTCTACATAACAAATAATCCATATGGCAGCACCAGTATACTACCGCCTCCTGTCACTCGTATTTCAGTACTGTGGTCAGCAGTTGGCAAGACACTTCTGGTTGTGTATGAAGGTAAACAGTTATTTTCAAGAAACATAAAAATATATCTTGTATTAATTAAAGAATACAACAGTTGAAACATTAGTACAACATTAGACACACAGTTAATTCACATGATCAACTGCAATTCTCTACTGTACACTGTTGTAATAGTCTGACTGAACAGGACCATTCCATACTGCACACCAAGGCAGCTCCACACTCATTTACATCCTACCTGTTAACATTTTAGGGTATGTCAACAGACATCACAGTTTTCATTTTCTCTTGCATGAAAGATAAAAACCAGAACTCACTGACTGACTGACTAACCAACCAACCAACCAACTAACTAACTAACGAACTAATTAACTCCATGGAGCAAAGTCCTTCTTGAAAAGTTAACAGGTCCTCAGCTGGTCAAGAAATTCCCTGCACTTTATGGAACCTCTGCTACTGTATACACCTGTTCCTATCCTGTGCCAGATCAATCCAGTCCATGCCCTCCATTCCACTTTTTGAAGAGTCATTTTAATATTATCCTCCCATTTACACCTGGGTCTTCCAAGTGGCCTCCTTCCTTCAATCTCCCAACCAAAATCCTGCACACATTTCTCCTCTCCCCATACACGCTACGTGCCCCACCATTTGATATGATCCCCGAACAACAACAACAACAACAACACAAACAACAACAACAACAACAACAACAACAACAACAACACAAACAACAATGAGACATGATAGTGTGTGCTCAACTACACTTTAACATATGCGAGGAAATAAGGGTAAAATGAGACAAGAAACACTGGTATGACCATGTATCAAAATCAGTCAAAACTAGTAATGAAGGTAAAGTTACCATATTATGGAACCAACAAGTGCAAACTGACAGAACTATTCCTAACAATAAACAGGACATCATAATCCATGGTAATAAAAAAAGGAACAGAAATTCAGCACATGTGGAATGTGAAAGCAAAAGTGATACCAATAATAATATTGGCAACTGGAACAATTTCAAAATCACTCAGAAAACACCTGAGCAATGAACCAGGAAACCACGAAATTAAGGAACTACAAAAATGGCCATATTGGGCACTGCACACATGGTATGGAAAGGACTAATGTAAAAGTACAAAATATATTTCACAAATGAAATAACATTACAAGTAGCACAAATTGTAAATATAGAACAGCTGCAACACTATATACCTTAGAAACATGGTTTGTTTCAGGTGTATAATTGTAAATACCCTGCATGAAGGGTACAAATCTATCTCCACTACTGTCCAGTATATATGCAAATTTTAAAAGAATGCAAGTGTAATAATGCACACAATATCAATATCAATATACATCAACACAGTACACAAATGTTTTACCAAAGGTGCATGTTATTTCAAAATTCTCTGACATGTCTCAGCTTAAGAGCCAGTCACAAGGAGATCTTCACAAACACATTTTTATTGGTGGAACCCAAAGTTTACAATCTCTTTACCAACTGAAGATACAATTCATATTGAACACTATGGAATATGTGGAATGAATGAAGGAGAAACATCAACTTTAAATAAATTGCCAGTCACAATGTAACAAAAATGCTGAAGACCTACAAGAGAAACTGCAGAATAAAAGAAATTTTAATGGGCTGGAACAAACAAGTCATTCACTGGGCAAATGCTGTATAGTCATACTGATTATAACATATGTAAGAAACATGCCTAGCGATATCAAAGAAAATTACAGAAATCAAAACAAACAAAAAAAAAAAAAGCTGTAGAATTGAGTTCAGAGATGACAAACGTAAAAACGTAAACTGTATGTTCTCTGCAGCTGACAACAGGTGATCCTCTTCTTTTGATGGATGAGTGTAAATCTAGTCATGACAGAATAATTCAACATGCACCAGAATTCACTCATCCACTACAGGAAGAATTATTGTGTTGTAATCCACACTCCCCAGTGCATATTTTTTTTTATCATTCCTGTAAAACTGACTTTTAAATGCCTATGGCATTTATTTCATAACTCTGATTCTAATGTAACTGCTATATCCAATATATGGGCTGTGCCATAATCTCAAGTTGCTGGCTGCAGGCTACACACTGCAGAGTCTGGGTTTGATCCCACACCAGTCCAAGTGGGATTTATGATGGACAAGTGGTACTGTGACAGGTTTCTCCAAGAACTTTAGTTTACTCATCAATATTATTTCACTGATGTCCTACATGCACACACCATGTAGTGTGAGTTACCCACGGCATTACTGAATCATACGGCATAACGTTATGTAACTTGGGACACACTACTTAATTTCTCAGTCTCTAGATTTGAAAAATACTTTTTCTACAAAAGCTAAACAACTGTAACTGAGCAAAAAGAGCACATTCAGTTATTCGAAACCACAGTTTTCAATACATGGACCAAATTTACAGTTTAGGGGCATACTCCTTTGACACTAAATTGCTAAGTTCTAACATTTTATAATTCCAAAGTATTACCTTCATTGCCTAATTTACACACTCACTTCTCACTCTGAAATTAAAGAATACATTATATGGTTTCAAAAAAACAATCATCAACATAAACACAACCCATACTTACATTCAGTATTTAAATACAAATTACTTTGAAATTCAGCTTGAATAATAAGGTGGAACATGTCTATAATATACAATAAACCAACAAGATGCAACTCTGGTAGTATTGTGTTTATTAACAAATATAGGTATGCTCTACATGTTTCGGACGCCCTTTGCATCCATCTTCAGGAGCACTATAAACTGTAACAGCAGCCACTGGTGTTTGTCATGAGTCAGGATGGAGTAAATCGTGTATAGATGTTCAAGGTTGGTTGCGCACTGATGGACGCAAAGGGTGTCCGAAATATGTAGAGCATACATGTAGCTGTTAATAAACACAATACTACCAGAGTTGCATCTTGTTGGTTTATTATATATTATAGACATGTGATGCAGGGAAACTCAAATATAAAAAGGTGGAACATGGTTATCTGCCAGGATTTCTGCAGTCCCTTGTTTTATGAAGAGGCATAGGACGAAAACATACATTATATACTGAAAGGCAAACTGCTAAAAGTGTGGCAGAGGTTCAATAGTACTTACTAGTATATTTAAAATCAGAATTTGAAGAACACTCAAGACCAACTGTGACCGAAAACCATGTAACATGCTAAAATACGGTTAAGTGCCCTATAGAGAAATATAAAGCATACATTCCATGGATCCATTTTAAGTGTGTCATAAAGACCAGGATGTGGAAAAAGTCATTAATACACAAATATACAATTTAAAATAGGTCATTTTTACACATAAAAAATTCATCTACAGAGTAAAAGGAGTGTGTATGTAGGTATTTTCTTAAGGCTACTTTAAACTTTGCTTGTCATTCTTGATGACTGTTATTCTTGTCTTTCATACTTGTATATTTAATTGGAAAACTACCTTGGAAAATGTTTAAGAGAGTGCATAGAAGTGAGTTAAACATATGGTGAAGATCTCTATCTACAAAAAAAAGATCCCCATGTTTCTTTTTTTAGTAGTCTGAAAGCTCATAGTAGTCTATTAATCTGGTTCTCTACTTTCAAGGAAATTTGTGTTGTTGTTTTTAATTGTGAGAATTTGAGCATCACGGTCTGATAGGTCACTTATTATGGGAGATATAGAAGATAAATTTATTCTACTGTTATCCACAAATAGATTATCAATGGCAGTTCTTGTGTTGTTTTGAATTCCTATTGTAAAATTTATTGTGTGCCGCAGACTGTAAGTTGTTAATAATAAGGCTAATTATTTTTTTTAGGTTGCTTTCAATGAGATGATCCGTGTTGATGTTCCACAAAACAAAAGTTCTGCTTTAGGTTTATACATATGTTCCAAAGCATCATCCTCATTCTTTATAAATTGATTAAAATCTCCTGTAGGCGTTCTGTGAAAGCTTAATACAATTAATTTAGGTCAAGGGCAAAAATTTCCAAATCCTTTTCTTTACAGTTACGTGAAATATTAATTTTGCTGAAATACAGGTCCTTACGAACAAAAATACACACACTTCCTTTCTGCAGACTTTGACGACTGAAAATTGATCCTAATATAGCGCCTGGTAATGTGAGATGTAGCAGGTCCTCTTCCTCCATATGACGCTCACTAAAGCACAGCGCATGGGAATAAAAGTTATGTCTCTAAAGAACTTATTACTTCATTAGTTTTGCTTCTTAGTCCCCTAACGGTTTGATGAAAGATTTGTAATGAACTATACGAATCTACAGTTCTATTTTGGATTAAAAATTCTAGGCATCTGACCCATACTCATTCTCCAGTTGTTTTCCTGTGCAACACTATACAACGATATATTCAGTCTACTCTCTGTTTGTAATCTCTCACAAAAACAACGCGTTGCCTTCAAGGTCAGCATCTGGACTGTCTTCACACTAGCAAAGAGTGATGCGTCACTGGATATTGTGAGAAACTAGTGAACCCGTCCAAATCAAACACTACATCGTATACTCCCCACACCTTCTAATGGTGTTTCGATTAAAGAATTACTTACATCCGTTACGGTCGCTATACAAGGTCGCGCAATTCTTTCTTTTCTCTGTCTGCTACATAACTCGCTAACCTCAATTTCTGTCTACTCAGAGCATCTCGATTGGAGCCACTACGGCACAGATCATTGTAAATATAGGACCCTTGGCATACTAGACATGGATTAGAGTAAATGATCTGTGCGTGGCATTACAGGGGATGGCAGTAGGAAGTCATCCGTGCCGAAAATTAATCCGTGGTATTGGCTCGTCGCGGAAAACATGAAATTACGTCCGCCATGTATGTTCTGTGACCGGCACGGACGACTTCCTGCTGAGGGACATGTTAATGACGTATGTTAAGAGGCGGCGTTTGTGATTGTTAATCGGGGTGACCTTTACTTATGAAATAAAACTGAACAGAAAGTTGGAATTGCATATGTATTTAGGTCGTGAGACCCGTCCCATTAAATCTCATGATGTTTTTGATCTTTCCATCTCGCATAGATATCCTCTAGCTGAGTTCTCAAATGCTTGTTGCAGCACAAGACTTAGAACATTCATTTCAGGCACTCTCTCCAATTCTTCTGATGCAACTTTATATCTTAAAATAGTAACCACTTTAATCTACCGTGGATGTAATCATTTGTTTGGCAGTGTACTACTGTAAGCCATAACAGTAGCCTTAAAAATCTAATTTGTGCAAATTGTAGCTTTAGGCCATCTAGTTTATTCAGAGACCAAATCATGCTGCCATAACAAAGCAACTTAGATGATGTATTATTTACTCATACTCTGTATACATTGCCACATATTTATGTGCATTCATTTTATTACATCTTCGTAATTTTACATTTACATTTTATAACTGAAATGGGACACGTTCTGCAAAATTACGCAGCTCATGGACAGCTATTTGTAGCTCATTTTCAGATTTTGTTAACCTTTAGGCGCCGGTATTTAAAATATTGTCTGAATTGTTTTCCCAGGAATCAACTGTATGTTGTTTAGTGGATTGCTTCCATGCAATGGGGAACACAGTGGCACAGTTCGTTGAGGCACTGCACTACAAGCCAGAAGGTCGCGGGTTCAATTCCCGATGGTGTCACTGGAATTTTTCATTGACAATCCTTCCAGCCGCACTATGGCCCTGGGGTCGTCTCAACCTCCAACAGAAATGAGTACCAGGAATATTTCCTGGGGGGTAAAGGGGGCCAGTGCATAAGGCTGACAATCTTACCACCTTCATGTGCCGACTGTCTTGAAATCTGGGAGCTTCAACCTCCTGGAACCCTCAGGGCCTGTCCAGGCCTGTAAAGGGACAGCTTTACCTTTGCTTCCAATCATTTATGACTTTAATATATACATTAAAAACATCTGATGATAGTCTGCATCCTTGTCTTATTTGTTGAAGTCATTATACAACGTATGATCAATAAAAGACCGGACTGTTGTAATAAAAGCTTTATGTTGATAGATACAGCTTATTCAAGTTTGTCGCCTTCAAAGTAGTTCCCTTCGCTAGCAACACACCGCTCCCAACGTTTCTGCCAACTTTGGA
>Ga0209629_10003185_pt1 | contig 11616 bp, 7 predicted proteins | sample TergutCu122P5_FD_187286 | JGI IMG/M metagenome (GOLD analysis project Ga0209629, IMG submission 187286) | Cubitermes ugandensis P5 segment gut microbial communities from Kakamega Forest, Kenya - Cu122 P5 (SPAdes) (version 2) | ecosystem: Host-associated > Arthropoda: Insects > Digestive system >...
ATTTTGTAGCCAAAGCGACATATAGCCTTTGGCTCTTTTTTTCTCCGGCAATACCCCCAAATGGGGGTTTTTTTGTTGCGGGACGAAAATACCCCCATTTGGGGGTATGAAAGAATTTTTTTTATATTGTACCTTTGTCCCGAAATTAATTTTTTAATAATAATGATATGAAAAAGCAGGTTCAATTACTTTTGATGTTGGTTGCACTAAACGCAACCACGGTGTTGAATGCAAAGACATTCATTGCGAATGATTTTGCATCTCTGAAAACTGCTGTCGGCGCGGTTTATTCCGGTACAGGCGGCGATACGGTGAAAATTACGGGAAATATATTACTGACAGAATCGATTAATTTTCAAAAGGATGTTACTATTACGGCGGAAACCAACTCTGACGGTTCGCCTAAATACACCATTGATGAGGGAAACGTAAATTTGTTTTTCATTTCCGGCGATATTAAAAATTGCACGGTGGAAAATCTGATTTTTACCAACGGCGGACTATTTGGAGGACTTACTATTTCGATGTCGAACGATTCTACCGCTGTAGCTACGGTAAATAATTGCATTGCCAATAATAACGCTGACGTTGGTATTCATGCGTCGGCAGGGTTTGGAAAAGTTGTCATCAGCAACTGTACGGCTAATAATAATACCGGTTACGGTATTATGGTATCAGCTCTGACAAGTATTATTCACAATTGTACGGCTAACGGCAATCAAAAATTTGACGGTATTCTTGTCTTGGGGCTTTTCAATTCAAGAGCCTTTATAGATGGCTGTACTGCTGTCGGCAATACGGAATACGGCATAGAAGTCTTAGTTGCTTTCAGTATCATCAACCGTTGTGCTGTATCCTTAAATGGGAAATCCGGCATCTATTTGGAGGATGCAGGAAAATGTATCATGAGCAATACAACTGCCTCAAATAATACGGAATACGGGATAAGAATAGATGGGACTCACTGTAAATTAATCAACTGCACTATCTGCGGAAATCACGTCTCCGGTATAAATAGAAGATGTGATACTAATTACAAGTATAACAGAATAGATGTGTATAACTCCATTGTATATGGAAACTTACAGTACGATTTTGAAGATGATTCCGATTTTACAGGATGGACAGCGTACAATACGGTTTACGGAACGGCAAAGAATATTTGGAACGAAGAATTTGCAAACAATCCGGACTGCCGCACAGACGACCCAAAATTATTAGGTATGACGGCTACCGGTAGTTTTACAGAAAATCCCAATGAAATCGTATATTATGATTTAGATGAAGGTTCTTCGGCATCGGGGCTTGCCGATAAAAGCTTATTCACACTGGAAGAATTAATTACATTTATTTCCGAAGGAGCAACAAAGGAAACTGCAGACTGGATCAAAAGCATTCTCACAGCAGAATACATAATGAATATCATAATCAAAGACCAGCTTGGAAATATACGTTCTTTCGATAACAATTTTTATGATGCGGGCAGCATTGCAGGAAAGGGAGAAATGACAAATTCAAGAATTGTGAGTTATAGCCCTCAAAAAATAGCAAATTATGGCGAAGGAACCATTTCGTTTTATGGATACCATTTCGCTGACAGTACAAAAATTTCGCTGAAGAAACAGGGTGAAACTGATATTGCTACAGATAATTATTCAATAGAAGACAAAAGCAGTGTTGCACCCGGCTTGCTCAAATACAATGCAAGTTTTAATTTTAACAAAAAGAGCATTGGCACATGGGATATTGTGGTGGATTTTGGCGACACCATCGTAACCGTCAAAAACGGGTTGGAAATAGAAGATTATACTGAACCTACGATTAACATAGACATATTTGGAAGCAACAGCATTAGACCGGGAGTATGGACAAATTATACCGTTCTGTATCAAAACATGGGCAATGCGGATATTTATAATGTCCCCATCATCATCGAAGTACTTACCGACAAAAAGGCTATTGTAAGCGTTAAGGAAGGGTGGAATTATGTCGTTCCCGCCGGCTTGGATACGACTCAGGTTGCCCGCGTTGATACATTGATTGACCCTTTTACAGGTCAGCTGCGCACCTATATCGCCCCCAACATTCGTTATGTTGGAGCAAACGGTTCGGGGATTCTGTCATTTGCCTTGAAAATTGAAGGATTGTCAGCCGGCTCCAGTGTAGAAGTCAGCGCAAAAGCGCTCAATCCGATGATTATTATGAATCCGGACGTTTATCAGGCAAGCGCTGGCGCATTGAGAGGCGCCGGCGGTCCCTGCGGATTAATGGCAAACAAGAACTTTTCCGATTGCACGCAGGCTGCGGTGGACATTGGCATTGAAGCAGGAATGGCAATTGCGGGAGCGCTTATTCCCGGATTCAGTTGTCTCTCGTCGGCAGTGAGCGCAGGCTGTAATTCCGTACAAAATATTAATGAAATGGATGGATTGCATTATGCAGGCAACTTAGCCTGGGATTACACAAAAGTGGCTTTGGATTGCATTACCGATTTTATTCCGGTAACAAAAATAGGCAAAGCTGTTTGGAAAACCATCGAAGTGATGAAAAGCGCCGATGACTGGATTAACCGCGCAAATATGGGATTAAATGCTTTTAATAATTGTGGTAAAAAAGGACCAAAGTCGCCGGGGAAATTAGTCGGTTCCATTGACCCGAATGATAAGACCGGTCCCGTAAGCGAAAGCGGCAGTACCTGGTTTTCCGACCGGAAAGATTTTCCATACGTCATCAATTTTGAGAATCAAAGCTCTGCCACAGCTCCTGCTCAGGAAATAATGATTACCGATACTTTGGACTTGAATGTATTTGATATTACTACTTTTGAAGCCGGATTTATCAAAATTGGAAGCCGGTTGATTGAAGCGCCTGTCCATATACAGAACTTCACATGGACGGTGGATATGCCCGAAAAAGGACTGGTTACTACCATCGATTTGCAATTGGATAAAGTGAAAGGAATTGCTACCTGGCATTTCACCTGCATCGACCCCAAAACCGGCGTAGCCCCCACAGACGCTTTGGCAGGATTCCTGCCGCCGAACGACGACAACGGTTCGGGACAGGGTTCGGTGTTTTACAGCATTCAATTAAAAGACGGGCTTGCCGATAATGCAGTAGTGGCGAATAAAGCGTCCATTGTGTTCGACAATAACGAATCGATACTGACGCCTACCTGGGTGAATCAGAAAGATATTGTCGCGCCAACAAGCCAGATGACCGAAGCGACCGATGCAGGCGCAGGGAAGGTGAACCTGAAATGGCAGGGAACAGACAACGCCGGCGGCTCGGGCGTTTACAGTTACGATGTGTATGCAAAGCAGGGAGCGGGCGATTATCTGTTGATTTTCAGCGCAACAACTGAAACGGCAGGGCAGTTTCAAACGGACGGCATCAGCGAATATGCGTTTTATACAATCGCTACCGACAATGCCGGCAACCGCGAGCTGAAAGCTAATGTGCCCGACCTGACATTTACCGATATTAAAGTGGTAACGCCGGAATCGGAAAATATGTTTTCGCTCAGCCCCAATCCAGCCCGAACGGAATGTACGGTAACGCTGGATGTGGAACGGCAGGGGAATATAAAAATAATGCTGTTGAATCTGCTGGGCGCCAAGGTGATGAAGATATACGACGGCGGCGTTGAAGCCGGACGGTTTACGCAGACTTTCTCAACCGGTTCTTTGCCGACAGGCGTTTATACCGTGATCGTTTATACGGCGGACAATAAAATCAGGGCTGAAAAGCTGCTGATAGCAAGGTGAAGGGTAAAGGGTGAAAGGTGAAAGGTAATAAACATTTAATTATTTTTAGGTATTATTAGGGATTTTCCTATTGTATTGATAGAAAAATACCCTACCTTTGCACCCATAGTTTGTGGTTTTTAATTAAAAAGATTATTTTATGAAGAAGTTTTTTATTGCAGTTTTATGCTTAGGCGTATTTTTTGCCGTCAATCCAGTTTTGGCTCAACAAGACAAAACACAGCCTAAAGTAGCAAAAACGGAAAAGAAAGCAACAGTAGTTAAGGAAACAAAAGCCTGCTGCGCTGACAAGAAAGCCTGCTGCGCCGACAAAAAAGCGTGCTGCACGGATAAGAAAGCGTGCTGCGCTGATAAAAAAGCCGGTTGCGATGCAAAAGTAGCGGAAACTAAAGTTTGTCCTGCTCAGAAAAAAGAATGTCCAAATGCTACTACATCATCGTGCGTAAACAAAGAAGCAACTAAAGATGCTAAATTAAGCGGGAAAAAGTGAATTAGCGATTGCATAAATCTCTAAATTCGCAGTAACTGCAATTCGATTCATAAGCAGTCTGTTGAAACGGTATATCCGGATTAAACAGACTGCTTATTTTTTGCAGATACAGTTCCTCGAAATCCGAATTTAGCTGGCGAAAGTCGGCAATGGGTTCTTTTTCATACAGGATTACCGGCGAATAATCCTCTTTGCCCGAATCCTGCATATAGAGCAAAGCAGGGACAATGGGAAGGCGGGACAAATCGAGCCGGATATATACCGAAGCGTAAACAAAAGTCTGAAAAATGTGGGAAGCGCGTTTGTCCTTTTCTGAAACCAAATCGTTGAGCGTTTTGAAAGTTTTTGCCGAGCCGCTGGTTTTGTAATCGATAATCCACAGCTTACCGTCTTTTTCTTCCAAACGGTCGATGATTCCTCCAATTTTTAGTTTGACGGGATAATCTTCCAGCCCGAAAAAATAATAATCTTTCCATTCCAGTCCCAATACAGTGAAAGGCGTCCGTTGCCGGTCAAATTCAATCAGGCGTTTCAACATTTTGCATATCACGTTGAAATTAATCAACTGTTCGCCATTGTACTGCGTTTCATCCACTTTTCTTCCTTTGAAATAGATTTTTTCAAAAGCCATAGACACGAGTTTCCGAATCCGGTAGTCTGAATTTGGTTGAAGATAAGCGTCCAATTGCGTTTTATCCACAACAAAGGGAGTAAACCGTTTTTCTCCGCCGGTTTTTCCGATTTCGTGATACAGCCATTCGGCAGCCTGATGAAAAATGGTTCCGAAGACGGAAGAGTCCAATTCATCCGACAATTCGTCAGGACTTTCGCAGCCTTCTATTTTCTGTAAATAAAAGCGAAGCGAACAATCGATGAATGTATTCAGATTGGATGGCGTTAAAGGTTTGGCTTCCGAATTTGTATTGAAATCGTACAGTCCTTTGACTTTTTGAATGATTTCACTGGTTTTGGAAATAACAACCGGTTGGGCTTGCCGGGGTTTTATGGACGATTGCAGCGTTCGCCGCTGAATTTTCAATTGCGGGTCAATCAACAGCTGCAGGAGGAAGCGGCTCATTTCGGCTTTGCCCGTTTGCGTTTTATCTGTATTGTAAACAATCGTAATTTTTTCGGCGCGCTGAATCAGCCTGTAAAAATAATAGGCATATATGGAATCCTGATGGTCGATGGCGCTCATCTCAAAATGATTGCGTAGAAATTCAGGAATAAAAGTGTTGTCGTTGCCGCTTCCCGGCATAAAACCTTCATTCACGCTAAGCAGAAGCAGGTGTTTGAAGTCGAGTGTGCGTGTTTCCAGCACGCCCATGATTTGCAAGCCTTTCACGGGTTCGCCATGAAAAGGCACATTGGTTGCAGACAGTAATTGCCGCAAAAGACGCAAAAAAGTCAGTTTTTCCAGCGTCCATTGCCCTGATTGCATCAAACCGTAGAGCCGGTTTACCAATTGATAAACCCTGAAAATAGATTCCTGATATAAACCATCATATACATCATTGAAGTCTTGAACTTTTTTGAACGATTTTCCCAAAACTTCTATTATATTTAATAAATAGCGTCCCAAATCGATGGCGGCGGCAGTAGATGCAAAGATTGCATGGTTTTTCAGTATTTTCAGGTCGGGGAAAAAAATATTCCCTTCGGTGATGGTTCTCTCTACTTCTGAGGCTTCCGGAAAAATAATCCGGGTATAAGGATGCCTCAGTACCGGTAAAACATATTTATAATAAAAAACGCCGGAAGAGCCGGAGCCTTTTGTTTGCAAGTCGCCCAACAGTTGAAGAAAACCGGCAACGGGCGTTTGAGTGACCGGGAAGCCCATAGTGATGTTTACGTTTTCGATTCCGGCTGGCGGGATAGCATGTATCACTGTCGGCAAAACAGACTCGTTGCAAAGCACGATTGCCGAGTCGGGCGCCGTAAAATCCGTTGAAGAACGCAAGGAATCAATCCACGATGGGATGACGCCCGTTTGTCCGCTTTCGGTTGAAGCAGCCAGAAAAGTAATTTCCTTAGGATAATTCAGAAAAGCATCGAATCCGGAATCATCCAAAGCCGAACCAAAGGCGCTTATATTCTTTCGGATAAATCGTCCGGCTTCTGACCGCAAGTAATAAGCGTCATAATCCCAATAAAACAAAGATACCGATTTCAGCCGTTTGAATAAACGCTCCTCGCATTTGTTCAGCACGTTGAACCCGACAAAAGCGTATTGTTTACCCTGAAATTCAATGGACTCGTTTTCAATTACTTCCCGCATCAACATACCCGGGTAAGCAATTCCCTGCATGCGCAGATTTTCTTTTAAGGTAGAATAGACCTCTCCCAACAGATTCCAAATCGAAGCGAATGCCGTTTTCAATGTAGAGACGTCTCTACTATTACCGAAAAAGATGATTTGAAATCGGGCAAGCGCCTCCCGCTGATTGTCCGACAAATGAGAAAAGTCATCTTTCAACTGGTCTAAATCCTGGAGATTGCTGAACAGAAATTTCGGATTGACCAAATATTTATCTACATCATCAAAATCGTTGAGCAGTATTTCCCCAAAAGAGAAAAACTCATCGAGCGTTTCAGCCAAAGGTTTTTCCGAATGCGCATTATATACTGAAGCGTAAGCCTTGTATAATTCGCCGGTCAGTTGAATTGCATCCGCTTTGCGATAAGGCGAAACGCTTTCGAAAAGTTCGTCTATTGAAATATATTGCGGCGACCAAAGCGGATGGTTAACTTCATCATACAGATACTGATTAAAAAACAGCCGCGCTCTCCGGCTTGGAAAAACAACTGTCACTTCCGCCAGATTCGTTCCGAATCGTTTGAGTAAATCGGCGGCGACTAAACGGAGAAAAGGAGCAGGGACATTCATTAAAATTAAAAAGGTAAATCATTGGGGTCTTCAGTCGGCGGAGGCGGTTCGGGGAAGTAGCCTTTTGTAACAGGTGGAGAAGCTGTATTGCCTGTCCCATCGGATATTTCGATTTTCCAAGCTTTGACGTCTGTGTACCAGCGACCGTTGAACTCGCGGCTTTCAATATCGAAATCAATGGTCAGCCTGTTTCCCATTATCAATTGTGCGGACTGAATCTTATCGCCCCAGATAGCTATGCAGATTTTTTTAGGATACTGTCCATCTGTCTCAACGATAATTTCCTGCTTTTTCCATTCACCGTTCCTGCCTGTTCCTGTCTGAAGCGGGAGCAGTTGAACTAATTTTGCCGTTATTTGCATTTCTGTATGTTTTATGTTAACTTGCGTCGTTTTTCTAAAATAGAAAGGCAAAGATACGATTTTTTTAATTAAGAATTAAGAATTATGAGTTATGAATTAAAAATAAAAAATCTTGCGGCAATCGGCGAAGCGGCTAAGGAATTTATTCAACATATAGGCAATCGCAGGGTTTTTGCTTTTAGAGGGAAAATGGGCGCGGGGAAAACTACTTTTATCAAAGCGCTGTGTGAAGCGTTGGGCGTTTCGGATACGATTAACAGTCCTTCGTTTGCCATCGTCAATGAATATGAATCGGCAACGACCGGAGAAACGATTTATCACTTTGATTTTTACCGGATAAATTCCGTTCAGGAAGCGACAGACATCGGCGCTGAAGATTATTTCAACAGCGGCTCGCTTTGCTTTATCGAATGGGCAGAAAAAGTAGAATCGTTATTGCCCGACGATACCCTCTGGGTGGATATTGTCGAGCAGGACGACGGCACAAGAACTATTGCTTCGCTTTTCTCGCAATGACGGGTGCGCTAAAGTCCCTGATTACTCGTATGATTTGATGATTGAGTTGAGCATTTTTTCGGTCTTGGCGGCGCCTTCTCCCAGAATAAAACCGATTTGTTGCACTTGACGCAGATTTTCTTCAATTACTTCGGTTACCCTGTGAATAATTTCTTCGGGGCGTTCTTCTTTCGAATGCAAGTTGCGAAAGACAGCGCCGACTAACTTCTGTGGAATTAACTGAAATATGGATATATTTACCCATTTTCCTTCTATTTCCACATCTCTGTCGATATGCGTTTCCTCATGATTCAAAATGAATTGGAACTGGGTGATAAGCGCTGGCGGCAATAATGTTTTGATGTCGGCGCCAATGAGATAAGGAATCACATCGTGTATATCTTTTACGTCTTCTCCCAGTATTTCTATAAACTCAAGATTGGATTCGACAATCTTCAGATTTTCATCGCAAAAAACAATTCCTGCGCTAAGTCCTCTCACGAAAATGGATAATGCTTCGTTTTTGGCATACAGCAAATCTCTGGTTTCATTGAGCGTTGTTTTGGTTGTTTCCAGCTCGTTTTGAGTCATTTTCAAATCTTCCACCAATTTCTTTGAAGTTAGCGATGTTTCCCTGTTGCCGATTTGCGTATTCGTCACGCACATTTCCGGAATAGCCGTATTTTGTGCGATAGCAAAAGCGAGATTTTTGCAGGTTCCATATCCGCAGGAGCCGCAATTAATTTCTTTGTTATTGTTTCGTTTAGTAATACGGTTAAGCGCTATTTTTATTTCAAATTCGTTTGGCGGAGGCAACGTGAGTTTTTTATCCGTAAACTTTGCTTCCAGTTCTTTATAGCCGGAATGTGCATCCATAAAATGTTGCCATTTTACTACATCGAAATTTGCCAGACGCCTGTTAATATAGTTTTTAACCAATGCGTAGCGCTTGTATTTTTCGCCGCCTTTGGAAGTGCCGGGTCCCATGATGCAACCCTTGCAGATGAATGCGTTGAAATTATGCTTGATAATATTATAATGTTCCAAAAATTGTCTCACTGCCTGAACGGAACTCTTGCCTTCGACCGTAATGGTGTTTTCATTCAACAGACTGGTATCTAAGCCTGCCGCTTCCAGAAAACCCTGTGAAATGGGATACATGCTCCCCTTATAACCCAAAGGCTCGTCGAAGTCGGAATACTCGCTAAAAGTTTCGGTGATTTTAAATTCATCGAACAACTCCCGCAGTTCTTTAAATGTCAGCACTTCGTTTATTTTTGCTAATCCCGTATATCTTTCCACTTCATTTTTTGCGGCAATGCAAGGGGTGATATGTACTACTTTCAGGTCGTTTCCATACATCTTTCTGGCAACGACAGCGCAGGCGGCAACCGGAGAAACGTAAGGCGCCAGATTTTCGATAAGTTCGGGATATATCTTTTCTATCAGTTGAACAATGGATGTACAGCAACTTGTTATATAATATTTCCCGTTAAACTTATCGCTGGTCAGATTGCGGTATTTTTCGGCAATGATGTCCACGCCAAACGCCATTTCCGTCACGTATGAAAAGCCAAGCAGGCGAATCATTTTAACAAATTTGCGATAATCGGTAATATCGTCAAATTCGCCCGCAATAGAAGGAGCGCATATTGCAACTGCTTTCTTTTTTGAATTTAACAGTTGTTTTACGTTGTTTTTAGAATCGAAGCAGGTAATAGCGCCATAAGCGCAGGCGCTTATACAGGCGCCGCACAGAATACATTTACTTTCATCGATATAAGGAAATACGCTGTTTCCTTTAACAGGAATGGCTTTGACGGGGCATGCCCTGATACAGGAATAACATGCTGTGCATTGACTTTTATCTAAACGGATGACGCTGTCGGGCATAATTAGTTGTTACATGTATTTGATTGTTACTACTTTCATAAATTTTTCGGATAACACTTTGGTTAGCCGCTGAATCAAGTGTTTGCGAATTTCAATTTCTACGGGCAAATTCGGGTCGTGATGACTTTCGTTGATTTTCGTTCCCACCAAAATATATATCTCGTCACTGTCTAACAACATTTTGCAGATCTGGTCGGCAGGTCCCTTGCCCAATTGCATATTGGAATTAAGATTGACCTGATTCAGCAGATAGGTGACTTTGCTTAATGTCAGCACTCCTTCCGTAACCAAATCAATGCCTTTCATTTTTGAACTTGGAGGCAGCGCAGGGTCGGAACGTTCTTCATTTGTAACGACTCTGTTTAATTCTCTTGAAATGATTTCGGTGGTGGTAGCGCCGCTGATGATTTTTTTCCCCTCGAAATTCTCCAATATCGTTGCATATTCCCTGTCTTTCTCAGGGTCGAAAGGAGGTCCCGTACATAGCAGGGCTTTCCGAGCATGGCGGAAATAAATCACGCCGCAGGTAAGGTCGTCTTTAGGAGTATATAAATCGTTTGCAGAGGCTTTTTTAACCACTCTTTCGGCAAGGCTGGCGGCTGAAATATCGGGGGTATTTTCAATGATTTCACGAACAAATTTGATTAAATTATTTCTCCCCCAACCCATTGAAATTCCTTTTTCCAAGCCCGACTGGGTGATTCCATCCGAACAAAAAACAATCCGGTCTTCAATATGCGGGATAAATGTACATTGTTTCAAATCCATAACCCGTTTATCCTTGCTGTCGCCATTGTATTTTACGTGCATCCATTGCGGTTCATAAATCCTGTTCCCCCTCAGAATCAATGTTTGAGGATTATCGTATTCCAAAATGGAAACGGCGGCGCTTTCAACAGATATATCTATAATGGTAAAGGTTGCATAACTGATATTCCGCTCGCTGCAAACAGGCAGCGCCTTCATAATGATACCCGCAATGGCATTGGAATCTTTGTGTTCGATAGAAAAATTGAGCGAAATGGTAGCTGTTAGCGTAGCCAGAACATTTGCCCGTACCCCATGCCCCATACCGTCTGAAAGAACGCACAATACCCGATTCTCTTCAGGGATTCTTTTCGACAGGAATACGTCGCCGCATATTTTCTCTCCCGCGTGGTTTATTTGGAAATGCCCTACCTCTGTATGGTATTTCTCTGCTTCTATGTCCGATTCATACGCTTGAAAACTCATGCTTGCAAAGCCTAAATTTCTATAATTATATTCTTTGCAAAGTTAAGTCTTTTTTTATAGAAAACAAATTGCGGGCGTAGCGAAGCGGAGGTGACATCTACTACCCCCAATCGCTTCGCTTCATTGGGGGTTAATATCATTCAATCCTTCGGATTGGCGTTAAAAGACTTTTGACCTGTGTAGTGACCATAACCCAAATATTTTATTATTCTTAAAGTTTTTTTGTAAATTTGCACAGTATTTGACTGTCCAATACAAACGCTATGTCAGATGTGAATATTATTACTTTTTAGTAAAACAATTTAATGAAAAGGTCAAAATGTATTACTTGCGCATATTTATCGTTATATGCCATTTGGGGACAGTGCGTTGGGCAAGAGGGATTTATAGCAACTTTCGACAAAATTACAGAAATCTGAAAAATTGAACAATTTACCAAGTTAGTTTTGCGGTGTGAGCAGAGCGAACACCGCAAAACTAACCCCACGC
>Ga0209629_10003186_pt1 | contig 11615 bp, 11 predicted proteins | sample TergutCu122P5_FD_187286 | JGI IMG/M metagenome (GOLD analysis project Ga0209629, IMG submission 187286) | Cubitermes ugandensis P5 segment gut microbial communities from Kakamega Forest, Kenya - Cu122 P5 (SPAdes) (version 2) | ecosystem: Host-associated > Arthropoda: Insects > Digestive system...
TATATATATATATATATATATATATATATATATATATACACACACACACACACACACACACACACATACATACATGTGTGTGTCAATCTGATTAAGTGTAAAATATGCATAATATCAAAATAATTAGTATAATTTATAAAATTATACATTTGCTAATAACAATCATAATTAGTACTTTTTTTAAATAAAGAATCACACTGCTGTGACACTTTTAATAAGTACCCAGATTGTTCTTTAATTTCCATTCAAAGTATTCATTACAGAAGTAAAAGGTCCTGCAAGAAAAAACTTATTCAAGGCCAATTTAAATTTATTTGTATAATGCGAAAATTTCCTAATGTTTAGTGGTAAATTATCAAAAATATTAATTCCAGAGTAGTAATTTACTCCTTTTTGTGCTTTTATCAGATTTGTTGTTGGAGGATGTAAGTTAAAGTCTCGTCTAGTATTAATAGTGTGTATTGCAAAATTCAATTTGAAAGTATCTGTGTTCTTAACTACAAATGTTGATAATGAAAATATGTATTGCGAGTAAAGTGGAAAAATATTTAACTCTTTAAACAGTGGAAGGTAAGAGTCTATAGACACAGCATTCATAATAATAATTATTATTCTTGTTTGCATCTTAAAAACAGAACTGCTATAAGAAAAATTGCCCCAGAAAATCATTCCATATGACATGGTGGGGTGTATATACGAAAAATAAATTGTTCTTAAACTTTTCTGAGATATAATTGGCTTAAAGGATCCGACAGAATAACCCACAGAGCTCAACCTAGGGGCTAGTTGTTCAATTTGTTTCTTCCATGATAGGGTGTTATCTATGGGTAATCCAAGATATTTTACATTATAAATATTATTAATTTGAATATCTTCAAAATTTATGCTTATATCAATATTTGTATTTCATTTTGCTGTAAAGTGCATATAATTAGTTTTATTAAGACTGAATGATAATGAATTGATTGCAAAATATAAGTTTATTTTATCGAATGGCGCTATAAATTCTGTGGCATAATCAGTGGATTCAGAGTTAGAAAATATAATACTAGTGTCATCAGTGAACAAAGTTGGTTTAGACATATTATTTATTACGTATTGTAAATCATTAATGTATAACAGGAAAAAACAGTGGACCGAGTGTTGCACCTTGTAGTACACTGTGATGATCTTTGTCCCAATCAGAACAATTTTTGGAGAATTCATTTTTTATTATTACTCTGTGGTATATGTCATTGAATAGGATTTTATTGGATCACCTGCCTTACCATTAATACCATCACACTCCAATTTTGCAAATAATATATCATGTTTCACACAGTCAAATGCTTTTGTAAGATCACAGAATAGTCCTCGAACTAATAGTTTATTATGAAGAGCTGTTAAAATGTTTTTTAATAAGTTGTAAGTAGCTAATTCAGTGGAGGAACTGGTTCTGAACCCGCACTATTCCTGTGCAAGAATATTATTACTATGTATATGGAATTTCAATATATTGTAAATGATTCTTTCAAAAATTTTGGAAAATGATGGGAGCAATGATATTGGTTTGTAATTTAACATTTCAGTCTTGTCACCTTTTTTAAAAATGAGACTTATCTTAGACTATTTTAGACACACAGGAAATATACCTGAAGATAATACCTTATTACACATATAGGTCAGAGCAGATACTATAAAGGGCGCAACTTATTCTTAGTATATTTCGTCAACCTCTACATGTTTCAGGCGTATCTAGACCCATCATCAGGAGGTACAACCATATGTATACAACATTTGGTACTTATTATTCTGAAATGAGAATAGTTTAAAATTACTTGAATGTATATACATACCATAACATGTGTAAAATATAATGCTGTTGTTTACAGACTTGTGTTGAGGATCTCAATAAGTTCTTATGTAATTACTTTATAAAATAACAAGTGGTACTTATTATTCTGAAAACAGAATTGTTTCAAATTACCTGAGTGTGTCCGCATATTGTGATAATGTGTAAAGCCTAATGGCATTGTTTACAAATTTGTTATAAGCTTGTGTTGAGGATCTCAATAAGTTCTTACATAAAAGATGTATAAAACATATCATTTAAGTTAAAAATGTAAAACATTATGTGATTAAATTAAAAGTTATTAGTCAAGTGCAAGAACTCCTTTTCTTTACATGATTATATTGAGATGCATTGTCAACAAAACATAAAACTATAAAAGGCATACTTATTTTTAAGATTTTTAATGGAATTTAATCACATCCTTGGGAATTTTCGCATTGTAGTGATTTAATTATATCTTTAATTTCTTTGGTGGTTATGAGTGTCAGTTTTATGTTAGGAAACGGTTGTTTAAATACCTCATAAATGTAGCTTACATTTGGGGATTTATTTATTTGTTTTGAATTATAGATAGATACTTTGTCTGGAAGTGATATAAAATAATTATTGAAAATACTGGCAATAATTTGATTATGGCTGCATAGTTTACAATCAGTGTTTAATTAATGATATTGCATGATTACTTTTGCTATTGTTAGTTACTGTTCTAATGATATCCCAGGTGGTTCTAGCTGTGTTAGTGAAGTCTGCAATAAGTTTATTATAACGTTGCATTAAATACAGTTCCTAAAAGATCATGAAGTAAGTATAAATTTTGTGAATTGGTTCTTACATCAGGTGCATGGAGAAACAAAATCCCACACGCTCTGATTAGGAATGATGCTTGGTTTAATCTCAGTGGAATAGGAAAATTCAGAATAACAGGCACTGATCTGCAAAAAAGCCCATATAAATCTACATAGTGTCAGTACATGATGTCACAGTTCATGTATGGTGTGCTATGAGTGCAACTGGGATTAGTGTGCTCAATTTTTAGTTGTCTGAGAACATAAATTAAAACTTGTTTGTTATTGGAGTGTGGACTTCTCGCTTTCCAGATCCAAGTCTGGCCATTTTTACTGTGGGGCTTTTTAGCAGATAACACGTACTGACAATTATCGGGGTGGGGGAGGCATTCAGCTGTTTACACCAGAAGACTTCAACATTCAGTGAACAAAATGTTTGAAAAATGTGCATATCTGCGAGCTGAAGGAAACCATTTCTAACACCTTACTTAAATGTGGCGAGTAGGAACCTAACATTAAAAAGGCAATGAATTAAAACACATGGACCCCAACTTATGACATATGGGAATGCTGGCAGGAAGTGATGTGACTGAGGTCAGTGTTACAGCAAAAAATTATTACACCACCATGCTGACGTAGCTTTTAATCACAATGTAAAAGTTTACATAAAATAAATTCTTGTTCAGGCTGAAAGTAATAGGACATTTTTAATGATTAACTGTCTTCTGGCATGAACGTTGCTTCTTAAAACACAAGTGTTTCAGTATGTTTGGTAGTCGTTTTTAACCAGAACAGGCGACTTCATGTCGTACACTTAACAGACATCAGTCATACGAAAAACAAAACGCTCTTTATAAATCTGTAAATGCATACTACATGACAGGTTTTGCTGATTCTATCAACGCACTCGGCTTGAAGTTGGGCTTTCTGTACCACACCACCCATCAGAACAATATAAATACCTTACTCGGGTACGAACTTGTTTCATAAAATTATACAAATAACATTTTTACAACGTAATCAAACATTTTACACAAAAACCTGTACATATAGTTGCTTTACGTATAGTGGAATGAAACGACTCACGTGGTCGGTTTCTTGTCAAAATCTACCACGGAAGTGTTAGTTCAAAGATTATTTATCCTCACCTCAGCTTCTACTTTCACTGCAGCAAAAGCGAATGGTTCCGGTACTCCCTCCTCTTCAGCAGGGCTTTCTTGCTTTATGAAATGTGATTCATATATCTCGCCTTCAGAATCAGGTTCCACCTTTACTTCGTCCATACTGGCTGTACTTCACGTACACATTATACTGTTTACTGCAAACGTACTGTATTTACACCCGTCATATTAATTACTACTTTAATGTTTCTGAAACATTTAAATACTGAATTCAAAGACAAATAAGTTACTACATACGTTTCGACACCAAGTAGCATACAATACCCACGCTTTAGTGTGTTGAACAAAACACTCCAGCACACACATTACTACTTGACCAACACCGAGTATGGCTAGCGCATTGTGCCATGTTGGTATACATATGCCACGGATTATAAAAAAACGAACCAGCAAGAAACCTACTGGCAGAGATATGCACCAAGTACAAATTTGCTTCTGTTGGTCCGTTTGCCCATTCCCGCGCACGAAAAGCATTGCTCGCCTGTGACACGGGGATAGGCAGTATAACTGTAATAGGGGTTCGGCTTGCGTTAACGGATTTCAGATGTTGGCCGAGGGCCTTGACATGGTCATACTCAGGCCTTCCACTATAACTAAAAAGGTTCTTTGGAGGGGAGGGGGGCAGGTTTGGTTGGATGGATGTCTGACGTTTAAACCCAGAATGGCTTAGTCGTGTAGGCCAAAGCCTCTTGTGGACTATGGAGAAGCCACATTGGCTGTGAGCCTTTGTCACTGCAAACAGGATGTATAGTCTTTTAACTATACCCTTGTAACCAAGGCAAATTATGGACAATCCCTCATGGTAGCTGGAAAACGCTATTCTCAGATCATATTGCTGACTTGGCTGCCTTTTAAATGGCAGCCTCACCTGGCCTGCTGATATCCAGTCACTTTCAGGAAGGTCTCAGGTGACTCTGGTCAGGCCTCAGTCAGCACCAGTGCCTTTCATGCTTCTGAACTAGGAGTTCCCTGCACCAAGTAACTTTCAGTAAAACTCAGTGCTCTGATCATTACATAGAAATTAAAGAAATCCCCCGTGCTTGTCGCAAAACAACCATTGTAGCACTACCAACATACAAACCCAACAGAAAATTGAGTAGAGCTGCAAATGACACTGATTGTGATAAATAATTCTGGCACAGAAAGGCAGGAAAACAAATGTAAACCATCAATATTATACATGTAATATTTCACCATTTGAGTTTCTTAATCATGATGCAAGTCCAGAAACTAATGAAAATGACATGAAGATAATACTATCATTATGTACATCACATTCATGTTACTGTGCATTGTAATAGATTTATTTTTAAATAACCAACCAGATGCACTAATTATCCAAATTTTATTCTGTTATAAAATTCTACATGTTTTGGGCAACCTCTTTGCCCATCATCAGGAGTTCTCTACTGTACATTCGGCACTGGCAAGTTTCATGCAGGTTTTTGATGACTGTTTCCAAGTAGAGTCAGGATGGGACTTGTTGAAGTGGACATGTCGGAACATTCAATTAAAAGAAGTAACATTTACTGCAATGTTGCTGTACACAATTGACACAAGAAGCTATTTTGCTAAACACAATGATATCAGAGTCTAGCGAAAAAGCACAGGTAACAGTTCCGCCTCTTATGAGCAGCAATACTCAACACCAACATATAAGAAATACTTCTTTGCCATCACTACATGCCATATAAAACACACACACACAGAAAATGCAACACAGCTGCATGGTGTCTGACTGTGTACTGTTGCAGCTGAAAGCCACACCATGGTTAGTCAAAATCAGCCTCCATAGCCAAGACACCACTGTAAGTTGCAAGAAACCAACCACGCATTTCACCTGTGTTAATATCTTGTGGGAAGAAGGAAAACACACCTACAGTAAACCCAAAATGTTACTGACCCTGAATTGAGAGAGGAAGCTTAATGCTGAAAACTGGGAAAAAACGTTAATAGTTCAGACATTACATCCTTATCGACTACTTGTACCATACCTCTGATCCTTCTGCAGTATACGAGGTTTGTTCAAAAAGTATCCGGACTGACCACAGTACATGAAGTAGATAAAGCTTATGGGGTTTTAACCTTAATTGTCTTCAACATAGCTCCCTTCCGCAACTACACACTTTGCCCAATTTTGCTGCCACAGTTGGAAACATTTTGTGAACTCCTCTTTTGGGATGTCTAATAGTGTCTTCGTCGAATTTCTTTTGATGTCCTCCGTTGCCTCAAATCGGTGTCCTTTCAGAACTTTCTTAAGCCTTGGGAATAGGAAGAAGTCACACGGTGCAAGATCTGGTGAGTATGGCAGCTGCTGTAACTGAGCGGTGCCGTGTTTGGCCAAAAACTGCTGCACTAGGTGTGAAGTGTGTGCGGGCGCATTGTCATGGTGCAGGATTCAGTCACCATCCTGCCATTTTTCCGCTCGTTTTCGGCGAACTGATTCACACAAATGTCGCACAGTCATCTGATCTCTCTCATACTATCAATTTCCTGTTATTGCGAACAACTGGTCTAACTTTCGCAATCATTTCCTCATTTCTCAATGTTGACGGTTGTCCCGAGCAGGGGTCGCTTTCAACAGAGGTTCTACCCTCTTTAAATTGACAGAACCAGTCAAACACTTGTGTACGACCCATTGCATCTTCACCGTATGCTTGCTGCAATAATTGATACGTTTCTGTTGCAGTTTTTCTGATTTTAAAACAAAAATTTGATGCAAATGGGTTGTTCGGTACTTTCACACATCGTAAAAATCGCTATGACACAAACGCACGTGTTACTTCCGCGACCTACTACAGCCAACTGAGCAAACACAGCCACTTGCAACTTGTGTCATGAGTTGCTAAGACATGTACGAACATGTCAAGACTGGTTGCAAACACATCCCACCCAGTGAACTACTACTACGATTTCAATCTGGATACTTTTTGAACAAACCTTGTATTTGCAACATATGCTGAACACATGGTTTTGTCCCAACCACAAACCTGAATACCTTGTAATGTGATGGGTTTTCAATTACCTTTTGGATAAACAAATAACTGCTGAGGTTATATAAAGCCAAATGTGATGACTGTGGATGAATGGTCCTGTGGAAGCTCTAACAGCTGTTCTTTAGCATACTATCCAAACATTCACTTGCAGTGTGTAAAACCGTCTGTCAGGTAAGCTGTCTCTGCTGGATAGGAGAATCAGACATTTCATAAATGTGAACCTGATGTAGTGCCAATGGTAACATCTCTTTTTGTTACAAAGCATCTCCTTATTAGGATGATTAAATTGAGAATGAGAAATTTACAGCATGTAGTGCACGTGAAAAGCTGTACTTTCAAAACTAAGGGGAAGGCAGAATTTGCAAAATCTAGGTTCAGACGGACAGATAATACGACAATGTATTAAACAAAATATATGGTATAAGAATTTGTACTGGACTATTACAGCTATGAATGAGATCCAGTCTTCACAAGGTGATGAAACTTCCAAATTCAAGGGATGAGGAATGTTCTAACATGCTGGGCAACAAGGAGCATCTCATGATTATGTTTCACGCAATTCATTATTAAGACAAGTTTCAAACCAAACAGTCAATATCTTTATCCTATTTTCTTTCCATGAAGGAAAAGAGCTTATCACCTTTGTGATGTATGGGAGTCCTTCACGTTTTGAACCTGCTCAAGGACTTCCACGAAATTTAGAACATATATGAGACCATTACAGGATACCTAAATACTGTAAATGTGAGAGTTCTACAGTCCTAAAACCTGGCTGACACACAAATGTGAGAGCTTACAGCAACATCAGCTCCACTTTCATGTAGGACCCTGAAATTATGTGTGACATCAGCGCCTCAAAAACTGCAACATTTATAAATTCAATTTTATTACGCAGAATGTAGAAACAACACGGTTGCTGAATGAACATGGCCTTCAGTCTGGCGACAATAATTAAGGAACTGCAAGAGGTACACATGTGAAGTTTAGTATGGAGATGCACAAACACCATTCCTACAAATTCTGTGTAAAATATTGTTCGTACGTCAAAAATAATGAACATGACTGCCTACAGTGCAATATTTAGACAATTTTAACTTAAACCAAATCCAAACTTATTTTCAAGGAGAAGACACTATCAATAATATTAACAACACATTTACCACTGCAGGCAGTAAAAAATTCTAAGTCAATTAGGATTTGAAGGTAGTGACCATCTATGAGCAGGCACAAGTTTAGTGCGCGAACCTAGTCAACTAATCTCTATTTTACTGTTGGATTATAAATTCAGATTTCCTCAACATGACATTAACAACACATGATCTGTAGGACTGGAAATATGTGCAACATGAAATTAAGTATTACAAAAATGAAATTATGTGTTCCATTTTTAATACTGCAACAGATTAACTAGGCCTAATACTGGGTAGGGTCAATGTATTAACAAGACTGCAAAATAATTGTTTTATATATACACATGTATAAATATAACATATAATTGTACTGGAACACAGTGGAGACCAAAACAATTTCCAATAAAAACTACAAAGATGGTTTTGAATACAATGCCCTTTCTTCATTTCATTCTGTATTTTAAAACCTACAATCAAGGTCAATATTCTTGCCAAATATTTCACATTATTTATTCCAGCTGGCAAGAGAACAGCCTGCGTCATAAACAGCTAAATGTACTGAAATACTTAGAAGCTTAAAATTCACCCTATAACAGGCCACAAAGGCCCAGAGGTGGAGCAAAGGTATAGCTCCACTCTTTCTTTAACCTCGGCGCTATATAGGGGTGGGTGGTCAATGCCACGCCCCGGCCACTTTACCCCCGGGAAAAACCCGGTACCCATTGTATAGGAGGCTGGGTGGGCCCCAGTGCCGGTCTAGAAGGGAGTGTAAAATCTCACCCTCCACCGGAATTTGATCCCTGGACTGTCCAGCCCATAGCAAGCCACTACACTGACTGAGCTATCCTGGCCCACCATAGAAGCTGAAAACCCTTCTTAAATCAGCCAGAGGCTAACTTTAGAATTGTCTGCCACTATGATTTTATGTAATTATACACAGTCCATAAAAAATGAATCTACCAAGAAGTGAGTCATCCTTTACAAATGTTCTAATTCAGAGCCATTGACACATCATACACAAACATACTGGGAAGTAATGTACTTGACGTTAAGCATTTTAGTATAACTGTGTATAAAAGTTGTTTAGATCTCACAGTGTTAACATCATACAATCATACACCACATGAAATCTAAAGCTCAACGTCAAGTGATTAACAGAAATCTATGGACACAAACTATTTTCTACAGGCATAAAAAATCAGTGGCAACAATGAGCTCCACTTTACATAAAATTAGGTAATCAAAGGATACACATATTGTCTACATTATGTGCACATGGCAGTATGAAGGTCTTTCTTTTTTTTAACCTTCTACACAAGAATATGTATGTTTTATAGCAATTCTAATTTAATTAATTATATTACTACAAGTCTCATTTCATATACACACAAGCCACTGTTTGAACTACAATATTCTGGTGGAATGAAATAATTTAATATGATTTCCTAAACAATGCACATAATTTTTGAGACAGTTCTTTAAAAAAAATTCATAAACCACACTGTACAATTACATACTGACACAGCAGGTAAGCTATCATGTATATTTACTAACAAGATACAGTCCCTGTACATGCCATGGAGTATATGGAGAAGTGGAGATACAGCTCCACTCATTTTTAAACTCAGTGTCAGATGTGAGTGGTCAGGTACAAGTCCCAGAGGAGATATAGCTCCACTCATTTTTAAACTCAGTGTCAGATGTGAGTGGTCAACTACAAGCCCCATCTGCTGTATCTCCAGGAAAGTGCCCCCTCCCCATACCCACTAAGTACAGGATGGATGGTATATTCAGTAAATAATTACTTAAAACCCAACAACAATCTCTCCCTTGTGGTCACTAGAATGTTTTTCCAATGCCTCTAGATTTGGAAACTGCTTGTTACATTCACCACATTTATAATGCTTATTATTGACATGAGATGCAACATGTTCCTTCAGACTCTGTGTGTCCGAGTACCTTTTCGAGCAAAAAGTACAGTTGTACGGTTTCTCACTCATATGCATAACAATGTGCTTCTGAAGATTGCCACGCAATGAAAATCTTTTCAGGCATATGTCACACTCATAGGGCTTGTCTCCTGTGTGAAGTTTCTGATGATTGATGAGGGCCTGACGATGTCGAAACTCCTTACTGCACACATCGCACTTGTATGGCTTCTCTCCAGTATGGAGGGTCTGATGACTTTTTAATGCATGGCGCAAGGCAAAACCCTTACCACACTCTGTACACTGAAATGGTTTTTCCTTTGTATGTACCAACATGTGTGTTTTCAGATTACCAGCTTGAGTAAATCTCCGATTACAAACCTCACAGACATGAGGTCTAATGCCACTGTGAATCATACAATGAGTTTTCAGAGTATCTGCATGGAAAAATCTCTTTTTGCACATTTTACACTCATGACTCTTCTCCCCTTTGTGCTTTACAGAATGTAATCTTAAATTAGAGGCCTGTAGGAACCGTCTGCCACATATTTCACATAAATAAGGTTTCCCATCTGTGTGTACCAGTCTGTGTGTCTTCAGTAAGTTGGGATGATAGAAGCTCTGGCCACAAATATCACACGAAAATATCTTGGGTTTATGCTTGTATGAATGTTTCTGCACACCGGCAAATGTTGGGAATGACTTCCCACATTCTGGACATTTATGCGGCCACTCACTTGAAGAGTTCCCTAACCCAGCTTCAGCATAATGACTTGAGAAGTCTTGTGAACTGTAGGAAATGCATAAATATTTTATTATATTACACAGGAGAGGCATAACATACAAGCTAGGAATGAGGAAATTAGAACAGCATACATAAATTTTGTGGTAGACAACCTGAAAATCGCCTTGCAACACTGTAAAAAAAAAACAGGTTGCAAATGGGTGAACTGTGTGACACAGTACACTGACTTTACCGAGGAAATCTTTACTTTAAAATTATGTGGTTTCACGGTATATGCATAAAATTAATTTAATTTACACCCACAAAAAAACTATGGTCTTCCCTGCGCCAATTATCACGGGACTCATAAATTCTCAACAGCATGATGTGCAGATCTCTTCTATTGAATTACTGAATTTCACCCATTTTTGAAACAATAAATGGGGAAAGTACAGGCAAAAAGTCATTTAAGCCCCTTTGTAAAGTACTGCTTTCACTTCACCAATATCCACGAAACTCAACAACGGCAAAATGTTAATGCTTAATGTATGACATTCATCGACAACATGTAGGAAAATTCTCCTGCACTGTAGTTATTAAGTCTTCCTTACACATCAAAAGTATCACCTTACATGGAGACAAGTCTGTCCGTGACCCAGTATCAGCGATCAGACCATTTGTCGGATTTTCATCAAATGTATTATTTACCAAAGTTGTTGCGAAGTGTTAAGTGTCATGAAAATCGGCACAATGACAGTCATACTTTACCCAGCCGTGTAAATTAATTTCTACCCATAATTCCTATATTTCTTGACCAATGTGAGAGAAATTTGGTACAGATCTCCACGAAATTGTATCGCGAGCTGACAGCCATACTTCACTTCAGGACATAACTACATTTCTGACATTATTTTCTACATTTTTATTTATTTGAATAAAATTTGGTAGGAGGTAAACATGTATTGGGTGATTATGGGTTTCATAAAAATTGGTGCAGTGTAAGCTACAATTTATTTGGGGCATGAATAAGTTCCTGCCTT
>Ga0209629_10003187_pt1 | contig 11607 bp, 10 predicted proteins | sample TergutCu122P5_FD_187286 | JGI IMG/M metagenome (GOLD analysis project Ga0209629, IMG submission 187286) | Cubitermes ugandensis P5 segment gut microbial communities from Kakamega Forest, Kenya - Cu122 P5 (SPAdes) (version 2) | ecosystem: Host-associated > Arthropoda: Insects > Digestive system...
TGCGCGGCCCGGGGGAAATTTTGGGCACGAGGCAGAGCGGGGAATTGGAATTTAAGGCGGGCGATATTTTTAAAGACGCGGATATTTTGAAGTGGGCGCTGGAGGACCGCGACGAACTTTTGGCCCGCGACGCGCGGCTTACGTCGCCGGAACACGCCGCGTTCAAAGAACGTCTGATAGAGTTGTACCAAAAACACTGGCATCTTATTTCGCTGTCATAAATTTTTTCCTCTCCCTCACAGGGAGAGGGTAGGGTGAGGGTTTTTATAGTCGTGTTGTTATAATATTAGTTGGGTTTTTCTCCTTATCGGTCCCGAAGGACGGGACCTTAGTAGAATGAAAGGCGGAATATTTGTGTTTAAGAACCCTCACCTGTGTCCTCTCCCTGTGAGGGAGAGGAAAATAATCTGTTATTTCAAATATGTGCTTGTCAAAATTGACAGCGCGCCGGCTTTTCTTATCGGTTTCAGCACCGCGCCGTTTTGGTTTTGCACTATTATGTAGTCCTCTTTTACGTTGAAAAGCGTGCGCGGCGCGCCCGCGTCAAACAAACTTTTGCCGAACATTCCGCGCGGCGCGGGCAGACCCGCCAAGGCCAGCACCGTCGGCGCAATGTCCTCCTGCGACGCGTAGGGATTTGCGGTCAGCGGCTCCGCTATTTTATTTTTGGAAACCAAAATGAACGGCAGCGTGTTGAAAACTTCTTTGAAATTTTTTGCGAGGCCCGGCTCCCCCAGATTGCAGAAAAACGGGTGGTCCCCGGTGATAATCAGCAGCGTCCTTTCGTCCAGCAAACCCTCTTTTTTCAGGTTGTCTATAAATAATCCCAGGTCTATGTCATGGTGCCAGAAAGCGCGCGCCATGTTCACGCTCTGGTAAAGCGGGCCCGGCGGCTCAGGCGGGTATTGTTGGTCAAAATAATCGTCCCTGCCTTTGGGGACGTGCGTGTCCACCGTCATAAGATGCAAAAATAATTTTTTGTCTTTATTTTCTTTGAGATAATTTACCGTGAAATCAAAAAGTTTTCTGTCCGTCAGGCCCCACCAGGAAACGTAATCTTTGTACCGCGGCAGAATTTCAAAATAATTCGCGCCGTAGATTTTGTTAAAACCCGCCGCCTGGAAATAGCGGTCCTCGTCCATATAATCTTCCGGCGCGGCGCGCAAAAACGCCGTCTCAAAACCGTTGTCCCTTAAAATTTTTACGAAAGAAAACGGGTAGCCGTTTTCATAACTCGTTTCCGCGTTGGGGTGCCCCGCGAAAATCACGCTCAGGCCGTACAAAGTGGACAGCGCGTTTGCTTTTAAGACGGCGTGCGGATAACCGGCGGCCAGCGCGTCCAGCGTTTGCGAGGCTTCCGGCGGCACGTTGGGGTTGTAAGTATGCAGAAATTTATTGGACAAAGATTCCGTGGTCAGCAAAATAATGCGGTCAAATTTTTGCGCGGGGAGAGGGGCGGTTTTCCCGTCGAACAAATTATATTTGCCCGCGAGCGGCCGGGCTTCCGGCGCAAGCTCATAAACGGGTTTGAGCGGCGCTTTGGCAAGCTGTATTAAAGTGTAAACCGGCGTGGGGGGAAGCATGTGTTTGGCGTAAAAATCCGCCGGGTGGGGCAGCGGCCGGAAGAACGGGACAAAAGCAAAAAACAACATCAGCGAAACCGCTTTCCACCCTCTGTCAACGGCGGCCGGGCGGGACGCGGGCTTGTAAAATTTCACGAAGGGGAAAATTGCAAAAAGCGCGACGCAGGCAAAATAAGTTATCATGCGTCCGTCTTTCAAAAAGTGATAATCACCTCCCGCGAGCGTGCTCAAATATTTCGCGCCGAAACGCTCTTTGAAATATATCAGCAGCGCAATGTCCGCCGACACGGTTATGAGGTAAATAAAATATAAAGCCGCCAGCAAAAAGCGGTTTTTAACGCCTAGCAGCCGCAGTATATATAGGAAAGAGGCGAGAAAGAAAAATTCCAGCGCCAGTTTCTGGAGCCCGCCCAAAATAACCGCGCCGGCCGTAAAACTGTCCAGCCGGTAAAGCCCGAACAAACCCAGAAACAGGCCCGGCAGCGACAGGTAAATTAAAAGTTTAAAATCGGGTTTAAAAGTCCGTATGATTTCCAGCAAGAAATTTTTAGCCTTTTGCATCAGTAGCCCCGGAAATAAATTGTATAATACATTATACTTTTTTAGAGGTAATTTTATGGCAAATATTGACCTTCAGACTGTCAGACATTCGCTGTCCCACGTCATGGCGCAGGCGGTGCAGGAACTGTTTCCCGGCACTCACCTGGGCATAGGCCCGGCCATTGACAACGGGTTTTATTATGATTTTGAGTCCGGCCATAAATTCACCCCGGAAGATTTGAAAACCATTGAAAATAAGATGAAGGAAATCATAAAAGCCCGCCAGCCTTTCTCCTGCCAAAATCTGTCCAAGGAGGAAGCCAAAAAACTTTTCTCCGGCAAAGGCGAACACTTCAAACTGGAGCTTATTGACGGCCTGGAGGGGGACAAAGTTTCCGTCTACGCCAACGGCAATTTTACTGACCTCTGCAAAGGCCCGCACATTGAGCACACGGGCCAGATTAATAATTTCAAACTGTCCCATATCGCCGGAGCTTACTGGAAAGGGGACGAAAAACGGCCCATGCTCCAGCGCGTTTACGGCCTTGCTTTTGAGACGAAGGACGCGCTCAACGCCTATATCAAACAGCAGGAAGAGGCGGCCAAGCGGGACCACCGCAAACTGGGCACGGAGCTGGACCTTTTCAGCATAAACGAAGACATAGGCCCGGGCCTGATTTTAATGCACCCCAAAGGCGGCATGCTCCGCAAAGTTTTGGAAGACTGGATAAGGGAAGAAAATCTTAAACACGGCTATGACCTGGTTTTCAGCCCGCATATCGCCCGTCTGCACCTGTGGCAGAAAAGCGGACACGCCGGGTTTTATAAAGAGAACATGTTCCAGCCCATTGAAGTTGAGGGCGAAAAATACCAGCTTAAACCCATGAACTGCCCTTTCCACATAGCCATTTACCAGTCAAAACTCCGCAGCTACCGGGATTTGCCCGTCAGGCTTGCCGAACTCGGCACCGTCTACCGCTATGAACGCAGCGGCGTCGTGCACGGCCTGCTGCGCGTGCGCGGTTTTACGCAGGACGACGCTCACATTTTCTGCACGCCGGAGCAGATGAACGGGGAAATTAAAGACTGCTTTGATTTTGCCATGCTGGTCATGAGAACTTTCGGTTTCGGCAAATTTTCCGTCGAACTTTCAACGTGGGACGAAACCAAACCCGAGAATTATTCCGGCAAAAAAGAGGATTGGGACGCGGCGCAAAATTCGCTTGAAACGGTGCTCAAAGAAAACAACGTTCCTTTCACCGTCCACCCCGGCGAGGCGGCTTTTTACGGCCCCAAAATCGACATAAAAGTGATGGACGCAATAGGCCGCTACTGGCAGCTGTCCACGATACAGTTTGACTTCAACCTGCCGCAAAAATTCAGCCTGGAATACGTGTCGCAGGACGGCAGAAAGCGGCCGCTGATGGTGCACCGCGCGCTGCTTGGTTCCATAGAAAGATTTTTGGGCGTGCTTATTGAGCACTATGCCGGCCTGTTCCCGCTCTGGCTCGCGCCGGTGCAGATAAAAGTTTTGACTTTGACCGACGCGCAGCTGCCTTACGCGCAGGAAGTGGTCAAGAAAATGAAACTTGCGGGCCTGCGCGCGGAGCTTGACGCGCGGCCGGAAAAACTGGGCCTTAAAATCCGCGAGGCGCACGTTGAAAAAACGCCCTACTCCGTCATAATAGGCGCGAAAGAGGCGGAAAATAACACCATAACGCTCCGCCTGCGCGACGGCGGCAACAAGGAAGGCCTGGGCGTTGAAGATTTCATAACAACCGCCAAAAAAGAAGTTGAAACAAAAAGCCTTGAACCTTTGTACAAATAAAGTTAACCGCCTTAAAAAATAATCCGCGCCGCCTGATTTTTGGCGGCGCGGGTTTTTATAGCTAAAGCGGGTTAAAACATATAGGCCTAAAGGCCTAGAGGGATATAGGCCTTTAGGCCCTGGCGGCGGCCCGGTTTACTGATTATTATTATGGCATGTGTTCAAAACTTCGCCGAATAATAACTATTATTTTGTCCGCGGCCGTCTTTGCCGCGGGCGCGGGGGCTGGCGCTTTCGCGCAGGTTTACGGCGGCGCGGATTTGGGCGCGGCGGAAAAACGGATAACCGCCGAGGCGGACGCAACCGCGGTAAAAAACGGCCTGGCGGCGGCGCGGCGCGCGGAAATACGCGCGGCCCTGCTCGGCGGTACGGAAACGCTGAAAAATTTGTACGCGTCGATAAAAACGTATGAAGACGGTCAAATGTTCTCCTCCGCCAAGGAAGCGGCGGCAAAGGCGTATGAAACCGCGCTGGGCATAGCGTCTGAACGCATGGACGCGTTAAGAACCGCCGGCAAAAACGCGCGGGTCGCAAATGAAAAAGAAAGCCTTGCCTGGCAGATACTCGGCGAAATTTATTTATCCCCCTACATAACTCCGGCGCAAAGAGAACGCGTGACGCTCCTCGCGGCAGAGAGTCTTTTCAATCTGGGCCTTACGGAAGAGCAGTATAAAACGCCTTTGGAAGGGCTGGACCATTTTTTCGCGCTGAGCATACTTTCCCAGTCAAGATATTCCGGGGTTGAGACGGAGCGGGATTACGAAAATATGGCGCGGGGCGTATCCAAGACCGGAGTTGTTCCGTCGGACATAATAAGAAAAATAGAAAACAGCGCGGACAGGCCTTTTGTGAGCGGCGCGTATTTTGCCGCGGCTTTGGCTGCGGTTTATAACTTCGGCGGACAGGAAGCTTTTTACGCGAGCGAGCAGAGATTAAGGGCGAAAGTATTAAAAGAAGAAGAAAACCCTTATCTTTGGGCGGACATTGCCGGCCGGATAAAAAAGAAACTGTTCACCGCTTACGGAAACGTTGAAAATTACAGCCTGAAAGAACGCTATTCATACGCTTTGTGCGACGAGAGCGTATATTTTCTCACCAAAGACATAGTCAATAATAATTTTTATAATCCGCCGGATAAAGTGTTTCAGGTAAACAGCGCGCTGTGCCTGTTAAACGCGCCGGATGCGTCGGACAAACAAAAAACCGACGCCGCGGCTTTTATAGAAAAAACGTATTTCACGAAACGGGTTGAAACGCATGAGCCCATGTCCGGCGCGGTGCTGTCTTCCCGCGGGGAGCCGAACCCCGACGGGGAATTTATAACGGATTTGTCCCCGAAAGAAGCCTCCCTTTTCAGGCAGCGCATGATAAATATTCTTTATAAAAATTTTGCCGCGCACGGGCACAAATATCTTAAAGGGGATTACTCCGAAGCGGTGAAAAAAGCCGACGGTAGTGTCCGCCCCGAGGAAGTAATTTTTCAGGCGGGCACGTTCATAGCGGAATGCGTGGCGGTGGATTTGGTTATAAGCGCGCTCACGGGCGGGACTTCGCTTACCGTGAGCCTGCCGCGCTGGGGCGGCAGGATAATATCCCTTGCCGCGAGAAGCGGGACGGAGACGTTCCGGGTTTTCCGGGCCGCCGGACTTGTGGACGGCGGCGCGATAGTATGGGGCAGGGCGGCCGAAAAATCAGCCGAAGCGCTGGCTAAAATCAGACAAATCCCCTCCGCCGCCGCGCAGGCCGTAAAAGGCGGAATGTCAACCGCGGTGGCCGACCCCGTTTTCGCCGGCATGACAACGCCCGTTACGGTCGGCGCGGCGCGTGTTTACGGCACCGCTCCGGGCAATCAGGTTCTTTTGCAAATCGACCGGCAGAATTTTACGGCGGCTTTTAAAAACTTCCAAGAATTATTTAAAAAAGAAATAAGTTCGATAAGCGGCGGGCTGAACGCCGGAGAAATTACCGCGCGGACGCAAAGACAAATAGCGGAAACGGAGGAAGCTTTATCTTTTTTTGAAAACAGCCCCGTCTACCAAAAAGAGCCGTGGCTCAAGGAGGCGAGGCGGCTTTTTGATTTCACTGCGAAAGGCGTTAATGTTCTGCCCGACGGCGGCATAACTTACGTCGCCGGTAAAAACGGCCGGACGCTTTTAAAACTTAACCATAACGCCTACGCCCCGGGCGCGCAAGATATTAAACTCAATATAGCCACAAACAAGAATAGCCTTTACAGGGCGATGGCTATGAATGAAGGAAGTATCCGCAATCTCTACGTAAACGGCGTAGAGGTATACGAAACAGCGCCCGTAATCATTCAGCATGATAACGGTTTTGCCGCTATGAACGACGGAAACAGAATATGGATGTCTGACGCAAAAGACATAAATAACGTCGTCAGATTCGCCTGGTCGAAAGCCACGGCCGAAAAGCCTTTAATAAGCGTGGTGGAAATAGACGCAAACCTCCCAGGCCTTAAAAAAGGATTTGACGGAGTTTACAGCACAATAGACATTCCCGCGAATAAAATTAGAAAAATATACGCGCTTAACAACGTAAACGGCCAAAACGTGTGGGGAGAGATTGTGTTTAAAAATGACAATATATTTTTCCGGCCTCTCCCCGGCAGGTAACCGCGGTTTTTCCGTATAAGCCAAAATTACGCTAATCAGACAGAATATATAAATATAAAAATTTATATAATTTCTATATGAAAAGGGTTTGGCGGTTTTTGAAAAACAAGTATTTCCTTTATACGCTTGGCGTCGTGTTGTCCGCCGCGCTGCTTGTCTATATATTCTTTCACAGCAAAGACGCTTTTATAAAAATCTGGTCCGAAGTCGAGATAAGTTACCTGTTCTGGGCGGCCGGGGCTTCCGCGGCCATTTACGTCTGCATGGGCCTGTCTTTGTGGGAAGTGCTGCGCACCATGGGCAAGAAAATAAATCTTGTGAGCGCGGTGGCCATAGCGCTGGTTTCCACGACGGTGAATTATCTGGTGTCGTCTTTCGGCGTAAGCGGTTTCGCGCTGCGCGCGCATTTGCTGGGCAAAAGAAAAGTGCCGCTGGGCGTAAGCGTTACGGCCAGCATTGTGCTTACCGTCATAATTTATATGGTGCTCGCGCTGATTATTTTGCAGGGCTCCGTGCTTATGCTGGTTACGACGGCGCCGTCCAAAAAAGAAATAGTGCAGAATTTTTTCCTGATAATTTCCATGGCCGGCGTCTGCGCGGTGATTATCGTTTTTCTGTTTCATAACGACCTCCGCATAACCTGGGTGCGCAAAGGGTTCAGGTTAATCAACAGAATTTCCTACCGGGTTTTTTCTCTGCTGATTCCCAAGGCGCGTTTTGACATTTTTTCGCACCAGCTTGAAAGCGGCATAAATTTCATACAGCAAAAAAAAGGGCGGCTGAGCCTGGCCGTGATTTACGTCTGCGCGGACTGGCTGTTTACCGTTTTAATTTTATATTTCGCGTTCCGCGCCGTCGGCGTAAACATTAAGGCGGGTCTTTTGATAGCGGGTTTCGCCGTGGGCATGGCCACTACGCTGATACCGGTGCTGCCCGGAGGCCTGGGCGCCATGGAACTGGCCATGACGGCGGTGTTCACCGGCGGCGGGACGATAGGCTGGCAAAGCGCGCTCACCGCGTGTCTCATTTACAGGTTTATGTACTATATTATTCCCGGTTTGGTGAGCATTGTGGTTTATTGGATTCTGAAGTTTTCGGAGAAGAAACACCGCGCCGCGCCGCCGGAGGAATATTACTGATGATTGAAAAAATAAAAGATTTAAAGCCGGAAGTTTCTCCGTCGGCGTTCGTCCACAAAACCGCAGTCGTCGCCGGCGCGGTTAAACTGGGGGAAAACGTTTCCGTCTGGCCCTGCGCGGTTTTGCGGGGGGACATAGCGGCCATAACCGTCGGGGACAATTCAAACGTGCAGGACAACGCCGTAATTCACGTAAATTACGACAGGCCGGCGGTTATAGGCAAAGGCGTGACGCTGGGCCACGGCGTGGTCGTCCACGGTTCGGTGATAGGAGACAACTGCCTGGTAGGCATGAACGCCGTCGTGCTGGAGAGCGAAGTGGGGGATAACTGCATTATAGGCGCGGGCAGCGTGGTGACGGCGGGCAAAAAAATCCCGCCCGGCAGCCTTGTGCTGGGCGTGCCGGCAAAAGTGGTTCGCGCGCTGACGGAAGACGAAGTGAACGGCATAATCAAAAACGCCAAAGATTACGTTGACCTGCGGCTTAAGTACAAAGACAATGCGAAAAATACTGCTCATTGAAGATTCAAAAATAGCCGGCCCGGCGATTATAGGCGCTTTGCAGCTCAGGGGCGTGGAATGCGCGTGGGCCAAAGACGGCGCGACGGGGCTTGAAACGGCCCGGCGGGAAAAGCCGGTCCTCGTGCTTTTGGACCTGCTGCTTCCGCGCATAAGCGGTTTTGACGTTTGCAAAAAATTAAAAACTGACGAGGCGACGTGGAAAATCCCCGTCGTCATAATGTCCACCATGACCGACGCGGAAAGCAAAGAAAAAGCCAAAAACGCCGGCGCGGATTATTTTATTGACAAACCTTACGACATGTCCGCCGTCGTGGACCAGATTTTAAAATTGCTGCCCAAGGCCCGATAATGGATTTAAAAAAGATTGAAAATTTGCTCGGCAAAGGCCGCCCGTCGCAGGCCGCCGCGATGTTTAAAAATTACAAAGGCGCGGACGCGGACGCTTTGTTTTTATGGGGCGAGGCCGAGCGTTCTTTGGGGAATTTTGAGACGGCGCTGAAAATTTACCGCCGCGCCGCGAAAAATAACCGGGACGCTTGTCTTCAGACGGAAATCATGCTGTCGTCCTCCGCGTGCGAGCGCACTCTGGGCAACAGCGAAACCGCGTATAAACTCGCCTCCGCCGCGTACGCGCTGGCGGACGGCGAAGACTACAAAATTTCCGCCGCGCAGGAAACGGCCATGTCTCTGCGCGCCTGGGGCAGGCTGGACGAAAGTTTAAAAATTTTAGATAAAGTCCTGGCGTATTACCAAACCCGGAAAAATTACGGCGGAATAAGTTTTGTTCTTTGGGCGAAAGGCGGAATTTTCCGTCTGAAAGGCAGATTCGCGGACGGTATTAACGCTTTTAAACGGTCTGCCGTTTACGCCAAAAAATCAGGCGATAAAATCAATCTGGCCTACGCTTACTGCGGCCTTGCCGGCATAAGCCGCGTGGCCGGAAACGCGTCCTCCTGCGTTGAATATTACCGCCGGGCGGACAAGATTTTCCGCCGGACGGAAGACGTTTTCGGCAAAGCTTACGCCAACTGCGGCATGGCCAACGGCCTGCGCCAGCTTGGTCAACTGTCCGAGGCTCTGGCCCGTTATAAAAAAGCGGACGCGCTTTACTCAAAAATAGGGGACAGGGTCGATTTGGGTTTTGTAAAATGGGGCGTAGCCGACGCGTTGAAACGCCGAAATAAACTTAAGGAAAGTTTTGCTTGTCTGAAACTGGCGGAAAAACTTTTTGCCGGCTCGGACGAGAAACGCGGCCAGATTTTAACTAAACTGTCTTTGGCGCAGGTCATGTACGCCCTCGGGCAGACCGGCGCGGCCAAAGCAAAATATGACGGCGCCGTCGCGCTGGCAAAAGCGGAAAATTTAAACACGCATCTCGAAATCTACACTTGAAAAAAAGGAGAAACCGGTATGAAAAGATGGGGACTTGCGATTTTAATTATCGCGTTCGGCGCGGTGCTGGGCATGCTGATTGAAAAAGTGGCCGAGCTTACTTTGACAGGGCAGAGTTATCTGTTTTTCACCAAAGTTTACGGCGGGCTGGGCGTGCACCCGGTTTCCATAAACGTCACGGCATCGGGCGTTATCGGCCTTATAGCCTCTTACATTTTAATCACCAGGGTAATTAAAGTTTTAACATGATTTTAGCGTCTCGTTCGCCGCGCCGCATTGAATTATTGACTGAAGCGGGTTATAAATTTGAAGTCGTGCCGGCGCAGCGCGCGGAGAAAACGCTCCGCGTCCGCCCCGCCGCCATGGTGCGCGATTTGGCTTTAAAAAAAGCTTTTGAAGTGGCCAAAAAATATCCGCGCGAGACGGTGGTAGGCGCGGACACGCTGGTTTTCTGCAAAGGCCGCGTGATAGGAAAACCTAAAAACGCCGCGCGCGCTTTTAAAATTTTAAAACTGTTAAACGATTCCTGGCAGACCGTCTACACCGGCGTGGCGATAGTAAATTTTGAGAAGAAAAAACTTTTTACCGGCGTGGCCAAAACGCGCTGCAAGGCGCGCAGGCTTACGGACGCGCGGCTGAAACAAATGTCCGGCAAACATTTGGACAAAGCCGGCGGCTACGCCGTGCAGGACTCCGGCGACGCGCTGATAGAAAAAATTTGCGGCTCCCGCACGAACGTCGTGGGCATGCCCATGGAACTTTTTAAAAAAATGGAGGGTGAATTTAATGACTGATTTACTGATTATAGGCGCCGGCCCCGCCGGGCTTACCGCCGCTGTTTACGGCCTGCGCGCGGGTTTAAAAGTGACGGTTTTCCGTGGCCCTTACGGCCTGGGCCAGCTGGTGCAGACGAACGAAGTTGAAAATTTTCCGGGCTTTGTGGACCCGGCCAGCGGTTTTGAAATTATGGACAAAATGGAAAAACAGGCCAAGCGGCTGGGCGCGGAATTTTTGGATAAAACCGCCGAAGCGGTTGAGGTCAAGCCCGGTCTGCGCGTTAAAAGCGGTGGGGAAATTTATGACGCTAAAGCCGTGATAGTCGCGACCGGTTCCCACGCGCGGTGGCTGGGCGTCGACGGGGAAAAAGAATACCGCGGCCGCGGCGTTTCCGCCTGTGCGACGTGCGACGGGTTTTTCTTCCGCGGCAAAGACGTCGTAGTGGTGGGCGGCGGCAACACGGCTTTTGAAGACGCTCTGTTTTTGTCCAAAATCTGCAAAAGCGTGACTCTGGTCCACCGGCGGGACGTTTTTAAAGCGGCGCAGAGAAGCGTTGACATAGCCAAAGCCGAGCCTAAAATTAAAATGAAACTTTTTTACGCGGTTGAAAAAATTACCGGCGACGCTCTGGGCGTTACCGGCGTGGAACTCCGCAACGCGCAAAACAATTCCGTCGAGACCTTGCCGTGCCAGGGCGTTTTTGTCGCCGTGGGCGGCGTGCCGCAGACTGATTTTCTAAAATCCTCCGGCGCGGAACTTCTGCCCGGCGGCCAGGTTAAAGTAGATGAAAAGTGCGCCACGAATATACCGGGTTTATACGCGGCTGGCGACTGCGCGGACCCGCACTTCCGCCAGGCCATCATAGCCGCCGGCGCCGGCGCGAAAGCCGCCATTGAAGCCATTAACCACATCAATTTAAATTAGATGACAAAAAAAGTTTTTATCCAGACTTTCGGGTGCCAGATGAACGCGGCGGATTCCGCCGAAATGCTGTCCGCGTTCGTCGCGCGCGGCGCGCGCGAAACCGCGGACGTCGGCGACGCGGACGTTATTCTGGTCAACACCTGCACCGTGCGCGAACACGCGGAACACAAGGCCGTGTCTTACCTCGGCCGCCTTGAAAAATGGAAGGCGGCGCGGCCGGGCCGGACAATAATTTTTGCGGGCTGCGCGGCGGAGCGGCTGGGGGAAAAA
>Ga0209629_10003190_pt1 | contig 11606 bp, 6 predicted proteins | sample TergutCu122P5_FD_187286 | JGI IMG/M metagenome (GOLD analysis project Ga0209629, IMG submission 187286) | Cubitermes ugandensis P5 segment gut microbial communities from Kakamega Forest, Kenya - Cu122 P5 (SPAdes) (version 2) | ecosystem: Host-associated > Arthropoda: Insects > Digestive system >...
GATATTCCAATTTAATGTCTCTGTGATATGTAAACCCAGGAATTTTAGGTCAGCTACATAATCTAAAGGTGTCTCATTCAGAGTAACCTGAGGTCTTATTCGATCCTTCACTTGTCTATTATGGAATGACATAATTCCTGTTTTTTTTACATTTATTATAAGGTCGTTACTATTACACCACCCTTCTAAGTCATTAATCATGATTGGTGAGCTACTCTCACTCTAGGAAAAGAGACCCTGCTACCCACTGAATAGTAAAGCTGGGGTTGCCCCAGATCCAGTCTGAATGCCTTGGATTATGACAAGGAAAAGAATATTACAGACTCAGAAAATGTTCTTCTGTCTCATTTAGCAAATTCAGTATTTTTATACAACATCTGCAAATAATTTTAACTTAAACAATTTAAACCAACTGAAGTGTCACTGATCTCTACAATTTGCAAATATTCATTATGGATTAAGATATGCATGTAAATTTGTTAACTCCACTTAGCTAAGCAACCTACTTTGAAAGATCTTACCACATCTGCCCATTCCTGTGAAATTACATATTCACTTTTATCAGTATGAAAGGTTAATATATGCAGTTTACTTGTTAGACAACTTACGGCATATGTCCGCATGGAACTTTTATAATAATTCTGTGTTATTTTTAACTGTGATTCGATAATACACAGCTCTTGAACACAGGGTGACAAAGAGCAGTAAGTCTATGAAATAAAACTTTGCAACTCTAAATTCCAACATGTCAAAAAATAAACCACTAGCCTTGACACGTTTGCTTCAAAACCCCCTGTTTCTGAAGAAATGCAAGGCAATATAGCCAGTACATTTACCTGTAAAGTTTAAAAATACACATGAGATGTTTTGATAAAAGGCTGTCTTAAAATCCAGTCCCTCTGCTGCTAACCACATGTGAATAAAATTAAATATTCTTGTTGCCAATAGGAAGGAAAATATGTAATCTAGTAATATGATGGGCAAACTCTACTAGATTTTAAGTCTTCACAGTGGTGAAATTGAGGATTCCATTCTTCTGGGATGTAATACTGGAACACTGGGACAGCAGTGGCCTATTGCCATCATCTTCAAGGCTCCAGCAGTCCAAGCAGAAACGTTTGGAACTCCTAACCCAGTGCACTGTATCATATGTCAGAAGAACATAGTCCTCAACTATATGGAGTGAGTTAAGGAGGCAGGACTGGCTAGTCACATCTTCCACTTAATTACATTTATGACACTTAAATATGAATGTTAATGACCAATGGTGTTATTTTAGAATTATGGTAGTATGGGAAATGTTACAGCTTTTAAATTCAGTACAAGACAATATACCTTCCCGGTCAGCACAATTTACCCAATTTCAGGTTACACTGAGTGATGCATTTGAAGCTGGTTCTTATCCACATAGTAGTGCACTGACCTGGTGCAGCCTTGGCATACATATTGTTCATATCATCAGGTGTATATTTGTTCTTCTTTGGAATTCCTCCCTGGCCACTGCCAGCCATGGGACAACCAGAGAGGGAGCGGTGCGTGAGGAACGAACCGTTGATGTGCCCTGTACCATCACAGCCGGGTGTTGGACAATTAACTCCCTCAAACTTCATGGCAGTGGCTGCTGCTACAGCTGCTTTGTGTTGTTCAACTGTTCCTCCATTCTCCAGGACTCGCAGTTTGTTCCGATTTGCTATAGGACACCCTGATGCACTACAAAATGGAATGAAACCTGATTATCATATCATCTCAATGCTACATGTAATACAATGAACATAATGACCATTTTTCATTTGTGTACAACCAAACCCTGTACCTTCTTAGGATTTTCTGCTTCCTGGACTTTGACCATTGTCTAATAACAACCAAATTTGGACTGAATCCATTTCTATTCTCATGTGAGTAGGTGCCTCCACACCCCTTCATCTCAGGCTGCAAAAAGGATTCAGTCTCTGAAACCCATGTTATGTTGGGAATAACAGACAATGGTGAAATTTAGAAACCCAATAATGGTAAGTGTAATATACCATCACTAGAACCCTTAGAATATAAACACATTTCTAATTTCCTTTATAGATAGACAATGCATGTTCCAGGGTTGCTAAGTGAATGTTTTTCACTTTCTTAGTAACAACACATACGTGTTTAGAGTAACTGAATAGGCTGGGCATATAATGAACTCACTACATATTCTGCATGGACATTTTGCCATGGATAACATGAAAATATGGTTACAAGTTTTGGAAGAGTAAAAGTAAAGTGGTCCCTGTGCATGCCATAAAGAACACAGAGGAGTGAAGATACAGCTCCACTCATTCTTAACCTTGGCTTTAGGCACAAATGAGTGGTCAGCTTCATGCCACAAGCCACTTTACTGTGCCTTGGGGAAACAGCCTGCACCAAACCCGTTGGAAATGAGATGGGAAAGGCCTCACAGCCAGTCTGGATGCTATCTGAGAAGACAACCAACTCTTGCTCCTGCTGTGATTCAAACAATTCGTCTTCCAGCCTGAAGCCTACTCACTAGGCTGACTGTGCCAATGCAGTTCCCAAATTCAGGAGAGATATTTGGATATCAAAAAGCTTTATCTCAAGGTTAAGAGCACAGACTTTATATTATGCCTTTTATGATTTACAAACTGCCTTACTGTGGTAAACCTGACATCTTAATATTAAATTCTTAATACTGAACAGACAATTCATTATCACTCAGTATGTAGTGGCATATTTCAGTGATGACACATGAAAACTTACTTAGTGTCCTTGAATTGTGACTACCTAATTAAGACTGTCATTCTTGTTATGGACAGCAAGGAGAATTTTCCTTCGAGAATTCACATTTTATGAATGTGGAACCTCTGTCTAGCACAGTGGTTACATCTGAAGCACACAGATTCCTGTTGGTGCTTGCCAGTGTTTCTGAGGTACCTGCAACCTACACCTTCAGAGCACTGCTGCCCAGAGGACAGAGGCAACAAGTTCCTAATAAACACGGTTAACTATCTATTAAATTACACACAGGGGACAAAGCAGCCATAACATGAAAGTGATCGCATGCCTTCATCTACTTTTGGCATTAAACATGCATGGAGCTATACCTGCACTTCCTGGTATGACTGTACCATGTGGTGCCTAATAAAACACAAGGGCAAATTCATCTCACCTTTACTTTCTGAAAATCTCAGATGTCACAAATAGACCTAACATGTTTACTAATGAGATGCACATGCAAACACATGGACATGCTTTGCCACATATATATTTGGAACCAACAAACTAGGAAGGACACATGATGTGCAGAGGATCTACGTCCAACATGATACAGTTTACAGCATAAGCCAAAATAAATGTGACAATGTAATTTATAACCAACATTCAGGACTGAGTCAAGAAAATCTCAACAGCTGCATCCTCTGACATTACAAACTTATCCCACTATCCTCTGTGACACAAGAACATGTAAGTATGTCTCAACAGCTGCATGCTCTATAACTACACATACACACAAGAACATGTTAAGTATATCTTAACAGCTCCATGCTCTGGTACTACACACTTATCCTACCTTCTGTGAGACAAGAATTTCCCTGTTGCATGTCCAGATCCATCACATCCAGGAATGGGACATCTGGATTAGTAGAAGGGAAAATGTTTGTGAGAAAAGGAGACAGTTCATAGTAAAGTCCCATTTACATTAAAAGTTGTGGGGAGGTAATGTAGTTGAGTATAGCTACATCAGTAATTGTAACACCTGTTACGAAAGTTTAGAATTACTTACTTACTTTCTTACTTATTTACTCACTCCATGGAGCAGAGTCCTTCTTAAGCGGTTAACTGGTTTTCAGCTAGTCAAGAAAGACCCGCATTTTATGGAACACGAAGGTTCAATACCACATTCATGAGTGCCTACCACCTGTCTCTATCCTGAGCCAGCTAGATCCAGTCCTTACGCCCATATCCCACTTCCCTAAGATCTATCTTAATATTATCCTCCCGTCTACTCCTGGGTCTCCCAAGTCGTCTCTTTCATTCAGTTCCCAACTAAAACCCTCTATACGCCTCTCCTCTCTCCCATATGCACTACATGCCCCGCCCATCTCATTCTTCTCGATTTTATCACCTGAACAATATTGGGTGAGGAATACAGATCATTAAGCTCCTCTTTATGTAGTTTTCTCCACTCCTGTTTAAAACTACATACAGAAAATTATTGTACAACAAATCTTATATAAAATATGTCTGAGAAAGTCTGTGGCCAACATGAGACCATATTCACAAGCCTGGAAAAACCATTGTACATAATTTTTTCCTCTTTGTATCTTAAGCTACATGAAATTTAAACTGAATTTATACAGTAAAAGATGCAACCTGTACTATGAGAGGTGTATACCGATTGAAACGGTGCGCGCATTATCATTTTGTGGCTTCAAGTCGATCCGTGATTTTCCCTTTTACCGAAGCTATTTAAGTCGGCGTAGTCGGTTTAGCAAGTCGCTATGGGCTAGAAGGTTCGGGGTTCGAAAACCAGGAAAAACGAAATTTTCTGTACCCTCTCAGACCAGCCCTGAGGCCCACCCACCATCCCGTTCAGTGGATAAATAGGCCGGGGTGTGGCGTTGAACACACGCCAAGGTTATAAGCGAATGCTTAGTGCGATACCTTTACTCCCCCTGTGTGCCCTCATGGCATACAAGGTGTGAATTTTACTTAAAATGAAATATAAATCGTCTTCATGTATGGTATTTCAGTGCAGAGGGCAAGGACCAGCCGCTGGCATGCAGAGCAACGGCAGCGCATTTTGCGAACCCACTGACTGAAGTGTGAGTGGGTGCAGTTCATGCCCTAGAAGGGGAAGATAATATTTTCCTCATGATCGTGTCTGTACCTCCACTGAGCTCTTTCATCTACTGATGATTCTGTACAGATAACGCAGTGCAAAGTTTACTGCTCGCATCTGTAGTAGACAGACACAATACTTGAAAATTTACCACAAAGCCTACTGCACGCCATGTCACATAGTGCACAGGTAAGGGGGGATGATTCTGAAACACCTCTCCCAATTATGAAACATCTCTCCCAATTCATTCTATGTTCGTCTTCCTTCAACGAACATAAGTAAATTAATTGCGGGAATAAAGTTGGCAGTCCATATCCAGACAGCAGTCCATATCTAGACAGCAGTCCGTATCTAGACAGCAGTCCATATCTAGACAGCAGTACGTATCTAGACAGCAGTACGCATCTAGACAGTAGTCCGTATCTAGACAGCAGTCCATATCTGGACAGCAGTCGAACCTACCACTTTGTACACCACAAACCCTATACGTTCTGGCCTGCGCTCGAACCCGGACCTCCGCGGTGAATGGTCATAATTCCCTTTAAACGAATTCATCGTCTGTAACAATTTTTCGACTCTTCTAGGGACTTTCTTGTTCGTAATACACATAAATGGCCTTCCTTATCTTAACCAAAAACATTTGCTGATGACAGTAGCATCATAATATGTAGTAAAAAGTCTGATTATTTCTATACTCTGTCAAATTTAGTTCTGCCTCATATGAGTAAATTGTTAGTTGTTTATTAGTTAGCTCTAAATCTAGATAAAATGAATATAATAAAATGTATAGCGAATAATTCTCCACATAATGCATTAAGTATCCTTTATACAGAAGAACCGGTACAGACAACATGTCTTTCGTTTACAAACTGATAACTACCTAATTGGAAGAATCGCATTGCTCAAAATGACTCCTCAGTTACGTGGAGCATGTTATGTTATGCAGTTAGGTCTATGGTCCATATCATCAACATTAGTAACACTCCCAAATCAATTTCTTCTGCTTACCGTCTCTCTATAATAAGTTATGCAACAATCTGCCGGGCTAATTTATCTAACAGTGGAAAAACATTTAATTTAAAAATAAAAGTGTTAGAATTAGGGTTGGTATAAATTATAGAACTTAATATGGAAGTCCATTCTGGAGATTTGAGACTGCACTTGCTTCACGCCAATATAGGAATACCTTTTCATTAATGAACGTCATTGTAAACAATTTCGAAAATTTTCAAACAAATTAATCTTTACATAGTATTAATACAAGAAATAAGCACCTTCTTCATAGCCCAACTGCCAGCTTCTCACGTTTTCAGACAAGTGCATTCAATGGTGGCATCAAAATTTTCAACAGTTTACAACTTAGACCCATAACTTGTAGGAAAGAAAACGCATAACGTACAGCAGGATTAAGAATATACTTAAGCACACACCTCTGTTAGTGAATTTCGTATGTTAAAGGATGATCCATAATCCTGTATATGCAGTCGTTACAGCAGTGGTGTTTGTAATGAAGTAATTCTGTCTGTCTTGCATATTTTTTATGTGTGTTTATGGCTTATTCCATTCCCTACTGACATTTTGGCAAACTCTGAGATCGATGGAAAGTATGCATTCATGCATACATAAATATGTATGTATGTAAGTACGTACGTATGTATGTATGTTTGTAATTATGTATGTATGTTAAAACAATGAGTTATGCATTTGTGCTGTGTATAGCGAAGATGTTTAAAATCCACTCACCAACAACCACTTATATAGCTCCTGACATGACCTCTAAAGGCTTCGGCAGTTCGATGTCACTGGGAAGGAAATTACCTGAGAGGCTCTGAATCCTGTCCGTCTCGGGGTTTACTCTTGGGCTTGTTGGCTCGCGGACAGCCGGACAAACTACGATGGGAAGAGTAGTTTCCGGTGACGTGGCCCGAGCCGTCACACCCGGGTGTCGGGCACTTGAGTTCCTGTGAGTGGGCTTGTATCTGCGTGCGATCCGCACGTGGGCAACCAGACAAACTGCGAACACACCAAAAGTATGGGAAAGTTACAGTATCGCTACTTGCTGCAGGTCCTACTCGTTCCATAGTGTTCCTTGACGAGCTACACCACCATTAGCATGACGTTGCTATCCACTAGTAGGCCTACTTCGCACAGTGCAAAGTGGTTTCACTTTACCTTCTCTCAGATGAGAACCAACTCCACTAAGCGACTTTTCATGATTCCAGAGCAGTGTGGTTTAGAATTCCGGTCTTCAAGAATACGATGCTGCCTCACTGGTTATTTGAATATCGGAGTTTCGAAGGAACGTAGTGCCTTCATATCGAAGGGTGTAGAGGTCCGAGAAAGATCCCAGACTTCCAAACTTCAAATCCTTGAAAATAAAAGATTACGCTCATTCGAAACGCAGGAATTGATTACCCAGTGAGGCAGTGAAATATCCTGAAGAAGGAAATGCTCTGTTTACAAAACTTGGACACGGACTGTCTAAGCAAGGCTAGTTGATATTGAGGTGGTACCGAGAAGAAAATAAACACCAGAATGAAAAGTTCCCGCTATTTTTAAAAACATTAAAATATGAATTTACATGAAGTAATGAAACAAAAGGCACGTAATTCACGAAGCAGAACAAATAATGCGGAAGGGCAGTGAGTGATACAATGTGCTGGATTTTAGTGCCTTGGTCACACACACACACAATTTACTTTTTCCATTTTGTATTTGAGTTCCGATGTGATTACAGAAATCAAACGACTGTAGAGAATTTTGTAATTCTAAACGTCACTACACAAAGAAAAGTTTGATTTTAATCGACTAAAAGTTTTCTGGGTTTGGTAGAGCTTTGGGCACAGCATTTAAGAGAAATAAATTATCAATATGTACGGTTTTAAAAATAAATAATTCATGCACTGACCTAACAGAACTGCTATACGTCTCCTCACCTTATGTCAATGCATTAATCAAATTCAATCCATGTGACCTTAACAGCCACAGACACCTGGAATAAAATTTGTCTTATTCCACATCAAAGGTAGATAAAAAAGTGACTTCCTTACAGTCGCACTTCTCTTAACCAATCCCTTGCCGTTCTCTACGGAGAAAACTAGTATTTAACAAATTAGGAGGGTGCAACTGAGCAATCTGACACTACGGCACTGTCTTATTTACTTTTATATATGAATGAAGACTGGTAGTAATTAGGTAATTAAGTAACGCACAATTACACCTAAAATAAAATTATGTCACACGTAATTGAAATCAATTAATGAAATGGTGTATTGTCAGTTTTGAAAGAACAGCACTGTACCACTCACACAAACAGCCTTCGTCCTGCTTCTTAACTGTAATCGCTGCGTGTAGAAATGCCAGCTAGTCTCATTATGGTCACTGTCGACATCAACAATTTTCTTATTCGAAACATGGAGGGTGCACTTACAAGTACGTCACTCTGTACTGTGGTAAAACATACCTCACTTTCCTCTCACTGTTACGAACACAGAAACTAAGCACCTGTTTGGCAGTGCAGGTACAAACAATATGCAGGGAAGAGCAGGCGAAAGTTATGGGTACTGACAAGGATTACAAGCCGCTGCGATGTTAATACTTACAGTATTTACATCAAGAGTCACGTACAGAACATACCAAAAAGACTTAGGTGTGAATACTTTATGTCCGTACGTAACTAACACGAAAATTAAAATAAAAAACTTGTAAGTACTCTATATCCAAATGACACGACCTCGTACAACATACCAGACGCATTCAAGACACTACGAACACGGTACATTCCCACAGGTGAGGGTCATGCTGCCGTTGTCACTATCTACTGGACGTATAATATAAGTCAGATGCAGACTGCGTCAAAAAGGACCTAAACGTTGCTTTATTTATATCAATATCCAGTAAAACGGTGCCGAAATAAATTGTGGGGAAAATCAAGGTGTCAAGAATACAGCTCACCGACTGCACATTATATAAGACGTTTCCTTGTAACCGCGAGACTGCTCGCCGTTGCTGCATAACGGCCAACGCTGCCGCCCGCTGTGCAGGGCTCAGGCCTCCTCAGCCCCCCGTTAAGATGTTCTCTGTACAACGCCACAACAGGTACATCGCCCATCGCCCAGACAGGCCAACTTTTTATGCCCTTTTACATTGTTTATTATGTGCTTTATAACGAAGTAAAAGTTTTAAAGAAATTTTGGGGTCAGCTCCCTGAAGATGGCGACATAAAAGCGCCAGAACATGTAGGAGCTACATAAAAGATAGTAAGCATAAATTATATCAGTGCCGTTGTTAGTGTTAGATGAGTTATTTACTTCTTATGCTCAATAACGACGATAAGATACGAGCTGACTGGCTGCTTACAGTGCCACTGGTGGCTACTGTACAGTCTCACTATATGACAAAAGTAGAGCACCTAACAATTAGGCACGAAAAGTCATGGCGGCTCTAAATGCAGTTCCTGTTATTGGTACTTGAATTCCGTCTGCATCTTACCTAATATACAGTTTGCGTCAAAATACATGCTGGCACTAATCATACACATGCAATGTGCCACGTGCGTCCTTCTGAGGAACAGCAGCTCATTATCAACTACAGTTGCTTACTGCCTGTCAAAATTTTCATCACAAGAGCTTAAGCATTCCTACCCGAACTGTTGTGAACATCAGCTTTATGTGACCGTAATACTATATGAACTCTTGGGAGCATGGAGTTAGATCACCGCATTACTATCTGAACTGTTGGAAACAGTCAGACCAATTTATTATTATCTGAACTCCTGGGAACATCAGAGTTAGTACACGGTATTGTTACCGGAACTCTTAGAAGCATCGAGTGTAATCACCGCTTTAGTAACTGAACTCTTGGAATCATGGAGTTACGTGACCGTATTACTGTTTGAAATGTCGGGAATACTCAAGACAGACCGTCCAGGGGCGCAACCGTATTTGAGGGCGGTACTATAAAAAGAAACCAACATTTTGAAACACTCACTGAATGAAACTTGAAAACACATGCATAATTACGAGGTTATTAAGACATATTTTCAAAATTAAATAATGCATGTATACTATATATGAACATAATGGGTACGGGAAGCTCTCAAGAGTCATTGGCAAGTGTTTTGAAAACACACAGTACTAAAAACAGAGCTATCATCGCTAAAGGCCTGCGCACTTTTAAACAAGAGTAGAAACACTTCGGAATTTCAAAGTGTACTTTCACTTACTGCATTTATGTTTCCTGTCCATTCCTCTCAACAGGCAGAAGCAAAGGACACTGGATATTTCAAGACGACATCCACCAACACCACAACCACTGGCAAGCACACTGAATACACAACAGCCAGGCAAGTATGAGGACACACAAACTGGCACTGGTTTGTTGCAAGAGAAGGCAAGGACCTGACCCCAGTGAATCTGATTTGCCTCTTAGCATCCACTGCTCAGACATGGTCAACTTTTCACATGAATAATGGAGAAGCATACTTAGAATTCCCAAGAGAAACGCTGCCCACACTTTTGGCTGAAAGTAAATAATTTTGAAATGGTGGAATTTACAACAAAAAATCTTCAAACCACGTGATAGGGTGCGTTCCCTTCCATACAGTGCGCGTGGGGGTTAGGAGGGTAAAAGTAATGATAATTAAACAATATGGAAACATAAAGAGGACTGAACATCGAGCGCCAAACAACCAACAAGATTGGAGGTTAAACACGTTTCAACTATCAAAGGAAAATTAATTCATAAAAATCAACGATCTACTACTGATCCGTGCAAAATACGAACGACTGAAGGCTAGCACAACGATACTTCTAAAGAAAGTGAACACATTTTCTTTCTTCGTGATCAAATATAATCACGGGCATTGTTTAAAAGTAAAATTGAAATGATCATATCAAACATTTAGACGAATTCATATGCAATAAAAATAAATCGAGGGGTCATCTAACCGAACACACTGATCAAGCCAACTACTGGACACGGAATGACCACCATCACCTGAAGGTACAGAATAGCTGTAAAGTGGCTTGCCTTCTGTGGGTAGCGTAGTTTCCTGAGACATGACCCATGCCATCGCAGCCGTGGGTGGGGCACTGTATCAGCTCCTTACCATCCCTCCCCCTGGGAGCGGGGCGCGCAAAATTGAAGGAGGAGGAGGAAGTTTGTCTGCTTCGTACAAGAGTACTGCGTGCGTGCAAAACGACAAGGAGAAGATGTAAACGGTTTAGAGCCAACTGTGTTGCAAAGAACAAGAGCAATGTATATATTAGTATGACAAAAACTGCAGTTAAAACGATATGAAGTAATAAAAGCAGATACCACTTCCGTTACCGATTGGACAGCTGACTGAACTGAACAAAGGAAAAGTTGGAGCTACAGGCATTCTGTATTGTGTCACTGTCAATTGTTCAGAGTCAATGCCACTTTCATCATACCTAACACTAACATCTGGCATTAGGACTCTGAAATACTACTCTGAAGATGGAAGCAACATGATTTTCCAAAACTTCGGTTACTATTTACAAATCGACACGAGGTAACATCCCATACAACTTCAAACTTTAATCACAACTGACTTCCAAAAGTCCACATTTAAGGTTAAGAAGGCGACTGTAAGAAGCGGCCTCTCTTCTGGGATGTGACGTCGTGCATTTGTAGATATGTACAGACGCTGAAATGTACCTGCTGCATCCGCACATGATTAAAGAGACAGCAGGGTCTTGAGAAACGTCAGGACGTATAGTCAAGACTCTACACTCCGAATGGATTAAGA
>Ga0209629_10003192_pt1 | contig 11603 bp, 7 predicted proteins | sample TergutCu122P5_FD_187286 | JGI IMG/M metagenome (GOLD analysis project Ga0209629, IMG submission 187286) | Cubitermes ugandensis P5 segment gut microbial communities from Kakamega Forest, Kenya - Cu122 P5 (SPAdes) (version 2) | ecosystem: Host-associated > Arthropoda: Insects > Digestive system >...
TCTACTGTTTCTTCTGAAGTGTCATTGGTTTGATTTTCATCTTCATCTTTTCTATCCTGTTGGTTGGCCTCTTCCTTGTCTTCCTTGTCTCGACCATTATTCATTGCTGCATTAAAGAGCTGTTCCAGTTCTTCTTCAGTTTTTATTGAAGAGTACATGTCTTCAGTGAGCGGAGAATCCCCAAGTCCGATCCTCTGCGCTGTTCCAAACATAGCCTCATAAGGGCTTGTCTTGATGCCTGAATGCACAGCTCGGTTTTTCTTGCTTTGGATAAACCGTAGTCCTTCAGACCAGGTTTTCGTGTTGTTGTCACAGATCCAAGCAACCAGCATGTCTCGAACATCTTGGTTGGATCTTTCAACTGAACCTTGACTTTGAGAATGTCTTGGCTTTCCATGCACTAGCTTCATTCCTGGCCACATATCAGCCAAGTTTTGTATTTCTTTGTTCGCAAATTCACGGCCAATGTCGCTCTGCAGTATGAATGGGGCACAGAACATACAAACGATGTCCATTAGTTGATAGCTGCGGTATTTTCATGAAGTTGATACTTGTTGTGGTCATTTCCTTCACCAGCCACAACACAACTTAAGCATCATGGCATATCTTCACATGCCACAATGCGTTGTGGTTGTTTAAAAACAGCCTCAACATGAAAGTTTGCGTTATGGCTGTCTCTCTAATGCCAGAATGCATTGTGGTTGTTTTTTTTCGTTCATTGAGCATTTTCAATCTTTGAGCATAACACATACACCACCAGAACAATGTGACTTGGATCCAAAATCATTTGGTGAAAATAAATAATTGTACATATTTATCAAAAATGTAGTTCTGAATTTGGAATTCCAGCCAAATGTGGGACCCGCTGTCCCTGATACATGCCTCTATTTCAGCTTTCAGCCGTGCCACCTCAAGGTCTGAGTATGACGTGTGTAGTTCAGTCTGGTCGCTCTCTTGCTGCAGAAGCCGCTTCTCCAAGTTCCGTTTTTCTGATGTTGCACATGCTTGTTCCAGTCTAGCTCGCTCCAGTTCTTTCTGAAACAAACACAGCACCATACATAACATCAAAGTTAAACCCATGTATGGTTGCCAATAATGAAACTCACATGAAAGGGAACAAGGCAATTAGTTTTTGGTATCACACAGTTGCAAAGAATATGTGAACACAGAAGGGCATAATAATTAAAATTTAAAGGAAGAAGTCTCTATGTAACAATCTAGATAATCATTCAGCCAGGTACTGGCATACATCAAATGAAGAAAGGATCTGTCAAGAAATCACAAAGGAAAGATAGTGTGAAGCTAGAAATAGTTGAAGCATTCCATCTACTGTCCTGTACAAAATGAAAACAATGTTAGGTTAAGAGAAAAGAAAAATGAGGAGGAGGAGGAGGAGGAGGAAGAAGAATAGAATGAATATGGGGAAGCATAAGAGAAGGTCAAAGAGGAAAAGGGAAGGAAAATGCAAAAGGAAGAATACAAAGGAAGAGGATAAGCTGATAATATAAAACTTTATAATGCCAACTGATATGACTGCAATTCCAATCCTGCTTATTTAATACTCTTATCATAAAACTTTCAATTATCCTGCCAGGAATGGCTTTTGCTCTCAAGGAATGTGCAGCAATTTAATTTCTCTTCCTGCGATCTGAAGCACTGAAAAGTCTTACCTGTAACTGTTCGAGGGCAAGCTCTGCTTTATGAAGACTTTCCATGTCCTTCATCATACGTCGTAGATGCTGACGTGAATTCTTGTTCTGTCGATATGCATACCAGCAACCAATGAGTGCCGTCAAGAGTAAAGTGACCAGTACCAGATCTTTCATGTGGTGACTGTATTCTGAAAGAATTCATTTTTTAACCTTTAACTTACACTGCCCTATACTCTGGATGCAATTTGCAAGGCCAACTGGAGAAAGTTAGTTTCATTTAATACGTGTATGTTGACATGTATATGACTCAACACATGGTCTGCAGCATGTTGATGCTGGTGTCCATGGTTACCAAAATAAAAATTTTGACAATAAACAATATCAAACAAATTTTATCTGACGTGGCTTCCATTTCAAGAACAGAACCCTACTCACTGCTGCTAACATCACCTTTCTCATCTCACGTATGTGTGAAGTTGATAAATGCAATATGGCAGACAGAAGGAAAATCTTCCATTCTCAGCAAGCACTTCATAGCCCTAGACAAAAGCAAGTCATATGACCTGTGAACAAGAAAGTCAGGTTGCTGAAAGAAAGTCAGGTACCTGAAGTGGTTTTAACCAGTGACAGTGACGAGTCAAAGTGTGACACTGTGAGTGTGGAAGAGGAGGAAGGATGTGAGTAAGTTCTATATGATATATTGCTAAAAAAAAAAAAGTATCCACCACACAGATCCAGCTCAACCCGTTGCGTCTGAAGAAGTGGATAATGAAGAGAACAGACCAGATCAACAGACATGACAGCCAGCAATCTCACGGCGGACACCGCCATCTTGCCCTCAACACAGAGTAGTACACATCTAGGTAAGGGTCACCAGAAGAAAGAAGGGAACGCGCACGCACGCGCGCGCATGCACACACACACACACACACACACATACACACACACACACACACACACACACACAAAACAGCTCAACTTCATGCAGTGTTTTCCTATTTTATTTTACAGAAAATATCACACTGCTTGGTGGCGGACGTTAACCACTACTACTTAAACCCTCTCGACAAAGGACTTTCTACTATAACTGATGCATATAAGGCTGAAATGTTTGTGTTAGAAGCAATAATAGTACAAATGGGACAATGTTTATGAGAACAACTGACAAACTAATGGGCAACAATAGACCAGATTTACATGCCTGTCTACAGCAACATGAGAACATGAGACAGATATTAAAACAACCTTCGGTTCTTACACTTCACACCCAATGGGAATATAGTTGATAGGACAGACAAAAATTCTGACACAGTATATAAAATCAAAACCTATTTTAAATTCCAAATAGAATATTTTTAAAATTTCACAACCCTTCTCACCATCTAACAGCAGATGAGGCCATTATGCTCTTCAAAGAAAGGGAATTTTTCAAACATTATATTCCCAGAAACACAAATATTTTAGCATAAAACTATCCAAATTATGTGACTCCACTCCATACACTTATGACATAAATGTGTACCTGTGGAAGAAACACCAGCACATAGCACAAACTTGACAGCATCACATGCCACAGTGAAAAAACAAACCAAGAAAGTAGAAGGATGTGGTCACAAATTATATATGAATTATATGGATAATTTCTTCTCCAACCCCAATTTTACTCATTTACCTCACAAAGAGAAATCAAATGCTGTTGGATTGCCAGACCAAATAAGAAGGGCATGCCACACAGCCCTAATACAAGAAAATGAAGCAAACAGACTGACATTACAGTAGGAAAAGAAGTGATTTGATCACGATACTGTGGGAGCAGCAACAGAGATATTCACATGCAGATGAACGTTCACATTTCACAGTTAGAAGGTAAATTCTGTGACAAATAAGCTAACACTATAAAACCACTCATTGTGGGGATTATAAGTGTCACAGAGGTTAAGTGGATATGGAAGACAGGATGGCCAATAGCTATTCCACCAGCTGTTGCATGTGGATTGGGCAAAGAAACTGTTCTTCCATCTGTGAGATCTGGTGATTCTGAACATCTTTCTTTCTTCACATTGTGGAAAGAAAATTCACACAGAGGTTTTCAACTCTCCCTTGTAAGGAATATGCTGGCAAATGCTGGACAAGATCGACAGAAACAGAAGCCACCAGAAACCATTAAGTACTGCCAACAACATTAGTAAATTGGACTCTGGTGGCAATAAGCACAAGCATGTTTCATTTCAACAACTATAATGCTGTGTGCATTCTGCTAGAGGTGTAATAAGGAGAGCTGCTGTGAAGTGGCAAAAATATGATGTGGGATTATGTCAACAGAACTTGCTTGATAGCATATCATATCAGGACACAGCTCTAAATCTTCTTCAGGTGCAACCTTCCTATGTAAAACTGATGCCTCAAAGTGAAATGTAAGTTTAAAAATTGGAAATTTAGCAGCTTCCAACACTTATTATACAAATACAAGCAATCACAAAACATGTTGCATTTTTTTAAGAATTGCTGCACAAACTCACATTCTCACAAAATGATGCTCATTTCATAATTTTATCCTTTCCAGTTCAAACAGTATTCACATTTTTCATAAAAGTCTTCAGTATAAAATATGCACAACACATGTCGACTTCTTCATGTAATACTAGCTAAGTATTATTTTCTTCTCTACATCACATACAACATCTCTGGTTTTAAAGTAAATAAAACACACTGCGGTCCCACCATAAGATTTTCCAGTCTCATATCATGAAAGCACTGTATTTGCAAGGAGTGTGTTACTCCTGTTCACCACATGACACAAATCATCTTTCTTCCATCTGCTGTCACATCTGCCAGGGAAGTAATGTGTGGATGTATTAAGACTATGACATACTGGGATGATTCTATAATTTTGTATATACATTCTGCAAACATCTACTGATTCCAACTGCAGGGCAGAAAGGTGATATGAAATGGAGGCCGCAGGTCCCCCTGAAAGGTTCGTATATAAACACATACACACAAAAGTGCATAACAACCCAGAAGACCAAACTCTTGTAAATTCTTTCATTACCTTGAGAAACCCTGAACTCATAAGATGTGTGAAATGAACGATGTTAATCTAACCTCCATCTACATGTGATCTCCTTCACCTTTCTGATTTATTTTACATCTGTCTTAGCGAGCAGCACACAATACCTTTTGGTGGTCCAAACAGCACCACATCCATAGCCTTGAGCGCTATTTTCTGCTTATGAATTGGATCTTTGATTCCAAGGACACTGCTCAAGTAGTGCATGTTGTTCACTGCGAGCCTAAAACAGGGAAGAATATACTACAAATTACTCTATTACCAAAGCACAATGAGATAACTTCCTAACACACTGCCAACTGGATGGCCCTCTACTTAAGTACTCCCCGTTCCTGGACATTTTACACACTGTTCAACCTCTGAATATATTCTTACTTACAATTTGACTGTATAGTTGACACTCCTAAACCCAGTACTGAGGAAACTGCATACAGAGGGTCAAGTATTTCTTAACTGAATGATATTTCTCAAAACAAGACCCTTGTGAGACAGAAAAATTCAGAATTTACAAAGGTATCTACTTTCACTTCACTTCTTATGTGCAGCAAGCACTTCATTCTCTCTTGCAAGATACTTCTTCTTGCCATCTCAACCAGCAACAATCCTGTCCACTTTGTGTCTGCTTAAGTATGACGACAGTCTGCCTGGGTGGGTGGGTTCAGCTTAGGTCCCCTTGGGGTTGGTTGCTTCTATGGCCACTGCAATTCATCAGAACTGAACTTGTTTGGATTCTGGACTTCTAATGTCCAGGACCTTGCTACCTCATGCAGGAAGGTCTTATACTTTATTTTTCTGTTTGTGTTTAGCATTTTGTACAAAAAAAAATGCATTGAAGAGTGCACAGTTTAGGAAATACATTCAACAATTTGATAATTTTCCCCAGAACTGAGCAATTACTGAGGTACTGGTCTCCCCATCTATGTCCTTCTTGAATTTATTGTACTGGACAACAGAGTAAGGTTTCTTTATATCCAGGTTCGTTCTTCTGTCTTTCTTCCCTGTGTTCACTGTTGTTACATCATGGATTGTGTTTATGACTCACAGAAGTCTTCTTACCTTCCACAATTGGACTATTATGTCACCTTTGCTCTGAAATACAGACTGCCCTTTTTTCAGGTGGTCGAATGCCCCTGTTAGCCCTTCTAATGCCACAAGCTCTTGCCTTTCTGAATAGCAATGTTTCAGATCATCTCACACTATTATAAAAATTTTTTAGACAGATGTGATGGTTCTGGCCTAAGTTTCTGTCTACACGTGATAATACTGTGTCCTTATAACTCCTTCCCCTGTGTATATCTCCATGTTAGATATAATCCAAAAGTGCCTCACATATCATTCTCACCAGCACCCCATATTTTGTTATTTTTCCTGGATTGTATATTCCAAATTAGAGATGACCCTGTCATGGGATCACGGTCTTATCAAGTGACAGTTCTTGCTTTGGGCTGTAAACTGATGTGAATTTCTGTAGAAAATATTCATACACAGGCTGTATTTTGAATAACCTCCCAGTATCTAGCGGTTGTTTGAGCATAGAGCTGTCCGGTTCACTAAATTCTTCCTCTTATTGTACTTGTTTCAATCTCACTAGTAAAAAGCAAGGGACAAGATCACCACTTTTTAAGCGAATCAGTTGTTGGGACATCAATGTCACTGTCCAAAATTTCAGTTTCACAATCACCAGACACTTTAGAATATGTATCCTCATTTACCTCACACAATAAATCATCATATTTCATGACAGTCCTATGCAAAGCCATGGTATCAACTGAAGAAGGTTACAAAAGAAAATAGAGAGGGTATCTGAATCTGTGGTCACTTTGTTGCAGTCATATGGTTCTAAGAGTACGGAGTTAGGGTCAGTGTGTTTGTACAGCCAAACATCCTGCTTCAAGCTGTCAACAACCTTGAAGCGACAGGTGAGTTAGAGCAGCTGACAAATGCATGTAGAAGGTATTGTGTAAGAAAATGTTAAAATATGTGGCCCATTGACAACACATGGCATAGCAATCACATTTTTACACATGTCCCAATAGCGAAGTGTTAATATTTCATCCACAGACCAGATTTCAATTACTCAGTTTGAAGTAACAATACTCTAAGTGGGACACACTAAAATCACACTTCTTTTTCATTACCCTTCCCTTTTTAAATCTTCAGCTACACAAAATCATGCCACTAACTTGTAGTTTAATTAGTTGACAACAGTTACAACACCACCATAAGATTCAGCTACCAAAGAAGTAACAATTAGAAATAAGAGAACTCAAAGTTAATTAAAAGTAATTACACAAGTTTCTTTACATGATTAATTTTTAATTAACTGCACCTGGACCAGAAAAAGAATAGACTTATGTGATATGGGTTCAAGTAAGCTGCCCACACTCCCCTTCTACCTACACTGCACATCCCCACTCTGTCAAAGCCAATAACAAACCAAGAATGCAACAACAGAGACAGAACTCTCAGCAGAATACAAGTGACAACTGTTGGGAATGGAGTCAGACAAACAGAGGGACAGTAGCTGCAAGGCTGTCAGGTGTGAGTGTGTGTGTGTTCCTTCTTTCTCTGATCTGGTTAGTTTTCAGTACAAAAGCAAATACAAATGCATTTAAAAACAACTGGTTTACAACATAAAATATGACAACTAACCTCGGTAACGTTGCCCCAGTCACTCGATGCTGAATGAAATTTGGAATGTATTGTGGCAATTCCACATTTGTAGCTAACCATTCTGAAGTCTGTTCAACAGTCCAGTTGTGAACCTGAGAGTAAACACAAAATAAAACAGTTCTTTAATACACAATACTGTACAGCCAGAAAGCAGGCATGGAAAGGTCTCATCCTTTAAGGTACACAGAGTAAGGTACCTTTACAGAAGTCTAAATGCTGCTCCAGACAGCGAGAAATTATGTTCTTCTCGCCCCACCCAAGATACATGCAGTCACAATGTATAGCATATCACAACCCTAACTACACATTTTATAGAACTTATTCTTTAAGTTTGCCATTCTGTCTCTTAGACACATAAAAGTTTCTCATTTATGTAGTATGAATTCTTGGACATAATAGAGTCAAATCTTAAAACATTTATTCATCCAACCCAGCTCACAATTCATGTAAATGATATTTAAGAATTCAGTTCCCACTTAACAGAAAACAGGGTCCTCATTACAAAACAAACTGGTTAAGGTTTTTAGAGAAATGAAAGCTGTTTGTCAGAATTATTTTAAACCCATAAATGCACTTTGTAAGCAAAATACAGGATTCTTTAATGACAAAACTGGTGCATATAGCAATCACCAAGCTGAACGGGGTTAACCGGTGTACACTTAAATTTCAATTGCATCATGAAAATATGAAACCAAGACAATGTTTTAATATAAGTCCATATATCTGACAAAATATGAAACTTGTTGGCAAGTCAATTAACACTTTACAGCCCATGGTAACTACATGTACCACCAAGCTTAACACTAAAAACGAGTCAGTATTTTGCACTGTTGCTCCCACAGTGTACTTGATATGCTCTGTATATGATTCTTAGAGTAAATAACCATTTTCCCTATATAACACCAACTCATCAGTCTCTTTGATGGAAGCTCTCTGTGAGAAACATACTGCCATTATATCTCATGCACATTTTCTTTTTCAGTCGATTTTTTACACCAGAATCTTTCCATCAATGCTGCATATGCATTTTTCTCTGAATACTACTCTTTTCAGAAGGCAGAGGGGTGTGAAAAATTGGAACCTTCAAACACAGTGATGCTCTTTTGGATATTAGGAACCACTGGACAGTGATACACTTTACCATTTCTTCTTCAAAGTTTCAAATTTGGTAGCTGATTCTTTTCAGATGATCACAGTAATCATACTTCTTATTTAATAAATCATGAACTTTCAAGAGGGAATAATTGTTCTTCTTTTATGTAATTTCAAAATACAGTCGTATACCACAAAGTTATACTACTCTGCTTCAGAGGATAAAATTACAAAGGGCCTTGACTATTTACAGTATCCAGCAACCCTTTCGTCCTATGTTACTGGATAAATCAGCTTTTACTGTATTTATCCAAAACAAAAATTATGATTTATCAGTGGTAAAAGTAATGTTAGACAAACATAAATTTGACCCTGTGCTTAATTAAGCATCATGCCATGAAGGTATAAGGTGGAGTGGATATATAGTGCCATGCTTTCTTCACTTAAACATTAGCTGGAGGTGTGTGGTTAATTTCATGCCTCATCCAACTGTAAATGGTGGATATTAGAATGTTATACTTAGTACGTACTTTAGTGTACCCAGAAACCTCAGACACAGACCTAACCATTTGTCACTAAGTGACAAATGGTTAGATCTGTCCTGTTTTTTTCTGTCAATACTCTCTATACCCTTTTCTCACTAGTTACATAACACTGTGTATGCACAATCTACAGATCCACGATACACAATATTTCCCTTTTTAATCATATTCATAACACTGGAAAACATACACATTCTGCTGTTGCTATATTAACCATTCAGTTATGTAAATTTACCCTGTAAAAAGTCTTCCTTCATGAAATAATATAATAAAAACTTAAAATTTACTGGTTATCAGAAAAAGTTAACTTGAGTTCCTGGTTTCTCTTCTACATTTCACATGTCACCAACCAATACTGCTACTCCCACCACAGATGCAGTTGGATCTCCAACTTCCACTCCCCCCCCTAAACCCCCAGCCTTTCACTTCTGCTTCTTTGGATACAATTGAAATCTGTCTGACTTACTTGCAAGCATTCTTCAACAACTGGAGAGTGTCTGTTTGTTTCATATTTTATTTTTATTTTCTGCTGGAAAACGGCATGCAAAATATGTAACTCCATTACTTTCTGGACTTAGTAACATGTTTCCAGTCTCTTAAATAGTGCAACTGTCATCTGCTACAACCAATCAGCACCTGGACATTCAGTGCTGGGTGCTGCCAGGCAATGGAATACTGGCATACAATGCACCTCAGCAAATGACTAATTAACCCACTAAATCCCTAATTATTTTTGAAGTAGATTTGTGTTGTTTTTATTAAATACACATAAGAAGGGCCACAAACAACAGAATCTAAGGACTTTTTTACATCTCATTTCCAAGATATCGGCCATCCTCAAAATAAACACTGGTTTACAGCATTAGTGTTACGGAATTCTCTATGGGCTGGATGGTCCGGGGATCAAATCCAAGAAGGGGCGAGATTTTCTGCACTCATCCAGACCGGCCCTTGGGCCCACCCAGCCTCCTATACAATGGTTACTGGGTTTTTCCCAGAGTTAAAGTGGCCAGGGCGTGGCCCTGACTAACCACCCCATCCAGCACCAAGGTTAAAAAATGAGAAGAGCTATGCATCTACTCCCCCTCTGGGCCTATGTGGCCTCTTCTAGGGTGAACCTTACCTTTATCTTTCATGATTTGGAACTGTTACCTGTTACGAGTAATCTCGAAGACCAGAAACATAATGTATAATGCTTTTTTATTTACCATGTTAATAATATAAAATTTCACTTGTAACACAGAGTAAAGCACTGAATGCACAGGGTCATATTACATGCAGTGCAGAATGGTCTTGGTTTTCCTTTTTATCAATAATGGCTGTATCTTCTTTGCTCCTTTCATTTTCATTATGATATGGCCTGCTCTGATGTGACTAGGACACATTGGAAAAAGGTCATCCTGCCTGCTTTAAGCTAGTGTAGAGTTTGAGATAGGGCACTTGGTGCAGCATGCTTGAAGTCTAGAAGGTCCAGTGTACCTGCTCCCTGTAATTTGCCCATATATGAACCGTTCAGTTACTATGGCCATATCTACCATCCTTCCAAATTAAGCGATGCCCACCTGTACCACAAACAGACCATAGTTTACAACCAAACATTTCTAGTTTCCCATGAGTGGACTGTCTGGGGCTGTTATGACCATAGGATTTGACAGTCATCTCATCTCATCTCTAGACAGATATTTCCCAAAAACTCCAAATTGTTGAAAAGCAGCATTCACCTTTTCAATGACAGGCGTGATTTTGAAACCATTATCATGTTTGTTTTCATTGGCCGTACTGTTGTCTTTAAAATGAATCATGGTCATTAGTTGTCTGTATTTATATTTGGGCATAACTGTCTGAGTGACAATGAATAAAGTCTCGTACTAAAGCTTTTCATTTTTATCAGTGGCTGGTTTCATTTTACTGACAGTTTAGTAGTGGTTGGGTGGGTTTTTGTGCAGTCACCAATCACTAGTTAAGCAAAATTCAAACAGAATTTACTCTTTGTCACTGTAACAGACATCGAAGTGAACTTATCATAATTACTCTAATTTCTAACAGCTTTTGTTGATCAGTAATCAACGCCAAGTGTTCCTAGTATATCCTGAATTTCAACTTTACCAATGGCATTGTTTGGGTCTTCTTCTTCTTCATCTGTCAAAGTGTCATGTCTGCTGAGCATACATCAACATGACCCTAATCTGCATATACTGTTTCCTCATAAGTAGGATTGTATGAAAGTCCACAATATCTGCGAGCGTAAGACCATGAATTTTTCCTGTAACAATGCGGCCTAAAAACCTATGTCTTACATTGCAAGATGATGCTGTATTATTCAGTACATTTCAGGATAACTGCCCGCACATATCTTATAATTACACTATTCTAAGTTATTGAACCTTCTCCCCACTAATATTATATTCTAAGAAAGGGGCAAAACTTTTTTGTTGTGGTCCTCTGCTGGTGTGGTAGCAAACAAACTAATTATAACCTTCCAAGTAGTAGTGGACCCAATCTGGAAAAGTCTGCATTATCATTATTCTCAATATTATTTCATAATCTAGCTTCCAGTTAAAAGAATGAAACAAA
>Ga0209629_10003193_pt1 | contig 11603 bp, 15 predicted proteins | sample TergutCu122P5_FD_187286 | JGI IMG/M metagenome (GOLD analysis project Ga0209629, IMG submission 187286) | Cubitermes ugandensis P5 segment gut microbial communities from Kakamega Forest, Kenya - Cu122 P5 (SPAdes) (version 2) | ecosystem: Host-associated > Arthropoda: Insects > Digestive system...
ACTGAAATAACCAGCTACAAAAAATTTAAAAAATTAATTTATATATATTCTCAGTAATGTTAATATGTTAACTAAATAAACAAGAAGTCAATGTATTATAATAAAAAATTGCTCTTGTTTATGCCCTCTGACATCTGTCACACTCGTATCTACAGTATATTTAATTTTCATTACACAATAAATGTTGTATATTAATTCACCTTAGTACTTGCAGCAGCAGAAGCAGCTGCAGATGTTAGTGGTGTCGGGATAGGGATTTCTTTTCGTGTTCCACTGCCCAGTTGACCATCTAGATTGCGTCCCCACATATACAGCACTCCTTCATTTGTTAGAAGAGCTGAATGATGGCACCCGCAAGAAACCTGCCAACAGTAGAAGTACAGCCACAAAATTATATATAATTATACATGTATCAAAAATATATTCAAAACAAAATTTACAAATAGAATAAATTAAACATTAGTAACTACCATAACACAGGTGTCAGGACAAGAAAATGGAGAGGGCACACTGCGATCTGTCATCCAGTTCTACAAAATGAAAATATCTACACTGCAATTAGCAATATCCCTATCAAACTGCTGTAATTAACAAACTTCATCATACTATTTTACATGAATCATTATTAATTTAATTTACTATTAATTACACTACATGCAGTGGTGTCACCAAGTTCCTGTACACACATTCCACTTCTCCAGATCTGTAAGGACATAGACACATATGGTATCCCAGCATATTCTGATAGCTATTTAAGCACTCGAGCAACTCCTTCACCTTCATAAGGGGTGGTTCACCACCGACCAGTCCCTGTCCTGGGTCAGGTAACTGCAGTTCAAATGCTCACACCCAAGATACATTTTAATACCAATATCCCACATACAACTATGTACACGAGGCCATTCTGATGACTCCACCCAAGTTCAAGGCCACTGTAACATTTTGTAATGTACTGGCTGCAACCTCCAAACTGGAGGACCACGTGTCACTGAGTTCTTCAATCCACATATGTATTATGTGCTATGATGACAAGGCCACCTAATATGACACATAATAGTCTTACTTTCAGTGTTATTCATTTCTCTTGCTTAGTGACGAGTTCCAACACACTCTTGTAATTTACCTGAACAATGCGGCCAACTACTAGTGAAGTGTCCACAAGCTGAGGTGTAAGATGGGTCTGGCCATCATCAACAGGCTCTTCTCTAGATGACTGGTTGGTTGCCTCCACATCAGGAGAAGCCTAACAAAGTGACACAGAATTTGTTAATTACAAAACAAACAATATACAAGAATTCCAAGTAATATGTTCAAGGGCAAGTCATATTGGCCAGCCTCTCCAACAGGTGTTGTGTGGCCTGTCTAATGGGGAATTTGGGAGGCAGGATTGTCTGTGATTGGTAAGACTAACTGTCCTGAAATGCGGCTCAGAAACAGTAACTGGCTGCTTACATTAACACAGTGACCCCACAAATGCTTCTGGTTTATATCCCATGCCAACAGAACCACATCTTCACACTGCACAAACTGCTATATAATCACGTTTAACCATTATCGGTCCAGTGTTGAGTTAATCTTGACATCACTGTCTGCTGTATCAGGTTCAATGTTGAGCTCAAACTGACATATTATTTTAGTGTTTTATGCTGACTTTCCCTAAGCTCCTGCTACCTTATAGACAGTAAAAAAGACAAACATTACACACATTAATTTCAACATATATTAACCACACTACTTAATAGAGAATGACTGAATAAATAACTCTAACAGATTCAAAATGTGAATCTTGTGCCCCATCTCTGTCATGGATCTTGCTAACAAGTTCAGTTGGAGGCTTCTGAAACTGTGTTACAGTGCAATTCCATCACTTTCATATGAAGTCTGTAATAAGTGTGACTAGCAGACACAAAGAACTGAAAAAGTTATATTTCTGAGATAAAACAATAACAGAAAGAAAAATGGTTTTCCTCTTTCAATTCAAAAACCGTTTGTTTCTGTTTTCCACTCAATTTATGATTCCACAGCATTTAAACAAGAGCAACAAAACTGTTAACTGATTTGCAGTTATATAATTTCAGAAGTCTCATTACTATTCAGTGCTGTTGTCTGTGGAATACACTGATCACTGATCCCTTGGTTCATCCCTGCAACATTTTGATGAATGATGTCTGTATGTAGTTAATACATGGGTAATAAAGGTAAAGTTCGCACTGTAACAGGCACCAAAGACCCACAAAGGTAGAAGAAGTATAGCTCAGTTTTTTTTAACCTTGGTGCTAGATGTGGGTAGGTGATCAATGTCATGCCCTGGCTGCTTTACCCCCTGGGAAAGATACCCAGTACTCATTGTACAGGAGGCTGGGTGGGCCCCAGGGCCAGTTTGAATGGGTGTGGAGAAAATTCCTTGCTGCCACTAGGGTGAATCCCAGACTGTCCAGCCCATAGTGAGTCACTCTCCCAATTGTGCTATACCAGCTGCCAACAGTGCATTCTGTCCTGCTTTATCATGTGCACATATTAAAGTGACACACCTGATGTAATGTTATAATTCCTGTTTCTGGAAACTTTTACTTTGAAAAAATACTAAAAGAAACACACATAAAAAAATAATACCTCTGAAACATATCTCAATTTGTAAAAGAGTGTCAATTAGTAATCTTTACTTCAGTAAGGACATTACTTGTACCCACATAAAAGTAAAAATCTTAACTAAGGCAGAAGGAAGTTACTTGTACAGTCTAACAATCCAATTCAGTGCTTAGTAAGAATGTATTCGTATGAGTGGTGGTGGAACACACAAAGGTTAAACAGCACCATCAATGTACCAGTTTAACTTCCTGTTTAAAATGAACCACTTACCAAACTTTATTTTATTAATTATCAAGGTAAATATGCACAAATATAACTTGCAAACTGCATCCAAGCAATTTACATGATATCCATTTCTGAAACATACGTCAAATACCTTACACTTGGCATGCATCACTGTACTTCCTATTCCATTTAACAGTATCATATACTGCTATGTCTACTCTTTTTTAAGTATGGCAAATATACTTGACATCTGGTCCCATGCAACTAAATGTCTGAAAATCATGCTACTTCTCCATGCATATATCCACTGTCCCTAATTTTAAAAATGTACACAACATTACAAGCATGGGAACAACAATATAAACTGAAACAGCTTAAATTAATGACAAATGTTTGCAACAGTTTCTACGATATCTAACAAATTCATCTGTATAGGTCTCTGACAATGCTACATGAGTTACTGATGTCCTCTTCCTCCTTTGGACTTTGACCACTGATGATCGACTTCAATAGGTCATATACCATCGTCACTGCCCCACAGAGTTCAATTACACAACTGGCAGGGACCCGGCATATATCCAAATATCTCACAAAGTTAACTACAATCCAGTTTTTAACATTAAAATACAGGTCCATAATCACAACTGTAATAATGCAGAAATCCTACAATTTAAGAAATTGTTCTGATTTTACTGAGCTAACCCACAGGATCAGGAGTGATTATTATTAATGTTCACTTGTAAAAAAAGACCTGGCATGTGCCAGCAATCCATACAAACCAGCCAGATAACTTTTCACATGCCTTCTTTTCATTCATCATTACCAACGGCCAAAAAACTACTGTACGTGGGAAATATCTGGTACCCACTATGGTTCAGGTTCCATGTCAAGCCTCTCTTTCAGCTACCATCATCATTTTCAGTCAACCTATCATCATTAGCAAAATGAATTCCTACCCTCTAGGTACATCCATAAAAATGTGGATTCATGCCATTACAGGTAGATGGGCAGAGGCCAAGATGGTTCACAATCATATCTGTAGGCATAAGTCATGCACCACAACTATACTGACTAAACTTTTTGTGGCTTTACCGAATTTTAGTAGACATGTACTTTATGGACAGCCTATAGTTATCCAACTCCACAAAATCAGATGGATTAAAAAGTCTACTGGAGGAAAATTCATTCCCAGTACTATATATCACTCATATGCAGACACTAATTACACATCAAACTGTAATACACCTTAACAGCAAGTAACCAAATGCTGCGTTCAGACAGTTACCATTCTTCCTTCGTATCTGGGAGATACGGAGCTCAAATGCTGGCCCAGAGACAAGCTGTTCTTAGTGAATTACTCTCTGACTTTCCTCAGTGCACCAAACATGTATTTCAAACAGAAACCCACAGTCATCCAACTTCCCAAATTTCAAGAAATCAGGAAGTTTCTTAGCAGAGTTCACTTCCATAAAGACATTTACATTAAACAGAAATCAATACCAGTCTCTGAAAGTGGGACATCATATACTGGAACAACACTTGCATTTCTGTAATTTATTACTGATCTCTGAGAATACCATTCACTTAATCATATTCATCCTATGAAACCAGGTGTAAGCCCCGAATTTTCAATGGGGAACTGACTGTGAGGCTATGTACAATTTATGTTTGATTTTAAAAGTTCTGTTATAAAAATCATGTCATAAGTATAACACAAAACTGTTTGCAACTGCATTTATATACAGACAAATATAACTACATGTTCCATTACTTACTCACCTAATTTATATCACAAGGTCTTTCATCTCAGAGTATTTTATTTCATTTTCCAAAATTATAATATACTAATCATTAACCAATGTCAGTGGCTGATTTTGGCTGAGGAGTAAATCAAGTACAACATTTGATATCACTGTTTAAAAAAAAGGTTGTTTTTTTTTTTAAATTTCCATTGGAGGGGGGAGGGGGGAGGGAGGAGGAGGTTGCAGCCCAGCAACTCCCCACACTCCACCTGTGTGCATCCCTGTCTGAAACAGACAGGGATGCACAGGATCCGTTTGTGATTTACTGATCAAAGCATTAAATCATGTAACACTTCCGTTCAAAACACATGGCAAGTAATTTGACATGTAATAAAAGAACAACACTGCCACAGTTCGGTAAATTACTGGTAAATGTTTTGTCTGTGTAACATCTTATGATGACAGCAAAATAAATGAGCAGACAGAAGTATTACTGAAAAATTTTTCAAATTTTCATTTCAGACAATGCAGTTACATTTTTTGTAAAATTCATCCCATTGTGGTATATCATATTAAATTTGACATACACGTTGCCATCAACCACAACAAATTTTATTAGTCCCATCAGTACATGCCACGTTTCGGTCATACTGACCATCCTCAGGCATTAAATACATTATTTTAAAACTCAAAGTAAAAAGCACATATATTTTAAATTTGTGAGATCTCAAAAATTTAACAAGTCATATAATTAATGTTTATGTGGCAGTTAATTATATAAACATTTTTTTATATTTCTTGTTTCTGGTTTTAGTTACAGGAAAAAAGACTTTAACTTTTAGACAAAACAGGACAACATACAATAAAGAAAACAAATAATATAAAAAAAGTATATTTTAAATGCTATATAAACATTAATATTATAACTTGTACAATATGTGAGATCTCACAAATTTAAAATATATATGCATTTCATTTTGAGTTTTAAAAACATGTATTTATTGCCTGAGGATAGTCAGTACAACTAAAATATGTAGAATATACTGACAAGACTAATAAAATTTGCTGTGGTTGACGGCAACAGATTTTTCAGTTGTAATGCAGTTACAATTATGGATCTGCGCTGATGACAAAGCCAAGGACTACACATACAGCGATGTAAAGTATGCATACCCACTGCTGAAATGTAACTCAGTATTTCACGCATATAAGCTGAGTTATGCACAGCAGTAAGAATTTATGTTGTGGCCTTCTGAGTTTTGACACCGTATCCTGAAGATGGAGGCAATAGGTTTCTCTGAAATGGTGGTGACCATCTACAAGAGTACTCCCAGAAGACCACAACCTAAACTCAGACTGAAAAACATACACATAACCAGGTGTTTGAATATCATACACACACCACACACAGGCAATAAAATAATGCAGACGGCATGGCTAGGCTGTTTCATTCTAACACAATGGTCGAGCCTGTGATCCAGCCAATCAACTGAATGTGATGCTCTTCATCTATAATATAATTTTATGAATAGAAAAATAAGTGAAAGTAAAATATAAAGTTTTCCCATGCTTCCATCATCACCATATTATGAGGGTACATGGAAGAATAGGAGGTATAGTTCCATTCAGTCTTAATTTCAGAACTAGACAGAGATGAGTGGTCAGCCTCACAAACCAACCATTTTACTCCTGGTGAAAGAACTCAAGGTACCCACTAAATGGAAGGCCGGGTGGATCACAGAACAAGTTTGGACACAGGAAAAAAATTTCTGGTCCCTTCCAGAAATTGAACACCCAATTTGTCAGTCCTGCAGCCAGTCACCTAGCTTTATATTGACTGAGATATTCTCGCTCATGGAGAAATAAGAGGACTTGTACACAGGTAATAATATGACATGCTCTACATGCATTCAAGAAAAAAATTATGCAACTGTGTAGAACTATGGTAATTATTATATCTGGACACCTTGCAATCATATAATTTTTAAGAATACTAGAAGCAAGCAAAAGCAATGACTTGTTACTGTACAGAAAGATAAATGAATTTACTACAAAAACTTGTCCTCCAAAAATACTGTTCATTACAAAATAACAGATAACCAGTGGCTAGGCAGAAGATTTATGAAGTCTAGGTTCAGTCTCACCTGCTGCCATTAAAAAAAAAGTGTCCACAAGTGTTCACATGAAAATCATTCACCAGAAGATGAGATGACAGTCAAGCCCAAAAATATATTTACTGAGAATAACTGAGACAGTGGATCGCGCATAATGCCAGCTTCAACTACACCACACAGAATGCAGTGCATTCACCCATACAACCAAAGGAAACAATTCCCTATTCTAGGTATCAGCAGTTCCTTTTTACAACCTCCTATCTATACACATAGGTGCTGGGCATAGCACATGCATGAGTGCTCCATCTTTTCCACACATGATGGAAGTGATACAAAATGTAAGCATGTCAAACAACTACTGATCATGGTTAAAATATTAACCCTAGAAGAGCCTGTTGATTTTTTTTAACATTCAGAACTGTTCCAAGAGCACAGCTATTGATGCTTCTTTAAAAAGCCTTTTGTTTTCACCAAATGGAGACTGTGAATCAGGGAAATGGTGGCTAACAATCTTTTGACAGTAATCCAACAAATTTTTTGACAGATCAGACAAATTGGAATGTGCAGCCATGTACACCTATTCAAATAAGTAACCTTTGTGTTCTGAGAAACAAGACTCTAAACCTAGAAAGTGAAGTTAACAATTTTTCATGAAAGCTAATACTAACATAAAATACAGCTGCTGATTTATTTTTTGTTTGAGTAACATTTTGTGTTACGAGAAGAAAGAGATTCCAAACCACAGAGAGAAATATGATTCCAAATTCCAAATTTTTTGACAATAAACACTCATCAGCAAGGACAACTGTCAATTCTTTGTTACTTGAAAAATGTGAATTGTATTTTAATATGTTCCATGTTCCATGCATCAGTCAGATATATACAATTTTTTTAAAGGAACCAACAAATTTACTCGGATTTATTTATGTGACTTTGTTATATAGCAGTCACCAACATGTTTCAGCCAATCATGTGGCCATCTTCAAGGTGATGAGAACAAACACACTTATAATGCATCAAAATCACTCTACAGTTAAAATCATATGATTTCTGGTTAAAATTCACGGTTCAAATAGCAAAATATCAATGAGTATAAAATATTCGAAGTTCAAAAAAGTTGTACAGAGTACAGGTCTGTGGAGTGATGTACATAGAATATATATGTGGTGAATCATGATCCAGATTGGTAAGTGAGGATATAGTCCGCACAGTGAGTTGTATTTTCTGGGAAAATACAAATCTTATGTGCCATTTCAGCTTCTAGGGTTAGATTCTGTGGTAAATAAGTTTTATTTATTCACTGTTGCATTCAACAGTGTACCAATGGCACATGAACATGTATATGCACCCAAAATTTGAAATAACATATTTTTCCAATCTATAATGGAATTTACCAGTCCACTTACAAAGCTGTTATCAAGAGGATGTGGCCCAGCTGATAAACCTTTGAACTCCACAGTGGGACTAACAATTAAAGATGCAATAGAGTACCCTTCAGCTGTGGTTGTTGTAAGTGGTCGATATGATGGCTTCACCTTCAGCAAAACAGTTTATAGACAACGCTGTTAAACAACTACGAAAACGGTTCTATTCTGACATCGCTACTCTAATACGATAATAGGGCAGTTCTCAACACAGAACACAATATCAGAAACAGAAGCAACATGTTTGGTTCAACACAAGCCACAATTTTGAATAAAACAATGTGTTGCCTCCATTTACTCCTCTCTGTTGCAGGAGGAACAGAACATATGACATTTGCAGTAAAAAATTAATTCCTTTGTAACTGTATACCTGACTTCAAAGTTTGGACTGCAGTTTTCTGGGGTGTGAAGCTGTGCAGTCTTGCAGGTGAAACAAGATTTTGAAGGAACATGCTTCCTCCATTTTCAGGGCCAAAGTGGCCTTTGAAACCTAAAGATGGAGGTACCAAGCTGCTCCAAAATGGTGGAATCTCCATACAAGACCACATGATGTCACAACCCACAAAATTCCAATCCAAATATCTCACACCTAGGAAAACCAAAAAATTTAAAACACACTTCACAGAAAATTGGTGGCAACAGACAATATTTTATCATAGTCAAATAACCTTCTCTTGTTCATACTGACAGCCAACTGTTAATGTATGACAACCTAAATCACTCCCTTATGTAATTTTCTTTTAGTTGCAGTCATGCCAACTCCACAAAGCAGAGTCTTCCTTAAGACCTTAACAGTAGCTAGTCAAGTCACTCTCAAACCTTTACAGAACTCATTGCCATGTTCATTAAAACCTGCTACTGGACCCTACAATGAATCAGATGAATGAAGCCCACATCATCATGCCCTTATGCCTGTAAGATCCACTACTGCAGTAACCACCCACCTACACCACTGGAAATCAAGAATAAAGTAACCAAAGTGAAACAAAAGTACAGTTTTAGGAACATAGTTGCCATACACTGTTCTCATCTTCCTTCCAACTAAAGCACTTTGAAGTACAAAATATCATTCATTTTGTGTTGTCAAGTGATGGGTAGACTACTGGACTAAAGCCACCACAGGCTCATGTACAGCAGTGTTCAATGCTACACTTGTGTCTGTTCATGTTAATGGTAACCTGTTTGCAAGCTCACTGCTAACAGAACCTTATAATAAAAATACTGTTTATAGTTATTTCTGTAAGGAAGTTCCCTTGGCACTGTCTATAGTATGAAGTAGAGATACTGCATTTAAAAAAAATCACTTTCTTACAAATCCAATGTCTAAAATTTGACCTACAAATTATAAAACTCTCTGCTAAACTCAAGTAATATATATATATATATATGAATTTCCTAAAAAGGCAATAACATTCCATGTCTAATAGAACAATGCGCACATAAACATCAGTAAAACCCATTTAATTAAAATGGGACAGAATCTCATTACAATAAATATAATTACAGTAATTTTTCTCCAGAAAGAAAAAGACAATGAAGAAAAACAATGTATGTACATTGCAATTAAAAAATTCTGGCACTGATATACGGTTTACTCTAAGGCCCGTTGATTTCATCCAACAAGCCAGAAATCTGAAGTATGCATACTGCAGTCATGTATTTTGTGTTGTGAACTGGGAAATAAAACTAGTGCTAATTACAAACACAAACAAATTATATAGCACTTCCACAAAAATGCAACTATAATTAAAGTTTTCATACACATGCTTTCCTTTTCTTGATTATGTAATTGACTTGATTTCTTGTGGTACATGAACTAAAAATATACTGGATCTTTATGCAGAACTGGACAGACATCCAGGTTTCATAAAAAATAAAAAAATAATGTAATATTTAACACTTTTATGCACAAATTTAATGTAACAAATACTTGAAACTTGAGTTCACAGGCTTAAGAGTCTCCATTACACATACTGAACAATTAATGCTGTATACAGATAGTTGCTGTTAATGTGAGAAACACATGAAAGACACAAACATACTCTGTCAGCAAAATATAGAATTTTTACTGTTTAAGCAGCTGACAAATACAGTTACCAATGTACTTTAAAAGATTAACAGGACAGTAATCTATTTTATTATGTAATCTATTTTATAACAATCAGTTAAAGAACAAAACATACCTGAAGGTTCAAATTCTGATCCATTCTCCTTGATGCAAAGGAACTACCTGGAGGATGCATATCCCTAGATGAAGTGCCCATATTTGCACTCTCACAATCTGAAAATACCGAGGATGAGACAGGTTGTGCATTGCTTTCAGATGAATCTTGAATTAAACTAGGTGGCAGCTGCAAGCTCTTCTTATTCCAAGAAATTTTATCACATTCATATGAAGACTGAAATTCTTCTCGCTTCTTTTCTGAACCACAAATATCTGACTGAACTTTATCAGACCCATACGATGACTGGAAAGCCTCTTGCTTCTCTTTTGAACTATAAAAGCCTGGCTGACTTTTATCAGTCTCACAAGATGACTGAAACAGTTCGCATTTCTCTTCTGCACCAAAAAAACATGGCTGTGACTCCTGCATACACTTCTCAGAATGTGACATATCTGTCACCTGTTTTTCACAGATGCTTTCACATTTTGATAATGGAAATCCACCACTACTCTGACTAGACCATTTCTCATTGTTTACACATCCTTTATTATCTACTTCTGATGCACTGCCATTATTCTCTGCTGAAAACTTATGGCACGCAACTGAATTCAAGACAGATGCAGGGGTGGAAGACACACTATCTATAGAGTCTGTACTGTTACTTAGTAGAGAAGATGGCAGTTCAGAATGACTGGGTAAATTGTTTTTCAAATTCACACGGGCTTGAACCAAAGAGGGCAGCTCAGAATCACAAGTGTTCAAAACTAGCTTCAGGTTCATATCTGGTAATTCTTCTTTAACAAGTTCTGTGACCGCAGTTGGGCTGGATTCCTGCTGCATAATAAAAGCAGGTGCAGCTGCACTGGTCGAAGTGGGAGAGAGTAACAGCGGACCAGAAATATCTGAATTAATATCCAATGTCGACTGTAATTGTGGAGACTTTGAAGGGGATAATGGGGTAACATTGGATGGCAAATGGTGCTGTTGAAGGAGCCTTGCTTTCTTTTGGGCTTGTGCCTGAAGTCGCAGGACTTGAGGCGATGATCCCCACGTATACAGTTTATTGCTGCTGCTTACAGCAAGCTGCAAATAAAGCAACAGCATCTACTAATATAAAGATAAACAAATGCCAATAAATTAATTCCATACAATCTATATACCCATCTGTACATTGCTCTAGGGCATGTCTGCAACTACAGCTATTTGGCCCCATTAAAATTAACTAATATCCACACTGAACTTCATATAAAATTAAACAAAAACTGTCTATACATACATACATACATACATATATATATATATATATATATATATATATATATACACACACACACACACACACAA
>Ga0209629_10003194_pt1 | contig 11602 bp, 15 predicted proteins | sample TergutCu122P5_FD_187286 | JGI IMG/M metagenome (GOLD analysis project Ga0209629, IMG submission 187286) | Cubitermes ugandensis P5 segment gut microbial communities from Kakamega Forest, Kenya - Cu122 P5 (SPAdes) (version 2) | ecosystem: Host-associated > Arthropoda: Insects > Digestive system...
CATTGCGCTACGTCGCAGCATCCATGCGGCTCGTGGATTCTGCGTACTGCGACTTCGCGCAGCATGACACGCTTCGCTCCGCGCAGAATGACAACCCTTAATTGCCGGATCAATAATGGCACCCCAAATTTCTCCCCTGTCTCATCTTGTGAGACAGCCACAAAATGCCAAGCGTCCGGGATGCAACATCCGGCAAGAACTGGAAGAACGCAATGATGTTATCCCGGTTGCCGCGCCACAGCCCCGATTCATACCCCCGCCACCAATAAATCCAGCGCAGCCACGATGTCGCTTCGTTGCGCTGACAGGTTTGTTATCTCAACGCCCAGTTCTTTTTTGGACACCCCGGCCAACTGCGGGGTTAGTAACACGCATGGCTTGCCTTCGATCTCAAAGACCGGCATCAGCACCGTCAATGCCTTTCCCTTCATCGTCTTCCCGTTTTGCAGCGGGATGACCACGCAGGTTTCCAGGTCACTCAGTAAATCGCTTTGCACGTTGAGCAAATAAGGCAGTCGTGCCTTGGTAGCCAGATTTTTGTTGGCGTGAACGGAAAACTGCTTCATCAGAAGCTCCGCAAGCCATCGCTGAATACGCTGTTTTTTTCGACATCGGCGTTGTAAGCGGCAATGGCTTCCCGGTTTTCAATCAGCCATTGTTCCTGCCGGCGCTGTTTTAGCGTTTGCGCCAAGGCTTGCTCAAAGAGCGCCGACAGATTGATGTTCAACGCCTTGGCGTGATTCAATAAATCACTATTGATGCTGAGATTGGCTGGCTTTTTAGGGGCATGGGCATCGTATGCGAGAAACATGCGTAGCATCCTTGCGTATAAGTTTCAAGCATTATATGTGCGCATTAATCAAAGTCAAGCTTGTCGGCTGAAATGAAGCGTAGCGTAATTTCCAGCCCGTTCTCAGCCGACCGGCAGCGCGTTGCGATCCACCACCCGGCGCAGCACGAAGCTGGTGTGCACGCCGGTAACGCCGGCAATGCGGGTGATGCGGTTGAGCAGCAAGTCCTGGTAGGCGTCCATGTCGCGGATGACGACTTTCAACTGGTAATCCGACTGCTGGCCGGTGATGAGCAGGCATTCGAGCACTTCCGGGATGGCGGCGACGGCCTCTTCGAAATTGGCGAAGCGTTCGGGCGTGTGTTGGTCCATCGAGATGCCGATCAGCGCCAGCAGCGTCAGGCCGAGCTTTTTGGCGTCCAGCACGGCGCGGTAGCCGGCGATCAGCCCGGCGTCTTCCAGCGCCCGCACCCGGCGCAGGCAGGGCGAGGGCGACAGGCCAATGCGCTCGGCCAGATCCTGATTGCTGATGCGGCCATCCTGTTGCAGCAGGTCGAGAATCTGCCGGTCGTAGCGGTCGAGTTGCATGATATTTTTCTCTTTCTTGAAAGCCTGAAATAACAATTCATTTTATTATTGATTATCGCAATTTAATTTCAATAACGCACCAATTTTGCGCAAACAACGCAAGCACCTGCCGGGTGTTTTTGCGTACCATGGCGTTCATTCATCAATGCCCCCAGGAGCCTCGCCGTGAACCAGCCGCACAGCAACAAGTACCGCGCCTTTCCGCCCGTCAATCTCGTCGACCGCCAGTGGCCGGGCCGCGTCATCGAGCGCGCGCCGGTGTGGATGAGCACCGATTTGCGCGACGGCAACCAGGCGCTGTTCGAGCCGATGAACGGCGAGAAGAAGATGCGCCTGTTCAAGACGCTGTGCGCCATCGGCTTCAAGGAAATCGAGGTCGCCTTTCCCTCGGCCTCGGAGACCGAGTTTGGCTTCGTCCGCGAGTTGATCGAGGGCGGCCACATTCCTGACGACGTGACCATCGAGGTGCTGACCCAGGCGCGCGAACCGCTGATCCGCCGCACTTTCGAGGCCATCCGGGGGGCGCGGCGGGTGATCGTGCATATCTACAACGCCACCTGTCCGGCCTTCCGCGAGATGGTGTTCAACATGAGCAAGACCGAGGTGGTGCGGATGGCTGTCGATACGGTCGCGCTCATCCGCGACCTGGCGGTGGCGATGCCGGAGACCGAAGTCGTCCTCCAATACAGCCCGGAATTGTTTACCGCCACCGAACTCGATTTCGCCAGGGAAATCTGCGACGCCGTCACTGCCGCCTGGGGCGCGACGCCAGAGCGCCGTGTCATCCTCAACCTGCCGGCCACGGTGGAGATGGCCACGCCGAACATTCACGCCGACCAGATCGAGTGGATGCACCGCAACCTCGCTCGCCGCGACAGCGTGGTGCTCAGCGTGCACCCGCACAACGATCGCGGCACCGCCGTCGCCGCCGCTGAACTCGCCCTCATGGCCGGGGCGGATCGCGTCGAGGGCTGCCTCTTTGGCAACGGCGAGCGCACCGGCAACGTCGATCTCGTCACGCTCGCCCTCAATCTGCACACCCAGGGCATCGATCCCAAACTCAATTTCTCCGACATCAACGCCATTGCCCGCACTTACGAACACTGTACCCAGTTACCGATCCATCCGCGCCACCCTTACGTCGGGGATCTCGTCTTCACGGCCTTCTCCGGCTCCCACCAGGACGCCATCAAGAAAGGGTTCGCCGCGCAAAAGGCGGATGAGCCGTGGGCCGTGCCCTATCTTCCCATCGACCCGGCCGACGTCGGCCGCAGCTACGACTCGGTGATCCGCGTCAACAGCCAGTCGGGCAAGGGCGGCATCGCCTGGCTGATGGAAACCGGCTATGGCATCATCATGCCGCGCCGGCTCCAGGTCGAGTTCTCCGGCGTTGTCCAGAAACACGCCGACGCGCACGGTGGCGAGGTCAGCGCCGACGACCTCTGGCGCTTGTTCGCCACCGCCTACCTCGACGCCCAGGCGCCGGTGCATTACCGCGGGCATCATCTGTTCGAGCGCGACAACGTTCAGGGCATCCGCCTCACGCTGGACATCGACGGCGTGTCGCGCGTCCTCACCGGCGAAGGCAACGGCCCGATCAATGCGGCCGTGCATGCCTTGCACAGCGCCGGCATCGACATTCAGGTGCGCAGCTACGAGGAACGCTCGATGATCCCGGCCGGCGACGACGGCAACGCCAGCGCCTGCGCCTTCATGGAACTCGCCGCCGCCGGCCGCGGCGAGCGCTACGGCGTTGGCATCGACAGCAACATCGTCACCGCCTCGATCAAGGCGCTGTTGAGCGGCGTCAATCGGCTGTATGCCGATGGCAAATTGCGGCCGGCGGCGTAATTCCGTTTTTAAATCAGCCGAGCACGCGAAGGCGAAGCGCAGACAGTGCGGTTGCACGGCAAGCGAAGCCGACAAAGTGATCGGTTGATTTGGAAACGGAATAAGGCGACGAAATCATGGGCAACACGAATCAAAACACGCTTGCCGCTACCCGCTTCGGCGCTGCCGCGGCCGCCTATCTCGGCAGCGCGGCCCATGCCCAAGGCGATGATTTGAACCGCCTGGCCGCGCTGGCGCGCAGCCAGCCGGGCCTGTCGGCGCTCGACCTCGGCTGCGGCGCCGGCCATGTTGCTTATGCGCTTGCCGCAGGCGGCGCCAGCGTCACCGCCTGCGACCCCGCGCCGGAAATGCTGGCGGTCGTCGAAGCCGAAGCCCGGCGGCGCGGACTGGCCACGATAGGCACACAGCAAGGCGCGGCAGAACGTCTGCCCTTCGCCGATGCCGCGTTCGATCTCGTCGTCACGCGCTTCTCCGCGCACCACTGGAGCAATGTGCCCGCCGCGCTGGGCGAAGCCGAACGTGTGCTCAAGGCCGGCGGCACCCTGCTGGTCATCGACGTGATCGCGCCGGAATCGCCGCTCTGCGACACCCTCCTGCAAACGGTCGAACTCTTGCGCGACGCCTCGCACGTGCGCGACTACCGCCTCTCGGAATGGCGCGCCCTGCTGCAAGCCGTGGGCTTTCACGAGCCGGAGGCGGATGTCTGGAAACTGCGCATGGATTTCGCCACCTGGACGGCGCGCATGAACACGCCGCGTTGCGCGCGCGAAGCCATCGGCCATGTGTTCGCCGAGGCCGCCACGGAGGCGCGCGACTATTTCAAGGTGGAGGCAGATGGCTCGTTTGCCATCGACGTGGCGTGGATGCAGGCCGTGAGGCGGATCAGCGCGGCGGATTGAGCGGCCTTCACTCCAAGGTTGGATCAACTCGGCCTGTGGAGATGAGTCACCACCGAGCAGGTGGCTCCAAGAATGAGGGGCCGCGTTAGCGACCCCGACCAGCCGCTTTGAGCGGCTCACAATTGAATGCCCCCGGCTCTGCCGGGGGATGGTTACTCGCAACAATCGCAACAAAGCCGCTTGGGCCACAGGCGGCGGTCGGCGCCCGGTTCGCCGACGCCGATCAGGCGGTCGGCAGCATAGACGCGAATCTTGCCGCTCAGATGGGGCGGCAGGTCGACCGGGTTGCCGTGGCTGAAGCGATCCGCCGCCGGTTCATCGAGATCGACGCGCGGTAGCGAGCGCAGCAAGGCGTCGACGGGCTGGAGGCGCTGCTGCCGTTCGGCCTCGGTCAGCGTCGCCAGTTCGGCGAGCGTGACGGCGCCGGTGAGATCGAGGTCGCCGACGGCGGTTCGCCGCAAGGTGGTGAGATGCGCGCCACAGCCGAGCATCTGGCCGAGATCGGCGGCCAGCGTGCGGATATAGGTGCCTTTGCTGCATCGCACGCGCAAGGTCAGCGATGTACCGTCAAGGCCCAGCCAGTCGAGCGCATGAATGGTCACGGTGCGCGCCTCGCGCGTCACTTCGATGCCCTGCCGGGCCAGTTCATAGAGCGGCCGGCCCTGATGCTTGAGCGCCGAGTGCATGGGCGGCACTTGTTGGATATCACCCATGAAGCGCGGCAACGCCTGGCGGATGGCGGCTTCATCCACCGTCATCGGCGCGGTGGCCACCACCTGTCCCTCGGCATCGCCGGAATCGGTCGTCACGCCCAACTGGAGAACCGCCTCGTAGGTTTTGTCGGCATTGAGCAGATCGGCGGAAAACTTGGTCGCTTCGCCAAAACACAAGGGCAACAGGCCCGTTGCCGCCGGATCGAGGGTGCCGGTATGGCCGCCCTTGGCCGCCGAGAACAAGCGCCGCGCCTTCTGTAGCGCGTCGTTGGAAGTCAGCCCGAGCGGCTTGTCGAGCAGCAAGACGCCGTCGATCTGTTGCCAGATGCGTTTGGGTCGCGCTGTTTTATCAGTAGTCATCATCTTCAAGTTTCAATACAGAATGCGGAGCCACGGGTCGTGGCGTGTGGCAGTTAAAATGGCGCCATTATTTCATTGTCACATCGGAGGCGGGGATGTCCGTTGCCATGAATTTGAAACGCTTCATCTTGTTGTGCGCCATGCTGCTCGCCGCCTGTGGCCGCTCCGATCCACAAGCCGCGCTCAATACCGCCGCCAGGAACCTGCAAACCGCGCTGGAAAACAAGGATGCCGGTGCGGTCATGGCGCTGCTCCACCCCGATTTCACGGCGCAGCAACCGGAAGACAATCGTGAATGGGCAAAACGCACGATGACCTTGATGTTTCTGCGCCACAAGAACATCCAGATCATCGCCTTGTCGCAACACAGCCAGATCGATCCGCAGGTATCGAGCCGCGCCTTCACCGACGCCGAGGTCGCGTTGACCGGGGCCGCGGGGCTGATTCCCGATAGCGCCGCGCATTACCGCGTCAGGCTCGAATGGAGCTGGCTCGACCAGCAGTGGAAATTGATCCGTTTGCAGTGGGAGTGAACGCCTGTTGCATCCCAACGCCTGTTGCATCCCTTAAAATAATCCTGTTTTTCTATCGTTTAACCTTCTTGTTGGAGCAATCATGTCCAAGAAACTTGGCGCGGAATTTTTCGGTACCTTCTGGCTTGTCTTTGGCGGCTGCGGCAGCGCCTTGCTGGCGGCGGGAGTTGATCTGGGTATCGGTTACGTTGGCGTTTCGCTGGCCTTTGGCCTGACCGTGCTGACCATGGCCTACGCCGTTGGCGGCATTTCGGGTGGCCATTTCAATCCGGCCGTTTCGCTCGGCCTCGCCGTCGCCGGGCGCTTCAGTTGGAGCGAACTGGTTCCCTACTGGATCGCTCAGGTGCTCGGCGGCATCGTCGCTGCCGCGGTTCTCTATCTGGTCGTCACGGGCAAGAGCGGTTTCGTGATTACCAACTTTGCCGCCAACGGTTATGGCGACCTTTCACCCGAGCACTACGGATTGCTGGCCGCAGCGGTGATCGAGATCGTGCTGACGGCTTTTTTCCTGATCGTCATTCTCGGCGCAACGGCCAGGACCGCGCCCGCCGGTTTCGGCCCGCTGGCCATCGGCCTGGCGCTGACGCTGATCCACCTGATCTCGATTCCGGTCACCAATACCTCGGTCAATCCGGCTCGTTCGACGGCCGTCGCCTTCTTCGCCCAGACCGATGCTCTCGGCCAGTTGTGGCTGTTCTGGGTCGCTCCGCTGATCGGCGGCGCGCTCGGCGCGTTGATCTGGAAGACGTTGATCGAACCGAAGGAATAGGCGGTGGTAGGGCGGGTCTTGACCCGCCGATCCAGTATCAAATTTGATTTTGAATCGGCGGGTTGAAATCCGCCCTGTGTTTCTTCAGCGTCGCAGTATTGATGCGAAGTGAATCAAAGCAGATTGAGCAAGCTGTCGAGGCCGCCGAAGTTGATGGCCACGTCGGCCTTGGCGCGCGTCGCCGGCTTGGCGCGGTAGGCGACGGAAAGGCCGGCCTCGGCCAGCATCGGCAGGTCGTTGGCGCCGTCGCCGACGGCGATGACCTGATCCCGGCGCAAGCCCAGTTCGTCGCGCAGGCGGCTCAGGTGGCGGGCCTTGGCGGCGGCATCGACGATGTCGCCGACGATGCGGCCGGTGAGCTTGCCGCCGGAAATTTCCAGTTGGTTCGAGGTGGCGAAATCGAAGCCCAGTTCGATGCGCAGGCGCTCGGTGAAGTAGGTGAAGCCGCCGGAGAGGATGGCCGTGCGCAAGCCGGCGGCCTGGGTGGCGGCGAGCAATTCCCGCGCGCCTTGGGAAAACGCCAGGCGCTCGTCGTACACGCGGGCCAGCACCCGGGCATCGAGGCCGGCCAGCAACGCCAGACGGCGGGAGAGGCTTTCGCGGTAGTCCAGTTCGCCGCGCATTGCGGCTTCGGTGACGGTTGAAACTTCCGCTTTCTTGCCGGCGAAGTCGGCCAGTTCGTCGATGCATTCGATGGTAATCAGCGTCGAATCCATGTCGAAGCAGATCAGGCCGAAATCGGTCAGCTTCCTGCCCGGTTCGATGAAGGCCCAGTCGAGCTTCTCGGCTTCGATGAGCGGCGCCAGCGCGGCGAATTCCGGGGTGCGACGGGCATCGCGCAGGCGGACGACCTGCGGCAGGTAAGGTTCGATCGCCGCAGCGCCGGTGGCGGCGACGATGCGCTCGAGCAGGAAGGTGGGCAGGGCGCCGCCCTGGATAATCAGGTTCATGGTTTGAATGTAGGGCGAGGCTTGCCCCGCCGGGCAAAAAATCAAATTTCGATGTTGGATCGGCGGGTTGAAACCCTCTACAGCCCGCGCGCCCGGCGGGCGGTGACGGGTTCGCCGCCAATGCCCCAGTTGTCGGTATCCACCTCGTCGATGACGACGACCGTGGTGTTCGGGTTCTTGCCGAGCACATCGACCAGCAATTGCGTCGCGCCCTGGATCAGGCGCGCCTTTTGTTCCGGGGTCGCGCCTTCTTTGGTGATCTTGATATTGACGTAGGGCATGGGGGTTTCCAGTCGGCGGTTGCTTGTTCAGGACATGCGTTCCGGCAGCACGTCGCGCAGCAGGGTAGCGGCGTCGCGGATCATTTTTTCGGTGGTGTTCCAGTCGACACAGCCGTCGGTGACCGAACAGCCGTATTTGAGCTGCGACAGATCCGCCGGAATCCGCTGGTTGCCGGCCTCGATATTGGATTCGATCATCAGGCCGAGCAGCGACTTGTTGCCGTTGCGGATTTGGTTGACCACGTCGGCCATGACCAGCGGTTGCAGTTCCGGCTTCTTGTAGCTGTTGGCATGCGAGCAGTCGACGACGATGTTCGCCGGGAGCCTGGCTTTGGCGATGGTTTCCTCGGCGATGGCGACTGCCACGGCATCGTAGTTGGGCGCATCGTCGCCGCCGCGCAGCACGATATGGCCGTAGGCGTTGCCGGTGGTGCGGACGATGGTGACGCGACCATCGGAATTCAGGCCGAGAAAGGAATGCGGATTGGAAGCCGAGAGGATGGCGTTGATGGCCACCGCCAGATCGCCGCTGGTGGCGTTCTTGAAGCCGACCGGCGTCGACAGCCCGGAGGACATCTCGCGGTGGGTCTGCGATTCGGTGGTGCGGGCGCCGATGGCCGTCCAGGTAATGAGGTCGCCGTAATACTGCGGGCCGTAGGGGTCGAGCGCCTCGGTGCCGGCGGGCAACCCCAGTTCGTTGACTTGCAGCAGGAATTGGCGCGCCTTTTCCATGCCGACATCGACGCGGAAGGAATCGTCCATGAACGGGTCGTTGATGTAGCCCTTCCAGCCAACGGTGGTGCGCGGCTTCTCGAAATAGACGCGCATGACGAGTTGCAGCGTGTCGCCCACGTCATCGGCCAGTTTTTTCAGGCGGTACGCGTAGTCGAGGCCGGCCACCGGATCGTGGATGGAGCAGGGGCCGACGACGACGAACAGCCGGTGATCCTTGCGGTCGAGGATGTTGCACAGCCGTTCCCGGCCGCGGCTGACGGTAGCTTCGGCCTTGGCGGTGAGCGGCAGGCGGGCGTGGATTTCGGCGGGGGTCGGCATGGGGTCGAATGCCGATACGTTGATGTTCTCGATCTTGGTCATGGGGCGGGTTCTCAAATGATATCTTGTACTGTCACGGCCTTGTCGTTGGGCCGGGGCAGTGGCGTAAAAGGGGAATTCTATCCTGCCTGGCCACATCCTTCCTCGCCGTGGCAGGTTCAGGAAACCGGTGGTTTGCCCGCTTCGTCAGCCGACGCATCAGACCCGGCCGTGACGGGGATGCGATAAGCATCGCTGGCCCAGGCGCCGAGATCGATCTGCTTGCAGCGTTCGGAGCAAAACGGGCGCCATGGGTTTTCTGGCGCCCACAACACCTCGCCGCCACATTGCGGACAACGGATCTTGCGTGCCGTCATAGATTGCAGAAAGTCAGATCGAAGGGCACTTCGCCTTCGCAATTGCGCGCCCTGCTGTCGCCGCGTGGCGGTTGGGTGAAGCGGATGTTCAGGAAGTACTTGTTGGCGCTGACTTCGGGAATCGCCGGCCGCTCGTCGGCGATCGAGACGCGCACCATCTGTGCCGCGGTGCCGCCCAGATTGAGCTGAAACTGGCCGGCGGCGGTGGCGGTATAACTCTTGGGACGGCCGCTCGAGCGCAGCAGGCGCAGCACGATGGCGACGGCGTCGCGCATTGGGATCATCGGGCGGCTCCAGTCTTCCAGCGCCGAGCGCCGAACTTCGGGGCTGCGATGCAGCCACCAGTAATAGGACGGCAAGTCGAATTCGCAGACGCCGCCGGGAATCGCGGCGCGACTCTTGATGCCCATCAACCAATCGTTGTCGCGCAAGTGCTGGCCCAGCTTGCCGGTCATCGCCAGCAGCGCGGCCGAGGCTTGCTCGATTTCGTAGAGCGCGCCGGATAGCGCCTCCTCGGAAATATCGGGGTTATTGCGATAGGTCAACAGCGTTTGCCGCTGCCGCTCCAGCTCCTGGATCAGATCCATCTTCAGATCGGCGCGGCCGGCGGCATCGAGGATCTCGAACAGAGCGAGCAAGGCCGTGTGATGTTCAAGAGATCCTTCGCTCTGCATGAAATACGCGGTTTTCTCGAACAGATCCTCCAGACGCAGCAGCGTGCGGATGCGTTCGTTAAACGGGTATTCGTATGTAATCACGCTGCCGGTGTCCGAAAAAACGGAAAACTTTTCTAATTTTGAAGCATTTGCATGCAAATCTCAACAGATTGCTTTAGGTATGGCAATCATGACATCGGCGCAGGTGCGGGTCAGGGGGAGATGTCATGCGCTGGGTGGCAGGCGTTGCCATTGTCCTGCAAGCAGGCCCTCAATGGGCTGGAAGTCGGTTTTGTAGGCCATTTTGCGGCTGGCAGCGATCCAGTAGCCGAGATAGAGGTAGGGCAGGCCGAGGGCGAGGCATTGCTGGCGCTGCCAGAGGATGTTGTAGATGCCGAAACTGCTGCCCGGAATATCCGGTTCGTAGAAGGTGTAGACCGACGACAGGCCATCGTCGAGCACGTCGATCAGGCTGACCATGCGGACGATGCCGGCGGCGGAAAATTCGATCAGCCGGGTATCGACGCAGCTATGCAGAAGGAATTGCGCGTACTGGTCGCGGCTGTCGTCGTCCATGCCGCCGCCGGGGTGGCGGGCGTGCTGGTAGCGGTTGTAGAGGGCGTAATGCGCATCGTGGAAAATCAGCGGCAGTTCGCGCGCGCGTAGATCGGCGTGACGTTTCAGGGCGCGCCGCTGGTGGCGCTTCAATTGCAATTCGGCGACCGGCAGGCGCACCGGGATACAGGCGCGGCAGTCATCGCAATAGGGCCGGTAGGTGAAAATGCCGCTGCGGCGAAAGCCGGCGCGCACCAGCGTGGCGTAGATTTCGCTGTCGATCAGGTGGGTTGGCGTCGCCACTTGCGAACGGGCCTGGCGGTCGGCCAGGTAGCTGCACGGGTAGGGCGCGGTGGCGTAGAACTGGAACAGCGAGAAGGGCAGGGCGGCGTCGTCGGGCCGGGTCATGTCACCACTCCCGGTTGGCGGCTGAGGTCGGCCACGGGGCCGGCGCGGCGGCGTCGGCGGTCAGTGTTCGCAGGCGGGCGAGAAAGTCGGCGCGAGGAATTTCCCGGCCGCCGAGCGAGGCCAGGTGGGGGGTGCGCACCTGGCAATCGATCAAGGCGACATCGAGCGATGATAACTGCCGGATCAGATGGGCGAAGGCCGCCTTGGAGGCGTCGCGCCGGCGGGCGAACATGGATTCGCCGTAGAAGGCGCGGCCGATGAGCAATCCGTACAGGCCGCCGACGAGCTTGCCGTCGGCGTAGGTTTCGACCGAGTGCGCCCAGCCGAGTTGATGCAGGCGGCGATAGGCGGCCATCATGTCCGGCGTGATCCAGGTGCCATCCTGGCCGGGGCGCGGCGTTGCGGCACAGCCGGCGATGACGCCGGCGAAATCGCTGTCGAAGCGGACAGCAAAAACGCCGCTGCGTAACGTCCGGCGCAGCGAGCGGGAGAGGCGGAATTCCTCGGGCAGCAGCACCATGCGCGGATCGGGCGAGTACCACAGCGGCTGCCCTTCGATCGTACCCCACGGAAAGATGCCCCGGCGATAGGCGTCGAGCAGGCGCGCTGCCGACAGGTCGCCGCCGACGGCCAGCAGTCCGCCCATGTCGGCGCGGGCCGAGGCAACGGGGGGAAAGGGGTCGAGTGGCGCGAGGCAGGGAATCATCTGGGCGAAAAAAAACGGCCGGTTGGCCGCGTTTTGCCTGTTGCCCGATCAGTCTTCGTCGTCGCCGAGGATGCGCCGGGCGCCGTTGTAGCGTTTGAGCCAGTAGCTGCTTTCCATGCTCTCGACGCGCACTT
>Ga0209629_10003195_pt1 | contig 11601 bp, 9 predicted proteins | sample TergutCu122P5_FD_187286 | JGI IMG/M metagenome (GOLD analysis project Ga0209629, IMG submission 187286) | Cubitermes ugandensis P5 segment gut microbial communities from Kakamega Forest, Kenya - Cu122 P5 (SPAdes) (version 2) | ecosystem: Host-associated > Arthropoda: Insects > Digestive system >...
ATTATAGCAAACTGTATCTGAAATTAGAAAAACTTCGCTTTGAAGAAAAGTTGGAATATGAAGTATTTATTGATCGCGGAGTAGATTTGGAAAAGCAGGTTCCGACAATGGTACTGCAAACTTTTTGTGAGAATGCCATCAAGCATGGTTTACGACCCAAACCGGAAGGAGGCAGAATTTCCATTCGCGTTTATCCGGAAGCGGATTACGTAGTCCTTGCCGTAGAAGACAACGGCATCGGCAGGGAAAAGGCGCATGCGCTGCATACCAACGGGACGGGAGAAGGTTTGAAAATCGTTCAGCAACAATTGGATATTTTCAACAAGAACCGGACAAAAAAGGCTTATATCCATGTCGTTGATTTGCATGACGAAGCCGGTCAGCCTTCCGGCACGCGGTTTGAACTGCGGATTCCTGATAACTAACCATGTACAGCTAACATTAAAATTTTGTCTTCCAAAGATGCTTGACGGCGTCCACAGGATGGAAGAATAACATCCTCTGTCCAGAGAACCGCATTACCTCTCTAATCTTTTCACGGTATTCCGGCTTGTAGCAATGAACGGTGCATTTTTCGCAAGCCGGTTTGCGTTCCCCAAATTTGCACCGTTCTAATCGATGATGGGCGTAATCTTCCAAGCGCTTGCAATCCTCGCAAAGCGAATCCTCCTGCCCATGTTTGAAACGGCAGTAAATTCGCAGCATTTTGGAAACCGTTTTTTTCTCGCTGCCGTTCATTATTTTTTTATAAGTATAGCGATTGCTCCAACTTGATTGCCTTGGGAAATAAAATATTATTCTCTAAATGAATATGTTTATGCAGATTCAGTTCAAACTCGGCAAGCAGCGTACAGGCAGCGCGGTAGGTGTTGCAACCATCCGGCGGAGTTGTATATCCGTGAGACAATTCTGATATTTTATCGAATCGTGCTCCTTCTGCTACATGCTCTTGCATCATCACCGAAATTGGATTTTCAATAGTTCCGCAATGTCCGGGTTCCATATCCTGATTGGAATTTTTAGATTCTACCAATTGCCGAATCATCGGAAATAGAATCCGTTCTTCCTTTTGCAGGTGCATTCCCAAGTCCATTGCGGAATGTGAAAATAAGTCATAAATTTCCAATAATTCCGGATGATGCGCCCCGTGCACTTCCTTGATTTTCTCTAAATATTGCAGGATAATGGGCGTTTTTTCCTTGATGTACCGGTGATACGTCTTTTCGATATAATCCGCTAATAAATCCAAATCCCAAGAATTGAAATCAAGGTTGTTTCCTGCTTTACTTTGCATTACTTCATTCAATTTTTCCTGCAGTTCCGATACATTAACCGATTTTTCTTCACAGGCTTTTTGCAGGGTTTTATTTCCTCCGCAGCAAAAGTCGATACCATATTCAGAAAAAACGGAAGCCGTTCTGAAATCTTGTGTTACAATTTCTCCAATCGTGGAGTTTACATTATTTTCCATATTATTATAATTATAAATTGCAAAAGTAAGATAATTTGAAAGAAAACAATGTACCAAATGTTACAATACGGGAAATTATTTATTGAGTATGCCGAGATTGGTTTTGTTAAAAACCATTAATTTAAGCAGCTATATTAAACTTCCGAATATTCTTTCAGTCTAACAAATTGATTTATATTTATTTTTGTTTCTATGAAGATTTTCGGAAATATTATTTTCTTCGTACTTTTCGGCGCTCTGTCTGCTTTCAGTCAAACAAATTTAACGCTATCCGGTATATTGACCGATAAATCCAGTCATGAACCTGTCTTTTCCGGAACGGTGCAGTTGTTACGCGCTAAAGACAGCGTTTACGTGGACGGAGCTATCAGCGACGACAAAGGAGTTTTTACCCTGCAGAATTTGAAATCAGGAAATTATATTTTAAAAGTCACTTACATCGGTTATTTAACGCTTTTCAAAAACGTTAATCTGAACGGAGCCGTACCTGTTACGCGTCTGGGGGAAATACCTTTGGAAGCAAACGATGTTCTTCTGAAAGAAACAGTCGTTGAAGGGAAACGTCCGGAAATTACTGTAAAGAACGATACGATGGAATACGACGCCGCTTCCTACAAAGTAACCGAAGACGCCGTTGTAGAAGATTTACTTAAAAAATTGCCGGGCGTGGAAGTCGATAAAGACGGGAAAGTTACTGCACAGGGAAAATCAGTAAACAAAATGTACGTAAACGGAAAAGAATTTTTTAGAGACGACCCTCAAGTTGCAACAAAGAATATACCCGCCGATATCGTTGATAAAGTACAAGTCTATGATCGCAAATCGGATATGGCTCAAATGACCGGCTTTGATAACGGAGATGAAGAAACGGTTATTAATCTGACGGTGCGTTCCAACATGATGCAGGGAACGATTGGTACAGTACAAATAGGAGCCGGTCGGGATGTACAGAACGACAAGGATATGCGGTATAGCGAAAGGGCTTTCGTCAGGCATCAGCAGGGAAGCGACAGCTATTCAGGGATTATCAGCCTCAACAATAATAACAATATGGGCGGAGCCGATTTTATGGGCGCAGGCGGAGGCGGAGGCGGTCGAGGCGGAGGTGGTAATCCTTCCGGAATCACTCGGGCGCAAAATTATATGTTTAATATAAACAAAGATTTATCTCCTCAACTGACGCTAAACGGCGATATTCGTTTTGGTAAACAAGACAGAAAGACGCTTTCCAATGTTTCCCAAACCACTTTTTCCGATGTGAGGCCACAGCAGGAAACCACCAATCAGAATATTTTTAACGCTGGAAACAATTTCAATACCAACCTCCGGATTGATTGGAATCCCAATAAACAGCATGCTTTGATTTTCCGTCCGACTGTCCGTGTGAACCAAACCGACCGAAATGGATTGATGTACGACGAACGAATAAATTTGAACAACCAAAAGGTTACATTGGATTCAAAATCCCTTACTTCATCGCATGGAAATACGACAGGATTTGGAGGAAGCTTAGACTATTCTTTTAAATTTCCAAAAGAGGGACGAGTATTCAGCATCAGTGCAAGCGGAAATTATAACAACAACTATTCTCAACCGAAAAATAAAACATTCTATCGTTCCAATCCTTTGGATAACGATTACACACTTCTCTACCTAAATCAAATCGCTGAAAATAAAAGTTTGACAAACAATTTCGGGGCAACGTTTTCATACGTAGAACCCATTGGACATAATAATTTTATTCAATTGCTGTACCGCTATTCGTATTCCGAAACCGAAAGTAAAAATTCTACCTACAATATTCTGAAAGATTTTTCGGATGATTCGGACATTGCCGCATTTGACACGGCAATGATTGTTCCGTCTCAAAGCCGGACGATTCTGCGGAACGCAACCGACCAGCGGTTCGGACTTAACTTCAAAGCCGACCGGAAAAAATACAATCTTACTTTCGGATTCAATGTAAATCCCTCTAAGGCGACAAACGAAACTTATCAACCGAGCGCAGGGATTCTTACTCCTCAATTGATACCAACCGACTTCAGCGGAAAATTACCCATCTTCAAAGGCGATTCGCTGATTTCCTCCATTCCAATCGATGTCGTAAATTATTCGCCAACAGTGAATTTCAGGTATAAATTCGATCAGCGTTCCAACTTACGGGTTTTTTATGATGGCGCAACAGGTCAACCATCGGCAGACCAGCTTCGAGATTATCCTTACGTGGACATCAATCGTCCCAATGATGTGACAATAGGAAATCCGAACTTGAAACCCAGTTATACCAACAATCTTCAGGTAGAATTTAACAAATATGTTCAGGCTACCCAACTGACGTACAGATTTTCGGTGAATGGGAGTTATACCGTAAATGATATTATAACTATCACCCAAGTGCAGGCAAACGGAGGAAATACAACAACTTATCAAAATATCAACGGAAACTGGGGCGCTTCCTTGAGGGGAATGATTAATATACCATTAAGTAAAAAATTCTCCATAGGGGAGGAATTGCGGTACGAATTATCTGACGACAACTCGTTTGTAGGTAGCGGAGGTCAACAAGTGAAGAATAAGATGCAAAGCCGGATGATTAGAGATGCTCTGAATTTGAAATTACAACTGAACGACAGTCTTTACATAGGAACGACAGGAACGATTAATTACAATAATGTCGTCTATTCGGCTACTCCTCAACAGAATCAGAATATTTACGATTATGCGTGGGGAGCCAATATTCTTTGGACTTTTCTTCCCGGCTGGACCTTTGACAGCGACATTAACCGCACTTGGAGAAGCGGTTACCCCACTGGATATAATGTTACTCAAACACTTTGGAATGCTGCAATTACCAAACGGCTGTTTAAAAAACAATACGGAACTGGTTCTATTAAATTGCAAGTGTTCGATATTTTACAGGATAGAAAAAATATTTTCGCTTCTCAAACGGCAAGCAAACTGCAATTCTCGCAAACCAACGTCATTCCGAGTTATTTTATGGCAAGCTTTATTTATCGTTTTTCCGTATTTCCAAAATCAAGTTTTTTGAAGGAAGGAGATATGGCGCCGCAAAGGCGGGGAGGCGAACGCGACGGTGGGGGAAGACCTCCCGGCGGCGATTTTGGCGGCAGAGGTTTTGGCGGTGGCGAAAGACCGTTTTAACTGATAATCGTAGCACAATTTTCGTAACTTATACCCAACTGTATGAACCGCTATTTCATTTATTTAGCTTACGACGGCGCAAATTATTGCGGTTGGCAAAACCAGCCGAATGGGATTTCCGTTCAGCAAAAAATAGAAGAAGCGCTGCAAGTCCTTTTACGAAAGCCGCTGGCAATCACCGGAGCAGGAAGGACAGATGCAGGAGTTCACGCACGTTTGATGGTCGCCCATTTTGATTGGGAAGAAGAATTTGCCGGTTTACTTTTATTGACGGAAAAACTGAATTGCTTGTTGCCATCCGATATTGCCATAAAAAAAATACTCCCGGTTTTGCCCGAATCACATGCCCGTTTCGACGCTTTATCAAGAACTTATAAGTATTATATTTGCACGGAGAAAAACCCTTTTACTTTTCCGTTTTCTTATCGAATTACTTCTCCGTTGGATTTTGGGAAAATGAACGAAGCGGCGGCAGTTCTTCCGGAATATACTGATTTTACGAGTTTCAGCAAGTCGCACACGGATGTGAAAACTTATAATTGTAGAATCATGCAAGCCGGATGGACGCAAGAAGAAATCGGTTGGGTTTTTACGATTCAAGCCGATCGCTTCCTTCGCGGTATGGTGAGAGCGATTGTAGGAACACTTTTGGAAGTCGGACGCGGAAAACTGTCTTTGGACGGCTTCCGGCAAGTGATTGAATCCAAGAATCGGGAAACTGCGGGAATGTCAGTACCCGGAAAAGCTTTATTTCTAACCAATATCGAATATCCTCAATCTATTTTTAAAGTTTAAAATTATCAATATGAAATCGAAAATTGTTTTTACCGCTTTGTTATTGTGCGTCACTATTCAATTAGTTCAAAGTCAAACAGCAAGCGAATTGTTTATCAAACTGCCCGATCCCGCATTTTTACCATTAACGGTTTCAAACCGAATGGATTTAATCGACCTCTACAAAGCCGGAGAAAAAGCGGTCGTAAAAAACAGCTTTGAAGATTCTTGTTCAATTATTCGTATGACAGACGATTATTTAGAAGTCCAAGCCGGTAAAAACACGATGGAAATGTTCTTACTCCCGATGATTAATGATTCTAAAATAGTAGGTTTGATTCAAACGGTTTGTGCGCCGGTTTGCGATAGCTATCTTGAATTTTATACCACTTCATGGAAAAAATTAACAACGTCTGTTTTTGTAACTTTAGCCAATAAATATGATTTTATTAAAGAGGACATTCAACTTGAAAACGAAAAAGTCAAAAATGCGCTGATACCTTTGGACATCTTTTTGATGCAGTTGCATTATGACCCTGAAAAACAGGAATTACAACAATCCTACACAACACCGGAGTATCTGAGCGAACCCGATAGAACCAACGTAATGGCATATTTGAAAGAAACGCCGAAACGGTTTAAATGGAATCTGACGCGTTTTGTTGCCGGAAAATAAAATCGCTTTCCGCCAAAGCTTTCATCGAAGGAAACAGCGCTTTGGCGCCAGCTTTCAGAAGAACTTCATCCGGTAGAGGACCGGTGTTTACGGCGATGGTGAAGATTCCGGCAGCAACTGCCGATTCGATTCCCAAGGGCGCGTTTTCTACAACGAAGGCTTCTTCCGGTTTTAGTCCGGCTTTTTTCAATCCCATGAGATAAGGCTCCGGATGCGGCTTTCCATATTGAACATCAAAAGCGGTAACCATTAAGCGGTTATCAAAAAAGCCCGGAAAATGGGCGTCTAAATTATTGAATAAAGTGGGCTGTCCTGAGCCGGTTACTATCACCCGCATCAGTCCGAGTTGTTTGACTTTTTCCAATACCTCTAAAGCGCCGGACATTATTTTAGAATCCGTATTCAGTTCAACAAACCGTTGGGCTTTCCGGGCGTAGATGGTTTCTTTTTCTTCTTCCGTAGCGCTTCTTCCCCAATTCCGTTGCACGAGAATATCAATGGTGGAAGCTCCGGTGCGCCCTTCCATCATGTAGAAATCTTCCGGCTCGGATTGAAGTCCGTAAGCGGTAGCGGTTTCTAACCAAGCTTGTACGTGATTCGGCATGGAGTCGTACAAGACTCCGTCCATATCGAAGAATACGGCTTTTAACACGGTTTTTTCAATAGAGCGAACATATTCTTTTTATAAGCTTCTACGCCGGGTTGGTCGAAAGGATTGACTCCCAGCAAATATCCGCTGATGCCGCAGGCTCTCTCGAAGAAATACAATAATTGTCCGATATAATATTCATTCAGTTCGGGAATTTCAATCCGGATGTTTGGAACACCACCATCGACATGCGCTTGCTGTGTTCCCAATTCCGCCATTTTATTGACGTAGTCCACGCGTTTTCCGGCTAAGTAATTCAGTCCGTCCAAATCGGCTTCATCTTTCGGAACCTCAACAATATACATGGGATGTGCGATTGAAATTACGGTCTCAAAAATCGTGCGTTCTCCTTCCTGAATCCATTGTCCCATCGAATGTAAATCGGTCGTGAGATCAACGGAAGCCGGAAAGATTCCCTTGTTTTCTTTTCCTTCGCTTTCGCCGTATAACTGTTTCCACCATTCGGATACGTAATGAAGTTTGGGGTTGAAGTTCGCCAGAATTTCTATTTTCTTTCCCTGTTTGTATAATTCGTTCCGGACTGCGGCGTAAATAGCAGCGCAGTTTTCGGCAAACGGAACATTTGTTCCTGTCGCTTTTTCCATTTCCACAGCGCCTGCAACCAATTGCCGGATGTCGATGCCTGCAACGGCAATGGGCAATAATCCGACCGGAGTCAATACCGAATAGCGTCCGCCTACATCGTCGGGAATAATGTATGTTTTATAGCCTTCTTGAGTAGCTAAAGTTCGCAAAGCGCCGCGCGCCTTGTCGGTGATAGCAACGATGCGTTTCTGCGCTTCGGCGATTCCGACCGCTTTTTCCAATTGTATTCTCAGCAAGCGAAAAGCCAACGCCGGTTCGGTAGTAGTTCCCGATTTGGATATATTGATGATTCCGAACGATTTACCTTTCAGATATTCGGATAATTCGTGCAGATAATCTTCCCCGATTTGATGACCGGCATAAACGATAACCGGCTTTTTATTACTCAAACTGTTGAAAGCGCCGGAAAGCGCATCAATCACTGCCTTAGCGCCCAAGTAGCTCCCACCGATTCCAATGACTACGACAACCTCGCAACGGGAGCGCAAGTTGTCGGCTGTTTTCTGAATATCATCCAACACAGTTTCTGTGATGGAAGAAGGTAAATGCAACCAGCCCAGAAAATCATTTCCTTTGCCGGAGCCGTTTTCCAATGCCAAGTTAGCGGATTCTGCCGCCTCTGCCCTATCATAAATTTGTTTTTCGGGAATAAAACCAAAAACTTTGTTGATGTCTAATACAATCCGGTTCATATCAAAAATATGTAATAATATGTAATAATAATTTGAGAGGCAAAATTACATTTTTTTTCGATAAGAAAAGATAAAATCGGCATAATTCGGCGAAATTGTATTTTCAGTCTTAAAATCTCAATAGTCTTTTTTTCGACTGAATAATTCACCTACGCTTTGCAATAATTCTTTTTCTGTCAGACTGTTTTTATATCTTCACTACTAAAGTGTTTCGATAAACCCTGTCAAAGCGCTTGCGAACGCTTCCCACGAGAGCGCTTGCTTCTCTTTTTGGATATTTGCAATGAAAACTTTCTTGTTCAATCGGAAGAATTTTTGAATGCTTTCTGCCAGACTTTCAGCCGTTGGAAGGCAAACAAGTCCGGTTCCCGCTCGCTCAATGCTTTCTTTCAATCCGCCGACATCGGTCGCTAAAACGGGAATATCAAAATGATAGGCAATAGGTATTACTCCGCTTTGAGTTGCCGAACGATAAGGAGTTACCAATAAGTCGGCAGCCGAAAACATTTTTGATACTTCATCGTCTGCAATATAACGGTTGTACACTTTAATTCTCGAACAAGCCGGCGAGCTATCAATGGCTCGCTGGTATTTTCCAAAATCGCCGTAACATTCTCCGGCAATAATCAATTGATAAGATTCGTCCAACAACGACATAGCGGAAATAAGCAAATCCAAGCCTTTGTAATCCCTGATTAATCCGAAAAAAAGAAGCGTCTTTTTCTTTGCGTCAAGTTCTAATTGTTTAAAAGAAAACTGCTTTTCCATTCTTTTACCAAAATGATTATAAAGAGGATGCTCCTGTAAAATGTATCGAGCATCCGGCTGCAAAGCCAAAAGCTCATCTCGAACGGATTTACTCATTACCAAAAAACCGGAATTTTGCTTCAAAAACCAAGATGTCAAAGGTTTGTCGAAAAAATGCCGTTCGTGCGGAATCACATTGTCTAAAATAGAAACTACCGGAAAACCCCGCCTTTTGAAATAGTTGCCAACTATACCCAACGATGGAGCAAAATAGGTCATCCAATACCTCAACACAAGCACATCCGGATTTGTTTTCATAATTTGATGAGCGCTCGTCCAATAGCTCAATGGATTAGCTGTGTCTAAAACGGGGATGCTGCTAACAGGAATTGCGTTATCGTCTGTCGTAACAAATTGTGTCTTTCCGGGAAAAAGAATTTCCGGATACTGTCTTTTAAATGTAAAGGGAAATACTTCATGTTCTTTCAGTAATTCCCTGTACAAATTGGCATTAAACTGCGAAATTCCACCCCTGAAAGGATAAAATGCCGATAAGAAAGCAATTTTCATATCTTTTTTAATACCTGTAATGTTCCGGCTTGTAAGGTCCTTCAGCCGGTACGCCGAGATAAGCTGCCTGTTCGGGAGTTAAATGCGTCAGTTCAACGCCGATGTTAGCCAAATGCAGACGGGCGACTTCTTCGTCCAAATGTTTCGGCAAGCGGTAAACGTTGATTTCATAATTATTTTTCCACAAATCCATCTGAGCCAAAGTTTGATTCGTGAAAGAATTACTCATCACAAACGAAGGATGTCCGGTGGCGCATCCCAGATTCACCAACCGTCCTTCGGCTAATAAGAAAATGGAATTTCCCGAAGGGAACGTATATTTATCCACTTGCGGTTTAATATTGGTATGTTTAATTCCGGGGTAATGAATTAATTTATCAACTTGTATCTCGTTATCGAAATGTCCGATATTACAAACAATCGCCTGATCTTTCATCTGCGCCAGATGGTCGATGGTAATCACGTCTTTGTTTCCGGTTGTGGTCACAAAAATATTTCCTTCTTTGACGGCTTTTCCCATAGTCGTAACTTCAAAGCCTTCCATTGCCGCTTGTAAAGCGCAAATCGGATCGATTTCCGTTACCAAAACGCGAGCGCCGTAAGATTTCATGGATTTGGCGCAACCTTTCCCTACGTCTCCGTAGCCAAGCACAACCACCACTTTTCCGGCAATCATCACATCGGTTGCCCGCTTGATTCCGTCTGCCAGCGATTCACGGCAACCGTATAAATTATCGAATTTGGATTTGGTTACCGAATCGTTTACATTGATAGCAGGAATCAGCAATTCGCCTTTTTCCAACATTTGATACAAACGGTGAACGCCGGTCGTAGTTTCTTCCGAGACGCCTTTCAGTTCGGCTATTGTCCGATGCCAGCGGCTATTATCCTCTTTTAAAATCCGGTTTAATGTGTCAATAATCACCTGTTCTTCGTGATTACCGCCCTTACGGTCTATAAAACTTGGATTGTTTTCGGCTTTGTATCCCCAATGAATCAGCAAAGTAGCATCGCCTCCATCGTCAACAATCAGACTCGGACCTTTTCCTTCCGGAAAGCGCAAGGCTTGGTCGGTGCACCACCAATATTCTTCCAGCGATTCGCCTTTCCATGCAAAAACGGGAATTCCGGCTGCTGCAATGGCTGCTGCTGCATGGTCTTGCGTAGAAAAAATGTTACAACTTGCCCAGCGGACATCAGCGCCTAATTCGACCAATGTTTCGATTAGTACAGCCGTTTGAATGGTCATGTGCAACGAACCGGTGATACGTGCGCCTTTCAGCGGTTTTTCTTTTCCGTATTTTTTACGCAATGCCATCAATCCGGGCATTTCATGTTCGGCAATCTCGATTTCTTTTCGTCCAAAATCAGCTAATTGTATATCAGCTACTTTGTAGGGTAAACTTGTTATTTTCTCAGACATATTTTTGTTTATTTGTTAATATTCAGACTGCAAAGTTAAGAAAAATTTGTTAATTGATAGCAGATTATCCTTTAGTCTTTTTTTTATCAACAAAAAAATCTACTTTTGCTGCAAAAATAGTTGTGGGAAAAAATAAGTTACAGAAGTTTGAAGCGATGAACCATTATCCGCATGTGTTTCAATATCCTTTTTCCATATTGCAAGAGAAGGAATTTGAAATGAAGGGTAAATGGAATGAATTGTTTTTCAGGAACAACCATCCGATTGTTATTGAATTGGGTTGTGGGAAAGGCGAATACACGGTGGGATTGGCTAAATTGTACCCTGAAAAGAATTTTATAGGTATTGACATTAAGGGGGCGCGAATGTGGACAGGCGCTACGCAGTCGTTTCAGGAAAAAATATCGAATGTCGCTTTTCTCCGGACGCATATCGAACTGCTCGACCGTTTTTTTGCTCACGGGGAAGTGTCGGAAATCTGGATTACATTTCCCGATCCGCAAATGGCTAAAGTGAATAAACGAATGACTTCTTCTCGTTTTATGCAATTGTATAGTAATATTTTAAAGGAAAATGGATTGATTCATCTGAAAACCGACAGTCCGTTTATGTATGCCTATACCTGTGCGATGATTCAAGCCAATCATTTTCCGGTGGAAGTGGAAACTGATGATTTGTACAACAGCGGATTGGCTGATGAAATTTTCTCGATTCAAACGTTTTATGAACAACAATGGCTCAGTCGCGGTTTAAATATTAAGTATATCCGGTTTAGATGCGAAGCGCGTTCCAACTATATAGAACCGGAAATCGAAATAGAACGGGATGATT
>Ga0209629_10003196_pt1 | contig 11598 bp, 13 predicted proteins | sample TergutCu122P5_FD_187286 | JGI IMG/M metagenome (GOLD analysis project Ga0209629, IMG submission 187286) | Cubitermes ugandensis P5 segment gut microbial communities from Kakamega Forest, Kenya - Cu122 P5 (SPAdes) (version 2) | ecosystem: Host-associated > Arthropoda: Insects > Digestive system...
TCCGATTGAAAAAAGCTTTTCGAAAATGCAAAAAACTCTTCAAAAATACTACCTGTTGTCTCAAGAGTTAATGGATTTGCTCTAACGAAATCCCGTATTTATTCTGTGAAATTCCTCCTCACCCTATATCCCTTGTCCTTGCAGGGCGGCTGAATATTTTTTGAGAAGTTCCGTAACCCAGGGGGCGAGCACGCCTTGCCTTGGACATAAGAGTTGGACAGCAGGCGACCGTCCGAAGGTAAGGAAGCTGCTGTCTTCGTGGCCAAAAAAGTCGGACAGCGGTTCAACTTTTGTGTCCATGCCAATATTTCCCAAACTTAAGAGTTGAACAGCAGTGAATGGTTACGTTTGTTCATGGAATGATTCCGATGTCTTTCAGCCAGCCGGTGCAAAGGAGGTTCCATTTCGCGGCGCGGCCGTGATCTTCTTTCATCCCGTAACCGTGTCCCCCTTTGACGAAAATATGCAATTCGCAGGGGACACCGGCTTCTTTCATTGCTGCGTAAACCCGTGCACTTGCCGCCGCTCGATTTTCGTCGTCATCCGTCACCGAAATAAAGACAGGCGGCATATCCTTGCGGATCAGGATTTCGGGGGATAATTTGATGTCGACACGGCGTTCTTTTTCGTCCGCCATCATGTAGGCCGGATAAATCGGCATGACGAAATCAGGTCGCGCGATTACCTGGTCCATCGCATCCACCGGCGGATATGTATTTTCATCGAAATGCGTTGCCGTCATCATCGCCAAGTGTCCGCCGGCGGAAAATCCGAGCACGCCGATACGATGCGGATCAATGCCCCATTCGGCGGCTCTGGAACGCAAAATACGTATGCCGCGCTGGGCGTCCTGAAATGCGGCGACGTGTTTTTCGAGACCTTCACGACGCGGCACACGATATTTCAACACGGCCGCGGTCACCCCGATCGAGTTGAAATATCCCGCAATCGCCGTTCCTTCATAATCATACGCCAAAATATTGTAGCCGCCGCCGGGACAAATCATGACACAAGCTCCGGTCTCTTTTTCCTTGTCGGGACGGTAAATCGTCAATGTCGGATCGGAAACATTTTCAATACGGAGAATATCGGAGGATTTCGTCGATTTTTCTTCGGCGATATTCCCTTCTTCACCAGGGGCTGTTCCGGGCCAGATATTGAAACAGGCCACTTGTTTTCCTAAACCGGGATACTCATCGGCAATCGCAATAGCCGGGAGTGATTTGTTGAAAAAAACGAGTACAATAAGACATATTATTAATATTAGAACAAATTTGGAATTAATTTGAAGTTTTTCCGCTTCCATTGGTCGCTCCTTGATTGAAATAAAGTTTGGCGGCATACTACTACAAAGCCAAACTTTATTTTATGAGTTTTTATTGGTATGGATGCAAAAGTTGAACCGCCACCAGATTTTTTGGCCACGAAGACAGCAGCTTCCGTTGGTCGCTGCTGTCCAACTCTCTTATGTCCAGGGCAATAGTCAATTTTTTCTCACACAAAGGCACTGTGGCACGGAGAAGAATAGAAATCTCTGTGCTTCTGTGTGAAACCACTATTTTAACTCTGGCGGTGTACTACCGGACACCTCTCATCAGAACTCGAACGGGTCGTCTCCCGACGATGCGCCGGAAGGGGAGGATGCCGGTGCGGGTTTGGCCGGGGCGGGGGTGGTTACGGGAGAGGCGGTTTTTCCGGAAGTCGGGGTTGTACCGGTGGTGTTAAACGGATCATCAATCAAACCGGCCGGGGTTTGGCTTGGAGTTGTTTGACCCGGAGTGGAAGGTGATGCGGCAGGAACTGTTTTCGTATCCGAAGCACTTGTATTTTTCACGTTGGCCGCCTGTTTGGGCGTTTGTGATTCCGCTTCGGCATTTTCTTTCAGTTCCAAATAAACTTCCGGGGCGAACGTGTGCCGGACAGGCTCCGCTTGTCCGATTTCGTGCAAACACTGGATCAAACCGTTTTTCGTGATCAGATAAACACGATCGTTTTCCGCATTATGATAGACAATTTCATAAGGCCGGAGTGAACAAAGCGTCGTTTGGGATCCTGATTCCGGATCAATTGCAAGCAATTCATCATAAAAGTTTTTGGCGTAAACCCGGGTCGGCGAAGCGGCCACGAATTCCTTGACGCCGGAAGACGCCCAAAGCGGCTTGCCGTCCGCGGAGTTCAGGCAATACATGTTGCCGTCCAGACAAGGGACGTAAATGTGGTTTTTGACGACCTCAGTACGGCCGTTGACCGGAGAGCCGATGCTCTGGCACCAGACATCCACCGCATCATGAGGATCGTAAGCGATCACCAAACCCGAAGACGTTCCGACAATCAGGAGAAACTTTGATTCGGGGTCATCCGGATTTTTTTGAACCACCGACGGGGTAAACAGGATGTCATTGGCGATACTTTCCTCTTTTTTGCCGATTTTTGACACGCGCAAGTAAGAGATTTGCGGTGTGACCGTCAATTTGTGTCGCAATTCAAACCGATGTTCTCCGTCACGGGTGCCGTTCGCAACAAACAGGAATCCCCGATCGGTGAACCAGGCAAGGCTTTCCGATTTATCCGATTCGCTGCAAATGACCGGCTGTTGAGTGCAAAGTCCGAACGAATAACACGTCATCGGCATTTTGCCCGGCTTGAGATAATAGGGCTTGTTCACATTCCGCGAGTCTTTGATCAGGTCTTTTTTGAGTTCGTCCGCGGCAAGTTTTTCCGAATCGGTCAATTCGTTTTTCAATGTCGCCCGTTTGTCTTTTTCACCTTCGAGCGTCGCATCAAGCAAGGCTTTGGATTTTTCCGCTTTAAGACGGGTGGAACCGCGTAAAATTTTATCGGCGGTCACTTTGCCGGTGAACGGATCAAGCGTATAACCAAGTTCAGCATACCTGGGCACAAGTTCCAACAGTATTTCCGACGGGGCAAGTTGTTCCTCAAGCGGATAACAGGACATCTGATTGTCGACCATGGGGGTGTAAACGTAAAAATCCGTCATTTGACACGCCGCAGTCGGAGCGAAGGGGAGCGTTTTCCGCCAGATCAACCGGCCGTTCCGACGGTCGAAAATATAAATGTCGGCTCCATTAACCGCCCCCACCACCCGGGAATTTGCCCCCGGCGAAAATGTTCCTTGTCCCGGCTGACCGACGCTGCGACTCCAGACCGTTTTTCCGGATTCCGCGTCGATGGCAATCAAACGGGAATCGGATGTCACAACAAAAAGCGTTCCGCGGTCAAGGAGAACATGCCGCACAAATGTCGTGTTCGTATCAATCTGAACTTGAGTGAACCAGGAACGAGTCAAGCCAAAACGCTGCAATTCCCCGTCCGGAAAAAGTGCGGAACGCTCTTGGGCGAACCCCTGTGCGGGATAAGCGGTATAAAATGTGACCAACGATAACGCAATAAGAAACAAAAACTTACGTTGCATCGGAATCCCCAGCCTCGAAGTGATCAAACAAATGGTTTGGAACGCTATACCGCAGTCGGTAGGAACGGCAGCCTTCGGCCTTGCGCAACCGCCCTGCGTTGCAGGGCTTCCGTGTGCAGCTTCAGGAATTTCTCACCGTTTTGAGTATACAGATTCCATGATAATCCGGTCAGGCTGAAAAGTTAAGGAAAAATCTGAAGAAACCCTCATTTCGCCGTTAATTTTATCTTGAGACAAGGAATTTATGGGCGGTAAACGGCAGTTTCTGAAACAATAAGGTTCAACCGCTGATCCTTTGGCGTCATCGGGACTTCATCAAAAACCTGAAAATCGAACGCAAGTCCTATTGTGAGAGTATCTTTGGGCAATTTTTCAAGAAACCGGTCATAATACCCTCCACCGCGACCGACCCGACCGCCTTGACGATCAAAAGCAACACCGGGAACCAAAATGACTTGCAACTCATCCGCATTGATTTTCCGGTCTGTCAGACGCCGGAGTTCTATTTTTGGTTCAAGAATCCCGAAATACCCGACCGCCAATTCGTCCAATTTTTTCAGCAAGAAAAGATGAATGTTTTTTTGTTCGCAATAAGGAATAACGATTCGCTTTTCTTTAATCAAAGACTTGATCAAAGGAAGTGTTCGAACTTCTTTCCCAAAATCAACATAAGTCATGAGCATGTTGCAACGAACAAACTCAGGGACGGTTTGCAGATTTTGCATGACTTGTTGGCTGAGAGACTGGGAATCGGCCATGACCTGTTTCCGTTCCGCAACAATTGTTCGAAAGGTCTCTTTTGAATCTTTCATCACAACTCCTTATTAATTAACATTTTATCGCTATTGCTTTGCGAACCATCCTGTTTTTTGTTGAAATCAAAATATGATTGCATCTCTCATGCCATTGAAAAAATATTTTTGTTGCATTTATCAATAATAACAGAGAATTATAATGGAGTTATGGCACAAAATTTCAAGACATTCAAGAGAGACGACCTTGCCTAAGGCTGAAAATCTGATAAAATGCTCTCCTCTATTGTCATGTGAACCGGAGTCAGGCGGAAGACCGGCCAGTGACTTTTGAAAAAGAGATGAAAAAGTTTTTACAGAAAATTACGATTTTATAGAGATTACCATGTCGAGACCCCCGTTTCAGAAGCGTGCCAAGTTTGCCCGCAAGCGTGCCAAAGCGAGAATTCGCGTCAAGAAAAAGGATCCGCTTTTGGTCGACGGTACTCGTCCGAGACCGCTTTATGTCGATTATAAAGACATTGAGTTGCTCAAAAAATTAACCAGTCGTCAGGGAAAAATCATCAGTCGGCGTAAAAACGGTTGTGCTGCAACCAGCCAGCATGTGGTGGCCGAAGCGATCAAGCGTTCGCGATTCATGGCTCTGATGCCGTATGTCGGCGACTGATTCTACTCAAGCCGGTGAGAAATTCCGGTAGCTGGACAGTCCATAAGTTAAAAACTAAAAATGAAAAACTAAAAGTTGGATGCGCTTTTCACTTTTAGTTTTTCATTTTTCACTTAAATTGAGGCCGAAGGCTGCCGTCCATACCGGCTACGGTATTTTTTACGTTCATCATGAGGAATGAGGCGTCATGCGTCTCATTCTTTCTGCGTTTATGGTGGGAGAATTGGGTTGGATTGACTCTGTTACAGAAAGTGACTTGAATGACGGCAGCGGTTCAAAAGGCGGTGGAAAAAGCGGACATCATGATCGAGGCACTCAAGTGGATTCGGCAGTACCGCGGAAAAATCACTGTGATCAAACTCGGCGGCAGCCTGATGGAGGAAGAAGCCGCCATTTTGCACCTGTTGCTCGACTCGATTTTCATGGAAAGCGTCGGCATGTTTCCCGTCATCGTGCATGGCGGCGGGAACGCGATCAGTCAGGCGATGACCGACGCGGGGATTCAGCCGAAATTCGTTCAGGGACGACGATATACGGATGCCGCATCGCTGGAAATCGTGAAAAAGGTGTTGGCCCACGATATTTGTCTCGACCTGGTTCAAAAAATCGAAGAGTTGGGTGGTCAGGCGAAGCCGCTCAGTGTTTGTACCGACACTCCGGTGCTTGTCGGCGAAAAAATGACCTTAAACGATGCGGCAGGAAACACGATTGATCTCGGTTTCGTCGGCGAAGTGACAAAAGTCGATACGGATGCCATTATCAAAACATGCCATGCCGGATATATTCCGGTCATTCCGTCCGTTGCCATGACAAAAGACGGTCAGGCGTTGAACGTCAATGCCGACACGGCGGCCACGGCGGTCGCCCGGCAGTTGAAGGCGGTCAAGCTGGTGTTTGTCAGCGAAGTCAACGGCGTGCGAACCGACCCGCAGGACCCGAATTCGATGATTGAATCAATCACGGCGGAAAAAGCCCGCGAACTTCTGTTGTCCGGGGCGATCGTTGGCGGCATGATTCCGAAAATTCAGGCGTGTCTCGAAACGCTTGAACATGGCGTGCAAAAAATACACATCATCAACGGTCGTCTGCGGCACTCGCTTCTGCTCGAAATTTTCACCAGTCAGGGGGTCGGCACCGAAATCGTGGAGTAAAGGATTTGCGCAGAAACAAGTTGTTCAAGAAATCAGAGTACAACCAGAGCACGACGCGCAAGCGAGTGCCAAAATCAACGTACAAACACATTCCGGGGCACTTGCTTGCGCTTCGTGTTCCGGTATATCAACGATAAAATTCGCGGACGGTTGCAAAAAAGGCGTCGATGTTTTCGAGCGGTGAAACCGGTGGAATGTCGCAGCCGGACGAAATGATGAAATTGGGATATGAATGGCATGCGTTTAAGACGCCCAAAGTCGCTTCCCGAACCGATTCGGGCGTTCCAATACGAAATTGCGACGATGGATCGACGTTTCCCATGACGAGAACGTTTTGCGGAATTTTTGCCAGTGCTTCGGACAGTGTGATTGCGTTGCCGAGGTGAATCACTCTCGCACCGGTGGATAAAATCCCGTCGAGCAGCGGAAGCGTCCTGCCACAATTGTGATAGACGACCAAAAAATCGTCCGTATCAATGGCGTCGATGATTTGTTTGACATAATACACGGAAAAATCATTGTTCAGCTTGGGCGAAAGCAACCCCGCCGCCGGCTCCGCCATGATAAGACCGTTTGCCCCGGCGGCCTGCAACGTTTTTCCGTAAGCGATCAAAAATTCGGTCGTTTTTCTCATGACCGAATGCACGATGTTCGGATTGGTCATGCAACTGATCATGATTTCGGTCATGTCAAGCAGGCGTCCGGCCAGCGAAAACGGCCCGATCATCCCGGCAAGCACGGGACGATCTGTAATTCGTTTCACGGCGTTTTCAATCGTCTTGACATACTCGCCGGTTCGTCCGGCACCGACGACCGGCACTTTCAATTGATCCGCGTCCTGATCCGTCTTGACGATGGCGGAGGTCACCGTCGGTACTTCATCGTCGGAAAACCGCACCGGACTCCCGAACGCCTCCGCTTCGACCGACAAGTCCATGAGACTCACCGACGCCAATGTGTCGTAACGGTCGCTGATCGCTTTCATGCACTCCGCCTGCAATTCGCCGCTGCGAACGAGCCGGTCGACGGTCGCACCGATCAGTTGCATTCCGGGAAACGAAAGCACCGGCATCGCTTTCTTCCGGGCAGCCGCACTGTGATGCCATTGGGTCATGTTCATAAAAGGTTCTCCTGTTCCGGCATTTCAAAAAGTGATATGTTCTCTTGCACAGGGAACGAAATTTGTTTTAGCGGTCGATCGACGCTCGACGTTCAAAAAAACAGTATCCGTTCATGGGTTTTGTTTCCCGCAGAGACATCGGAGATTTCAATCAGGACGGTTCTTCCGTTTCAATTGCTTCTCTTTGTCTTATGGAACACTTGTCCGGGGCTAAAGGAATATAAAATTCCACTTTCCCGCACTTGGAGCAAACGTAGATTTCAAAACATTCCTGATTGACGAATAATTCAAAAAAATTTCCCAACGCACCATAGCGCGCACCTTCGTGAAAGCGATAAACTCCCGAATAGTGAAGATCGATATGACATCGCAAGCAATCAATCTTCCTTGTTTTCACTTCCAGCTCTTCCAACTCTGTATTCGCATCCAACTCTTTTTCACAGTCGATCACTCTGTTTTCTGTCAGACTGTAACAGCAATTCCAACAGATTTCAAAACCATCTTCGATTTTCGTAAGACAATGAGGACATGTTTTCATTTTTTTGTGCCTCCGTGTGAAACAACAATTTTAGCCCTGACGTGGCACTATTTCAACAATTTCCGATTTTCAATATTCTCCAGGACACTCATCTGCTGAATGGCAATCCGGTTTAATTTGACCAATCTTTCGCTTTGCGAAAGTTTTTCGTTGATAAAGACCGCGTTCAGGTTTTCCATGTTCGAGAGACAAATCAGTTCATTGATGGTGGCATAATCGCGGATGTTTCCTTTCATGCCCGGATTGGCGGTTCGCCACTCTTTGGCCGTCATCCCAAACATGGCGACGTTCAGCACGTCAGCTTCGCTGGCATAAATGAAGTTGATTTGCTCTTTCGACAATTTTTTCGGGACAAGATTCCGGCTGACCGCCGAAGTGTGGATGTGATAATTGATTTTCGCCAATTCCCGCTTCGCTGTCCAACCAATTGATTTTTGTTCTTCAGTTTTAAGACGTTTGAATTCAGTGACAAGATAAAGTTCAAATTCAGACGAAATCCACGCCGCAAACTTAAAAGCAATATCGGAATGAGCAAAAGTACCACCGCCATATCGTCCTGATTTGGAAGTGATGCCTATAGCATTCGTTCCATTAATCCATTTTTGAGGGGACATCCAAAAATGTGGCTTTGCCGATTCTGTTTTAAACCCCTCATAAATGTGGGGGTTAAAATTTGGATTAAACAGCGTTTCCCACAAACCAAGATATTCAATGGTATTATAAGTCCGCATCCACAAACTGATGATTTGCGACGGGTTTTCCATATCACGAATTTTTGCAATATCAGTTAGTGAAATATAATCTTCCTGTTCTTTTTTAAAGAAGACAATTTCCGTACCTTTTACAATTATTTTTTCATGTTTGGCCATGATTCTTTTGTGTCTGATTTGTTTTTCGCGGATGTTTCCATCAGGACGGTTCTTCCGTTTCAATCGGCTTCATTGGTTTTTTTCAACGACGGCGGCAAAATGTCCGCCCCAGCCGAGTTTTTCGCGGAGCGTCTGGTAATAACTGAAACCGTGCATTTGAATCATTTTGAATCGTTGCGGCGATTTACCGACAAGGACGCGGTCGCCGACATGGGCCGTTGCAATCACGCATCCGTCGACGATGACCGGCGCGAGCGGTGTTTGAACGCAAAGTTGATATGTCCGGTCCGCCGAATCGACCACCGGTCGATGGCTCAACGTGTGCGGACTGATCGGCGAAATCACGACCACGTCAAGATCGTTCCGCAAAATCGGCCCTCCCGCCGAAAGGTTGCGGGCGGTCGACCCGATCGGCGTACTGATGATCAAACCGTCGCAACGATAGGTCGTCACTTCTTCCCCGTTGACGGTCAGCTCGACTTCGAGCATTCGGAACGGCGGTCCCGATTGAACCAACGCTTCGTTCAGGGCAATTTGTTCCGCAACCGTCACGCCGTTCCTGATCACCCGGCAGGTCAACATCAGATATTCCTCTTGCGGTAACGAAAGAATGTCATTTTGTCGCAAGACCGGAATCAGTGTTTCCGTCGTAAAATTGGCGAGAAAACCGAGCGTTCCCATGTTGACCGACAAGGCGGGAAGCTGGTGTTTTCCCATTTGCCGGGCCGCACGCAAAATGGAACCATCGCCGCCGAAGATGATGGCGACATCGGCGTCGTACCGGCTCAAATCCTGCGAACAGGAGAAGTCTTCCGCAATGATCTCGCAATATTTTTCAATTTCCGGTCGAAAATGCTCGACCGCTTCAAGCACACCGGGACGGTCCGCACTGCCAAGCAATAAAACGCGCATGATTTTCACCGGAAATATTGAAATATATTGTTTTTAGTCATTCAAACGTCGGAACGGATTTCAGGGCTTCTTTCGCCTTTTCGATCACGTTCCTGCTGGTTTCAAGGGCCTTGTCGATTTCACGAATTTCTTCCGGTGATTGAGCACATTGTTTTACGGCGTCAAGTACTGTGCAATTCCATCTTACCTGGTCGATCAGTTCGTTCATCATTTGATATTCTGCAGTCATTGTCATGGGATTCATCCTTTCATCAATACTTTCTCCCTTCCAGGAGTGGCAGATATTATTCGTACATTACTCGTATCGTTTGTCAATCAGTTTGAAAGCTCTTTCCATTTTTTCTTCATTGTGCTGCAAAGCATCTCTGATAAATGGCACCAGTACTTTATCATGGTCGATGGCCAGATTCAAGGTTGCCCGCAAAATCGTCACGTTGGTCTTTAACTGATTGACCAATTCATAAAACATGTTTCGTTCGGCTGTATTCACTGTTCCTTCTTTCTTATGGTCTGGTTAACGCGGCAGCCACAAAGTGCATGAGTTTGACGTTAAAATACAAGCCGGAATGGAGCGCAGCGCAATGACGGGATTCTTTCATGACGGCAACGTCGTTTCTTCACTGTCGCAATCCTGGTTATGAGCGACATAAGCCGCTTGTTGTTTGGCATGCCACTCTTTGCAAGACCGATGTACTACAAATATGATGATAATCAACGGGACAAGCCAGGGCAAGACATGCATGCAAAAAAGGATAAACATGATGTAAAGCCCCAGCAAAGACATGCCGTTGCTGTATTCACGGTATGTTGTTTCGATGTATTTCCATCTGACTTGATACTTGCCGACCTCGTCCCGTTGCACAAACTCATCTTCGGTCAGCGGCCCGATGATTTCCGCCGTTTTCCTGACTAAAATGTAATACGAATAGGGTTGCCCGGGTAAGCTAATCTTTTCCGGGGAAAAACGGATTTTCGGTGGTTGTTGCTTCGCGTCATTTTCGTTGTCATCATTGGCTTCTTCTTCGTTTTTTAACGGAACAACACGTATGAAAACATATTTGCTCCAGACGCAGTATTCCGAATTCCCCGATCCCTGGACTTCGAAGATCACTTGATCCCGTTCCTTGCGGCACAACGAGATGTGGCCACGTCCGTCGGCTTTGAAACGATAATTCGCATCAATATCCCGCCAACGCCCCGGACGATAAGCTCCAAATGCAAACGCCTGAGACAATCCCCCGGAAATCAGGAGCATCAGCAAAACGAGTAATGCCGTTGATTTTTTCATGTGTGCCTCCCAATCGGCGCGAAACTTGTTCCTTGCTGACACGATAAATTAATTGTGGCGAATTCGCCGCAATTAAAGGTCGAAAAATCACCAGCCGGGTGTCGGGGTGAGCAGTTCCTGGATCGCACGCACCAGGTCGGGGAGGCCGACGCCGCTGACCGCGCAGATGAGATGCGGCCGTTTTCCCAGTTTTTCGGCAAATTCCGCACGCACCTGTTCCGCTTCCGGCAAGTCCGCCTTGGTGATGACCGTCAGTTCAGGGCGTTGACACAAAAGCGGGTCGAAAAGTTCAAGCTCTTTGCGAATCGCCTGATAATTTTCCCACGGTTGTGACCCGTCGTCCGGCACCGGTTCAACGAGATGCACCAAAATCCCCGCCCGCTGGATATGACGCAAAAAGTCGTGTCCAAGCCCGACCCCTTTGTGAGCCCCTTCGATCAAACCGGGAATGTCGGCCATGACAAACGTCCGGTCGTTATATCCGGCCACAATCCCGAGGTTGGGGTGCTTGGTCGTAAACGGATACGACGCGATTTCCGGTCGGGCACGGCTGACACAACTGAGCAGCGTGCTCTTGCCGGCATTCGGCTTGCCGACCAGACCGACGTCGGCGATCATTTTCAGCTCAAGACGCACTTTGCGGACTTCCCCCGGTTCCCCCGGCGTTGCGGTTCGCGGAGCACGATTCGTCGAGGTTTTAAAGTGCATGTTCCCCTTGCCAGGAGCACCCCCTTGCGCCGCGATGATCATATCGCCGGGGTTCGACAAATCCTTGAGCATGAAATCATAAGTGACATCATACACAATCGTCCCCGGCGGCACAAGAAGCACGAAATCGTCCGCCGACGCCCCGTAACATTGCGAGCCT
>Ga0209629_10003197_pt1 | contig 11597 bp, 8 predicted proteins | sample TergutCu122P5_FD_187286 | JGI IMG/M metagenome (GOLD analysis project Ga0209629, IMG submission 187286) | Cubitermes ugandensis P5 segment gut microbial communities from Kakamega Forest, Kenya - Cu122 P5 (SPAdes) (version 2) | ecosystem: Host-associated > Arthropoda: Insects > Digestive system >...
CCTCTGAGAACGTGATCTGTGGAGCGTCAACGTGGCGAGCACGGGAAAAGAATCGTCAGCGACGGTTACTGAACGGGCCCCGTTGAGCGCACGTCCCCGGCGCAAGCCCGTCCCGTTGTAACATTAATGCATCTATTAGAAAACACATACATGAAACATTGGCGTGTCCCGTACGATAGCCGTTTCGCACACGGCACGTTCTAACATAAATCTAGCCTTACGACGTGTGTTCTACATATGTGGCTTAACTCATACGTAAGGCAGGTCACGGAAGAATCCGCGGTTTTTACAAGCACGAAACCAGGGCGTTGAGGACAATGGCGTGAGTTGGTCATACCGGTGCTCCCAGCCTCTTGGGAAAAACTTCTGCCCTCAGGAATCCCAAACTTGCTTGTAAAAAAAACATTAATTTTTCAGCGCGTTTTCTCTTGAAATCTCATATTTCGTATCGGTCTTCTCATGTGGGTTCTGAGGGTCTTCCCCAAGAGAAAAGGGAAGCTCACAACTCACGTCCATCCAGTGCTGAGGTTCAACTTTATTTTTACTACTAATATATTTATCCTAAACTTATCAACTGGCTGATAAAACCACACTTTCCTTTTAAAATAGAGAGCGTAAAGGTGTACACTTCTCAACGTTGTCAGTGGTTTGGGCTGTACCAGATACTGTTTGGGTGACAAAGCCAAAGAGGATGAGATTTTCGAAGCACGTAACGTACATTGCGCAGTAAGAACTATGACGTAATTCTAGTCAAGTGACTTGAAGGAAAGCGCTTACTTTGCTAAATTTAGGGTAAGATACGGTAACTGCGTATTAACTTACATTCGAGGGAGTTTGCATTTTATTTACAATGATTGTCGTGGTGCCCAGAGGTAGCACTCTGCTGATCTATATAATCTGTGCCCAAGGGCTACCTGTGACGAAGACAAGAGGTCTAGTTCAGTGCTAGAGACGACCTTCTGTCAACGCAGTAGTAGGCCAACAAGTTAACACTTTGTTTTATTTCAGATCTTATATTAAGTATGTGACCTCGTTTTTTAGGTTAGTTGAAGTGTTTAGTGTGTCATACACTAAAACTATATGCGTACAGAGCATACAGTTTTTGGTACGTAACGTTAGGTTTGGAGGCAATTTTCTTAGCCTAATGGAGATAGATACCTTTCTTTATGTGGAAAGACTATACAGTTGAAAGATTTAACGGTCAAACACAACAGTTGATTATGATTATGCTGCATGTTTCAGCCGTTATGGCCATCATCAAGTAAAATCTTTATACATAGACGTAAAAAGGGAGGTAAATATTGATAATGAAAAAGAGCTTTCGCCTACGAGTATCGACCTGCTAGTATGGATGTTCTAGATTTTGTACATGAAGGAAGGTTTATGAATACGTCGGAAAGGTTTGTAGACATTTAGAAACAAAAAAGAACAACCAGGTTGATGATAAATCTACTTTGGGCTATAATAAGATATTTGATACATTAATACGACACGACTACAATAACTGTCGTCCTTGACCTACTGGAGAACTTCTCTCGGACACCGTATTATGTGGTGCGTTGACCTCCACATTGAATACACGAGGAACTCCTTCGTATCCATTACGTTTATAGCTATTTACTGCTTTCCTTTAGTGACTATCCTTGAATTAATATATAATTATTGTTACTTAATTATTTCCTGGCAGTTCCTTCTCACAATTTTATACACAATATCACTACACCAAGAATATGGTATGACAGTTTTCGACACCCAAAACGCAGCAGTTTAGTACCGAAGTTAACGTACTCCTTGTTACTAATAATTAATGTTAACAACCGGTTATTAAGATACTGCGCCAGTTTTAATAATGTTTACATACGTCCTTGAAACTAATTAGAAATTTTGCAACAATATTGTTGCATGAAAATAAATGTAATGCATAGAAAGAAAGGGAATAATTAACATTTGACTTGTGTTTGGAATTTTGGAAATTGTAGTGAATTTCATACAAATAACTTATACTTTGTGTGAAATTCCAAACAAAAGTCAAATGTTAATTATTCCCTTTCTTTCTATGCATTACATAAATATGTACTTATCCAAACACAACCCTCAGCTAGGTTACCTATGACAGTGTGCATACTAGAAGGACAAGACCTGTAAAGGAGAGGCCTCTTTTGTTATCAATATTTGCCTTCCTTTGCACAGTTTGTGGTGATTTTGCCTAACAATGCCACTAATGATTGAAACATGTAGCCTAATGTAAAAACCGGATATTTTTACAATAACCACTTGTTGTGTTTGTAATTTTCTATCAACTGTATAATTTTTGTAGCCTTTTCGAGATTTGGGGGCACTCTTTCAGGAGATGGTGCTGAAATCCAACATACGTAACAGGACATGCATGGCTGAAGTTGTGAAGGAAGTGTTAAGACTGATAAAGAATGAAAGATGATCACTGTACAAAGTTAGTGCCATATGATATACCTTGCAGCACTCTAAAAGACTACACAGAAAATTTTTGGAAGATCCTGCAAAACCTATTGCAGCAAATATTGGACTTGCCTTGCAGTATTGAAATCATAGCAGTCAACTACATTCTAAGCACGCAGGATGTAGGCTTCAGTCTGACAGTCGGTCATGTTACATGTGTAGTCTTTAAAGTTGTTGAAGCTGCAGGCATAACTCATCTGTTCCTCTAGGAAAGTCGACTTGTTAGTATTGGCAGGAAAAGTTGAGGGAATGATACAACTTCTCACTGAGGACACCAGAAAATCTATCCATCTCTAGAGAGTCAACAGTGAACAGAACTCTGCTCAGTGACTTTTATGACAAGATGGAGAATTTGTTAACAAAACTGGATTTAAAAGACAAACAAGCTGATCTTCGGAATTGGGATGAAGCTGGCCTCATGTATGCAATGAAATATGTTAAAACAATGTACCATTTTGGGAGAAAATATGTTTATAAGCAGAGCTCTGGTGAGAAGGGTGTCACCACAACGTTGCTGTGTTGCACATATGCCTCAGGAATAAGCATCCCACCCATGGTTATCTTCAGGGTGTAAGAGTGAATGGCTGAGGCTTTCATGCCTTCATTGGTTTGTCTGTCACCAAATGGTTGGATGAACATTTATATCTTTGCAGAGTGGTTTCACCATTACACTGAACACATTCCCTCTCGCAGTCCTGCAGTTCTCTTCACAGACACATGCTAGTCATATAACCCCCAGAATCCTCTCAAAGACATCCAACAATGACATCAGTTATGTAACATTTCCATCACATACTGTGCATCTTCTGCAGCCACTGGATGTTAGCGTTTACAAGCCACTGGAGGAAGGATGGAGAAAATAAGCAGTAAAATTTGTAATTGAACATCCTGAACCAAAATTTGACTACCATGACTTAAGTAGACTATTTGCTAGTGCTTAGTGTGGTGCCTTCCAGCCAACAACAGTATGTCACAGCTTTGCGAATACTGGCCTGTTCCCTTTGAATAAGGATGCTATTTTGGATGTTGCAGTTGCTTCATCCCATGTTACAGAAAAGAAGGATCCAAATGACTGAGACTGGAATCATTTCAGGAGAAAAGCCTGCTTGCAAAATGTGACTAGAATTACCAGAAAACAAATTCCTTGTACAAAGGTATTTTTGCCATATGGGCAAGTAAAACAACCTATTACCATCAGCTTCCATAATTAAAAAACACAAAATAATGATGCTTGTGGTTCATATGGAGGATTGTATTTGGATGACACTAAGAAGATAAATGGCACTGAACTGATACAGTGTGCATTTTGTTGAGTATGGTCTCACACAACATGCAAAAAAGCTGTGGATGAACTTCATTTCATGAGTAATGGTTGTGAGGATGAGATGACAGCAGATAATCATAACATATTTAAAAACACAATCTCAATTATTCGTACTCTCAAGCTAACTCTCATTGGTTGAAAAGTTGTGTATATTTTTGTTTAGTTATTGGTTCAGTTTTGTGTTAGTCATGTTTTAAATATGTAAGGACATCTACTGAATAAACTACTTTAAATCACAGAATAGCTTATTTACTGTCGTAGACATACCTGTTTATCACGGATTTACCTGATTCTGCAAGGCGATTGTTACTTCAAATTTTTAAATTCAATGGCAGTAGAATTCTGCATTACAGATCGCTGAGTTTTAGTAACAGAGTTACCCTTTCTTGTCGTCGTAATTACCAAAAATATATGATTAAATTTATGAGCAGGATGTCAGAAAACCAATATTCATGTTCCTTTTCCACATCCATATTCCATTATCATTTATCTCCTTCTACCGAGGCTCCTTTGAGAAATTCATAACCATGGGTTCTTTTACCTAGATGAGGGGTTAGTCAATCATAAAACCTTCAACCTGAAGGGCTGAGATTTTTAATCAGGGTTTACTCTCTTATATGACTTGCTTTCACCATAGCTTCCAGAGTGTAATCTACCCTTGGTTTGATTTTGGAGTGTCTTTCTCCTAGGATGGTTGCAACCAAGCTCAAGGGTTCCTCCTGCCTTATCTAATAGACCCTTATGATGGGTCCATCAGACCCCCTTGCTCTGTCCGCTTGGTGACCCATGCTGCCGAAGGGGTTGGTTACCCCAAACTTAGCATGGGTTGCTCACCTTAACAGGGCATACTGCTAGTGGGTAGTGGGTGGAGTAGGAGTGGAGAGGTTTGTAGATTTTCATCTTTATGTTGAAAATCTTATTAGGTATCTTGTACCTTCACTAGTTGGTGGAAAAGGGTGAAAGGAAAGGGCATATTACAGAGAGGAATGGAAGAGGTTCCTGAGAACAGCAAGGAATCGATGCATTCTGTGCATGCCAATGGAATGAATGTCAACTAACCTCAGCATCTTACCCTAAATCTGCACTAAAATATTCTTCAATTATTAAGCTGACTTGCAATATAAACTAGAATTTTGAATGACCTTAAATAAAAAAGTTAAATTTTGGAAAATAATTTTCTGTCTTGCACCAATTCTACATCTATTCTGGAAGATGTAGATAAATATCTGTTAGTTTGTTAGAGTGGTAGTTTAAGTGGACAACGTTATTTGCTGTGTCGTGCTCACTGTTCCTATTTTTGTAATGGATTTCCATTTTGTTACAGGCATGTGAGGTGCCTGCAAGTCAAAATGAGCACAGCCATTATGTGTGCACTGACAATGGAGAGGTGAAGTGTCTCAGAGGGTGGACAGGAGATGTGTGTGATGTCCCAATCTGCAGGAAGGGCTGCGACCCCCTGCAAGGCTACTGTAAACGACCAGGCGAATGTCTCTGTAAACTTGGTATGGTCGCTACATATGTTTACGTTTGTCTTTAGCAAATCCACCGTCCTCTGAACACTTTGATGTGTGCACATGTTGACTTCAGTACATACAAAGAAATACATGCAAATAAAATCTTAGGAAACTTCAAGGGACCATTCAGGAAATGTAGGAATACATGTCAGTCTGATTATAAAATACATTTGAAGGAAGTGATATGAGGGCGCAGATTGGATTCATGTGATAACGCAGTAACAGACTTTGGATTCTGTAAAAGCTGTAGAATTCCGTGACTGGTTGATTGGTTGCCAGCTTCCTGAGAAGGAATCTGCTCCATGTAGTTAGTCTAAAAAGATTTACTTTGTTACAGAGTGAGAGAAAATTTATTCCATTAATGATCATATAAATAACTGACGAGATGCAGCTTTTTATGCTCTTTATTTGATGGTAATTCTCTACATGTTTCAAGCATCACTTGCTTATCATCAGGAGTTCAGGAAACTGTGTTTGCAGCCAGGTGTCATATTCAATTATTCTTGATTCTGTCTTTTGTTTGTCACATGCTGTATCTGTGCAAGGTTTTGTGGGTCTTGGAATGGTGTGCGATGGTCATCCTCTTGGTGGTGTGCGCTGTGAGTTGTGGCATCATTTACTATTTACACTGTGTTGATGTAGGTCACTAGTGTCATTATGCACTATCTTGTATTGTTGCATCTCGTCGGTTATTTATATGATCATTATATACTAAAATGCACGGTCCCATGAACATAAAATTTATTCCATTAAACTAAGGGTGTTCCTACACCAACTGCTTAGAATACAAATTGCTTCATGTGCATGCTCACAGTTCCTCGCCATTTCAAGTTCTCATACCTTGCACCTTTGGCTGCAATTGAAAGGCACTGTGACCTACCATCAGCATTCAGTGAACATGAGACAATAAGCAGCACAGTTTATCAAATGGTGAGGTTTATGAATTTCTTATAGTACAAATTTGCAATGGGAATTCTTTAATAACCTCACATAATGTCAAATGAGGACTGCAGTTTCTCACATAAATTATAGAGAATAGATTCAAATATTCTGAGCATCAGAATTAGGCAGCGATAAAGATTATTAATGTTCCACAAGAATCATTGATACAGACAGTGCTGGTTTCATAGACATAACAGGGCGTTACTCAGCTGTGACAAAGAAAATATGCATTGAAGATTCTTGTCTTCTGGGGTATGAGATTGTGGACATTGTTACCAACTTTTCAGAGGAGAGTTCTTCAGGACTACTATGACTAGGGAGGCTGTGTACTACTGTGATAGGTTTGTACATATATACAGCAATGTAGACAATTTTGTATCCCAGAAGACAGGAAACTATATCTTCATTACTGTTTGAACGTCAGGTCTCATGACTTGCATACTTTTAAAAATTTTCATCAGCATATACACCAAGAAAAATGGAAGTTCAGATAAAGACATGATCATTTTTATTTTTAAATTACAAACCAAGTCTTGGGATTGTGTATGATGTCAGACTTCTGTCATGGTTATAAATTACCAACTTGATGCACTGATTATCATTTATTCATAAAATTCTCCTCTACATGCTTCGAGCCTCAAGTGCTCATCTTCAGGAGGATACAGTTGTACACGTGCAGCATATGGTACTGTCATAGTTCGTGGTGGCCTGTCAGTACACAGCTTCTCACTCAAGCTGTGTACCGACAGGCCACCAGGAACTCTCATATAGAGTTACAGTACCATATGCTGCATGTATACAATTTTATCCTAAAGATGAGCACTTGAAACTCGAAACATGTAGAGGAGAATAATATTTTATGAATAAATAATAATCAGTGCATCAAGTTGGTAATTAATATACAGTCAATTCATGATGCATGGTCAGAGAAATATCAAGTTCTGTCATGGTGTATATGAGATTTTTGCTGTTGTGGGTTATTAACGGACTGTAGGTTAGTAAACCAATTGGTCCATCCTCAAGGATTAATCAGTCCAAACTTGACTCTTGAAAATGGAACCAATAGGTTGTCCAGAATTGTCAGAACTAACTACCAACCAATGCTGTTTAACATCACAGAAGCATGCAAGTCTCAACTCTTGAGATTATTGAGCGTAGTCTGTCGCACACGATGCAACAACACGAACCTTCCATATCTGAGAACTGGAACTGGATAAAATGGTGGGTTTTGTTGAGAATTTGTTTCATGGACAGTGATTTTAGCAACTGTCACTGACAAAACATGTTGTATCAACAGGTTTCTATGGTGAACTGTGTAACAAATGCATATCGCTGCCAGGATGTCATCATGGGTACTGTAATACGAGCTTTGAGTGCAACTGCCATAAAGGCTGGGATGGTCTGTTCTGTAGAGATGGTAGGTATCATCTGAACCCTGACTTTGGGTCGGTCTGTTTCATACAGGCTGTATGTACCGTCAGAATCACTGAAGCTGCGAAGATTGTCAGAAAAATCATTAAACCATGATTTCATTATTAAGATAAAAATAACTTTTATTGTGTACCTTGTTTAGCTCCAGAATATTGTAATTGTTATGTAACATGAAATTCTGTGTCGGGTTCCTAGATCGGGCATGATGAGTCTTGTAGACCTTATGTTCTGCCTGCTAAAATTCATACAGTCAAAAAGCTCGAAGTAGCATGTACTGCAAACACATTTTTTATTACTTCAATTTTACCATATATTTGGATTAATATTATGTGCAATGTACAACTGCAAATAGTACACAATTCTTACAAAAAAATAGATGTATTCATGCTGTTGATGTTGAGAATGTTCATATCTTTCTTTGTCAAGACATGGCTTATTTCTTTTTAGTATTTGAAGTAAGCCCTCAAGCTTGACATCATAGTATTTCTCATGAAAAGGTAAAGGTAAAGCAGTCCCGTTACAGGCCCAGTGTGGCCCAGAGGATTCCAGGAAGTTTAGGCTCCCAGATTTCCATGACATTCAGCACATGAAGGTGGTGAGGTCAGCCTCACGCACCGGCCGCCTTTACCCCCAGGAAATGTTCCTGGTACTCATATTCACTAGCGGCTGAGTCGACCCCAGGGCCATGGTACAGTCAGAAGGAAATATGTCACTGAAAAATCCAGTGACACCACTGGGAATCGATCCCGGGACCGTCCGACTAGTAGCGCAGCGCCTTAACCACTACGCCACCCCAGGCCCCCTGGATTTCTCATTAAGTCCCCCCAGAGTGTGGGTGTTGTCAGTATGTTTTGTAAATAACACTACATCTCTAAGCTCCTCTAATTTGGCAGTATGATGTGTTGGTTTTATGCATCAGTACCAGATCTGTATTCATGTGTTTGGACCCCATAAATAGTAATGAAATGAAGTGTAAAATGTGTTTTCTTCATAAAATTTTGTTAGAAAGGATATATAAATCCCCCATGCTTAATTAAGTATCACAAAATGCAGGCATATGAGAAACTGAAGGTATTTAGGGTCTCACAGGGACGCTTAGGAAGGTTCGAGTCTGCTTGGATGTCAGGCTGTGTCGGCTGATTAAGAAGGACTGTTATGCCTTCATATTAGGAGCCACACAGTCCATGCTGTTCTTTTACTACTTGAAGCTGAAGAAAGAGGCACTGCATTTCTTTGAAATGTCAGTAACTTATTTAGCAATCAACATAGCACATCATCTCAAAAGATTTGAACTTTCATATGGAAGTGTACCTTTACACATATGTAAAGGTAAAGGAGTCCCGTAACAGGACTGGTGTGGCCCAGAGGGTTCCAGGAGATTTAGGCTCCCAGACTTTCATGACATTCGGCACATGAAGGTGGTGATGCCGTCAGCGTCACGCACCGGCCGCCTTTACCCCCACGAAATGTTCCTGGTACTCATTTTCACTAGGGGCTGAGTCAACCCCCAGGGCCTTGGTACGGTTGGAAGGAATATGTCACTGAAAAATCCAGTGACACCACCGGGAATTGATCCCAGGAACATCCAACTAGTAGCGCAGCGCCTTAACCACTACGCCACCCCAGGCCCCTGTACACATGTAGTCTCAGTAATATATAGAGGCAGGTGGTGAACAAAATTGAAATGTGAACATTACAGAGATATCTGCATAGTGTGCACATCATATATAGTTTTTACAAATATTCTGTGAGGCTCTGAAGCACTTGGTGGACAATACCAGGCAGGATTCTATAAACAGTGCAGGGAAGGAAACATTGATGTTTACTGTACTGCCTGCCACATGTGACATGGACTGAGTGAAGAAATGATGCAAGTTGTCAGATAAAATAAAGTTCCTGTGCATACACATATTTGAAATCCACTTGGGTGGTATGAACGGCTGGAAAGGTAATATTAAAAATCTGCCTTAAAGGGAGTAGGTATTGAAGATGTTAACTAGATCAAAGTGTCTCATGATTAGATCTGTCATCAGGCTTGTGTGAACACAGAGATGAACCTTATGATGTCATGAGAGTACGGAATTTCGTGATTGGCTAAATAACTGTCAGCTTCTCATGGAAGACTATACCATTTGATAGTGACATTCTCTGATCATGATGATGATCATCATCTGCTCTACAGTCCTGGGCGGACCTTGGCATCCTCTGTTTTTTTGAGGTTTTGTAACAGTATTTCGTTTTGTGGGGTGGGGTGGGGTTCTTAGCCTCATGCCCAACCCCCAACCTGGAGGACCAGGATATCCCTTTTTGTCTGGGTCATCACCCTTGATCTGTCTGGCATGGGAGGCCCTATCAGTAGCATACGCTACTGCCATCATAGTTGTTGGGATCATGTGACCACACACAATCCCTACCACTGCACCACTGTAGGGGTAGACTGCATTTGAAACGTGATGGCACACATGCAGAAACCAGATTTTGTCTTTCGGCGAAACGGACAAGTTCATTTAAATCAGCGGGGGGCGTCAGTTCAGTCGACTGCTGGCAGTCGAGGTCTGTGCATCAGCAGTAGTAATGCTGGATACACCATGTTCCGAGGGAGTGTGAAGAGTACTGGCTACCCACTCCATTCGCCAGTTTCCCCTTCACTTTCCCTCCCGTGCGTCACCATGTGCCATCACATTTCAACTGGACTCTACCTTTGGGGGGGGATATTCTCTGACTTTGGTCATTTGATGGTCGGTTATGGATTTGTCCCAAATTCAGCGTCCCTCAATCCTAGAACCTTATTCCGCTGTCAGCCGTCACTTCCTGTCACACCTGTCATTCATCAGTGTTAAGACTTTTGAGAAACTTGTGCAGCATAGATAAGAGAAACTGTTTCTAAAATTTTCATTCCATACAATTTGCACACAGTAATAGAATACTTTCTTTTCATTTGTGTTTTGGCAAATTTTAGCTGGTCAAAATCCTCTTCAGGGTCATATTAAACTGTGAGAAACATGATTTATGAAATGCATGTAAAATTATAGGACACTTCATTTCTGAATTTCAGCCATCTGTAAATCCAACTGTCATCCCACTAGAGGCTACTGTGAATGGCCAGGGGAATGCAGGTAAAACAAACACACTTCAATTTTCACAGCTGTACCATGCATCTTGATACTATCAAAGTCTTTTATTTACCAACTGATGCACAATAGAGTTGCTTTTAAAAAATATTAAAATTTACATTAAAACAGCTCCTACATGTTTCAGTTCAGTCACCATCATCAGGGAGCGTATTATTTGAGCTTGCTGAAGTTATAGTTATTAAAATAATCGGTTAAAATACATCGTTGTGGTTGGTTCGGTGGAGTGGCTGCAGCCATGCTGAGATTATAATAAATGTAGCGGTTTATTATAAAGGATAAATGGATTGGTCACATTCTGCATGGAAACTGCCTTCTGCAACACATCATTGAAGGAATTATAGAGTGAAGGATACATGTGATGGGAAGACGAGGAATAAGACATAAGCAGCTACTGGATGATATTAAGGAAAAGAGAGGATACTGGAAATTGTAAGAGGAAGCACTAGATTGCTTAGATGTAGCATAGTTCCTTAACCACTACGCCACCGCGCGCCCCCGTATGTTATAATATAATATAATATTATAATACCATTGTGTTACAATTGCCTACAGTATTCAGTGCAGTAACGTGCTGTACATGTTTGTAGCCTAGCAGCAATAGGCTATACCATACAGCCTAGGTATGTAGTAGGCTATACTGTACTATCTAGGTTTGTTTAACCCTTTGCCGGTCCAATTTAAAGCACTACTGCATGGGCAGAAAGGCTGCGTTTTTTTCAGTGGGCATTTAAATTTACGTACTGCACCAGAAACAGGTCTCCCCTCCAGGGAAAAAAA
>Ga0209629_10003198_pt1 | contig 11595 bp, 6 predicted proteins | sample TergutCu122P5_FD_187286 | JGI IMG/M metagenome (GOLD analysis project Ga0209629, IMG submission 187286) | Cubitermes ugandensis P5 segment gut microbial communities from Kakamega Forest, Kenya - Cu122 P5 (SPAdes) (version 2) | ecosystem: Host-associated > Arthropoda: Insects > Digestive system >...
CATGATATAGGAGAAGAAAGAACCAACTAGATGCCACAAGTACAGACGTTTATTCTCAATTAGTTAACTCTCAACATGTTTTGGGCATCATTATGCCCATCGTCAGGAGAACAAGACTACATAAAACTGCGTGTGGTGTTTGCCTGGTTGTGTTGGCTACGGTCATGTGGAGCTGGAACACGAGCTGTGCACACAGCTCGTGTCCCAGCTCCACACGACCATAGCCAACACAACCAGGCACACACCACCCGCAGTTTTATGCAGTCTTGTTCTCCTGACGATGGGCATAATGATGCCCAAAACATGTTGAGAGTTAACTAATTGAGAATAAACGTCTGTACTTGTGGCATCTAGTTGGTTCTTTCTTCTCCTACATTAATGATGCAGTCACATGAACCTAAAAAAGCATGATGTTCATTTATAATTCAGTTTACCAAAAATTCCTATAAAATCAACAGCTCAATTTGTATGGGGATTGCAGGAGGCAGGGAACAGATGATCAGTCACTATTCATGTCCGTTCTAGGGACAGAAGAATTTCTATTCATCAGCATCCAGATCAGCTACTGGGTCAAACAAAGTGTAGATAAATTTCCTTACCTAGGAATAAAGTGGCAGCATGGTGAAGTCAATCACTTAAGACTACCAAGTGATCAGGAAGAGAATATGTGGTCAGTGAGAGGGATGTTGCTCGAGCAACATCCCTCACACCGAACACATAGTCTACACCGCCATACCCCGGATCTCCAACCTACTACAACATTAGGACAAAACACCACATTGCTGTAACTGCAGTCTCACACTCCTGAAGATGGGCAAATGATTGCCCGAAACATGTTGAGCTGATTCAAAGATCAATAAAATTGTTATTGTAGCATCTAGTTGGTCATTTATATTATTCACCTTAATTGTACATCTATCAACATATCAACACTTTGAGGGAGATGGTGGCATACTGCTTACAAATGGTTCACGGCTATTTCTACACATTTACGGAAACGCAGGATTTAAAATGGGCCTATTATTTTAATATATGCATGTATGCTGCCATAACAAAATAAGTTGAGAATTCATCAATATTTTGTGCCTTTTAGGACTACTAATTTCGGAAGCAATGTGAATTCTGTACGCAGATCAGAGTTCAGTTACTTTGTATGCTGAAACTGAAGTTGTGGTCTTACAGGGTGACACCATGTAGCTTGGTACACTAAAAATACCTGCTCCTTCCTTTCTTCAGGGTAACAATATTGCCCACACTAACATGTCCATTCATCCTGTATTTTTGGGGACAGTCCCCAAAATAGGACTTATGTCCCAGGCAAATTTTGTCCCTGTCCTTTTATTTTTATGATTTAATTCCATCTTCTTGATATCCTTAGGAAAGGACACTTTCTTGGATCTTGTTTGAGACTTTCCCGACAAAAAGTTGGCAACAGTGCAGCATATTAAGCAGTAAACAGTAAAAGATGTATGCAAGATATAAAAAAACATGGCCACACTATGTGTTTAATTCAAATTATTTCATTGCTGTCCCCTTCCTGTATAGGCAAAGGAAAAAACTGATACTTTACCCACAGGTTTGAATTTACTGCCAACATCAGCATTTTATTTGGAATGTCTTTTTTCTTGCCATTGATGCAAATCAGTTGCCAGAACTGTAAATCACTCAGGCTGTCCTGTAACAATTACAACATGCAGAAGGGATAGACGAACTTCTGATCACTGTCCACACCAACTGAGACACGCATCAAGACTCCTCTACCCATCAGGTACTGGGAGTTCTTTATTGGAGGTAAAGTCAACTAAGGCATAAAGCTGACCACTCACTCACTCTTGATTCCGAGATTAATAATGTTTGAACGTTTTACCCGCACCTGTGGCACAGTATTTGTGTGCAGGTGGAACATACTTTACCTTTGCAACTGACAGTGACCAGCCATTCCCAGCAGATCCATTCTTACTGATGTGACACTTCATCAATTCCATGATTTTCTTTCACATACATCACAAAAAATCAGGATGAATTAAATATTACACTGACAATTTCACTCCACTGATCAGTATTTCTTACAAGGCTGATGGTCACTCAGCAGGTCAAGAAATTTCCTGCATCTGTCGAACTGGGAGTGCCATTACTGTATTCACCAGAACCCACCCCTGGTATCAACTCTGTACCCATTGAATCTGGTCCACACCCTCTCAGCCTATTGCTTTAAGACTGATCTTAATATTACACACACACACACACACACATCTTTTCCTCCATTGATACACAGAACTTCCAAGAATCATCTTCACTTGAGGTTTCTTGATCAGAGTTGTGTACGTGTTTCTCATATTCCCCATGCAAACTACATGCCATGGCAGTGACACAATAGCCACTCAAAACAGCCTGCTCACTCTCCACATGTGAAGTTCTCACAGTCACTGAAAAGGTCCTGTTGTGTAGCCACCAAGTGTTTGTGTGCAATATTTGGAATCAGAAATACACAAAAATGCTGAGCATTGCAAAAAGTATTCATTTGTGGGACAAAGAAATGTGATATTGTCAGAGGGAAGGAGGAAGAATTTCCAGTAGGAATAGTCTGGCAGTATGAAAATGAATTTCCATAAATTGAGGAGTAACAAGCAATGGGGCAGAGGGGGTACAACAATGAAAAATGGTGAAATACAGACACATCATGGAATTTAGACTTGTTAATTAAAAATAAGAAAAGTATACGTACAAGATAAAATAAATAGCCTGTCAGGAACAGTTATTTATGTTCTATTTATCCATGATTTCAATATGTTGGTTTACATAGGGCAAGAAAGTAGGAATAATGGAAGGTAATGAATTAGGAAGATTATGCAAGGAAGTAGACATAATCTAATATAATGAATTATTCTTGCATCTGCCAGATACTTTCATATATTGTTACACAGAAATGCAATTTATTGACATGTGTGTCTTGTGTATGTGCAGGCATGTGAATGTGGGCTTGCATGAACACTGTTTGAAAGCAGAACTCCTGGCAATAACACAGTGACTAAGAAGAGGATGAAAATTACTGTCTTTTGGAACACGATGCCATGCTGTGGTAGAACAAATTTTATGCTCCACAGCCATTACAGCATAATTTACCTTTCTCCGTTCTACTCTGAAGACAGAAGGCAGCAATCCCCTGAAATGCTGGTACTACAGTCAGCACCACATGTCATTGCAGCACACTACATGAAGGCATGAGGCAGGATTCTTAACCTCAACACTAGACAGAGGTGAGTGGTCAGCTTCATGCCCCAGCCAGTTTATCTCTGAAGACAGAGTCCAGTATTCCTTGAACAGGAGGCTGGGAGGGCCCTGGAGCCAATCTAAGCATGTTTAAAATTAAAAAAGTAAAAGGGAGAAACAAGTAAAAACTAGGAGTAAGGCTGCAATGAAAGGGCACAGTCAAGTAAGGAATGTGGCTAAAAAAGAAAAACTACATACAAATTACAAAGCTTCTCATTGTGTAGTTTTCTTTCACTGTTTGTCACTTTATCGTTCTTAGAAACATCAAATTAATTAGCTATTCAGACAATCTTTCATACTGCTGTTCCCAACTTGTCCAAGACCTGCTGACACCGATCACAGGGTTCATCAACACTGCGTGCAGTAAAGCGACGACACCGGCCACAAAGATGCTGCGATGTCTCTGCCAGCTCCATGTAAAACTTTTGAGGACTCCTGCTCTCTGCCAGTGTTACAGAGGACACCTGCAGGATTTCTGTCAGCTGGCTCCACGAGCTCTGTACTTCCTCTTGCAGCATCTTTAACAACAGATCATGATGAGTTTAACAAGTGTGGACACAATCAATGGAGGGTTCTGTATGCTTAGTATCGCCACAGAAATATTTGCCCTGAACTTGAATCCAAGCAGTTGCCATACTCTGATGTACCTTCCAGATGATGACTAGCACATTACTCCACAGTACTTACATACCAGATACTAACCAACACAATATTTATTCACATTGGCCTTCTAGGTTAGGATACTTTGTTGTCTCATGGGTGGTAGCAATGTTTCAGAGGAACATGGTGCCTCCACCTTCCCACTGTTTAACCTACCCACATAATCCCCAGAGGATGGAAATATAAACACTAGTAATGTAAGATCTCAAGTTATAACAGCACAGTTGATGAAAATTAAGTCCTCTGGGCAATAATGCCATGTCAACTGGTACAGTTACTGACACTTCAGAGCAGCTTGCTACTACCATCTCCAACTCTTCTGGGACTACCTAAAGACGGAGGCAGCAATCAGTACTGAAACACCAGAAACTACATACATATCAACACGCCATCAAGTCACAGAAGGCTTCAATCTTCAACATTGTGTACAGTTTATATCGTAATGCTGTCAACAGTAGGGACCGATGTGAGGATTAACAAATATGAAGTAGAAAACATGGAAGGAAGTGCTCATGGCTTAATTTGAAGTGCCAGCCTGGCATTTGCCTCAGAGGTATGTCAATGAGGATAGCCAATCTCTGAGTGAGGTTTAAACTTTGGATCTCCAAAAAATGGATTGCCACAGCATCCAGCAAAATAAATTGTACCTGGGTGTAGTAGTGAAATGTTTAAAATCTCCAACTCTCAGACAGTAATTTCTATCCTTCCATCAAAATATGATGCCAAGCCTACAGTACTGGCAGATTTATAATCCCATTCTTGAATAATAAGGGTTAATCTACATACCTTCAACAGTGTGAGAGTATCCCCTGATGAGAACACGGTTGCTGCTAACTGCTGAGTGTTTGTGAGAGGAGACATTTTGTTAAGTGCCTGTTTCACCTCTAGAGCCAGGGTCATAACTCTCTCCACTTCTGGCTGGTGCCAGTCCGGATATGGCTTCAACACTGCAGACTGGAATAGGTGCACACCTGTAACAATGGTAGTGTACAGACATGATGGCTACAGCAGTTACTGACCAGGCGATCAGTTGTATGACAGTTGTGCACCTTGTCTTCAGGTATGACATTCTGATGCCAGTACACATTAAGATTGCTGTCTTCTTGGATGTGAAACAGTACTGTCCGGTAAATATGTACCAGAATTTTAGAGCAGTCGGCTGCCTCCATCTTCAAACGACATTCCAAGCAACTGTCACCTTAAGATCTCCCCCTCTGGATATAAAAGCTGATAATTTAACATCACGTTTAAAAAACTGTATTACTTGCCTACACTATCAGCCATCTCTACCCAGTTAGCAAACTTCATAGCCTATTTTTATGTATCCATTTTAATAATATCCCCCTATCTATGACTAGGTCTTTCAAGTGGACACTTTCCTCTAGGTTCTACTACCAACCTGATTGCACACCTGCAGTATCAGAAGTGTCCAGGCCAACATTTGCACCCATGAATCACATGTGCTAACCACTACAGTATGCTGCTATTGCATTAATTAACCTGCACCACACCGACATGACTCAGTATTGAATGTAGATACCATCATTTATTGGCTGCATGCCACAAAGTACCTAAGGGACAGATCTGAACTCAGTATGATAATGGTTCAGGGCTGTGGCCTATTTCAACATCCTAACCTGATCAGGTTGTTGGTTGAAAATCCTCAAGGAAACAGACCACTTTGAAGACCTGAGCATACACTAGAGGATAATATTAAAATGAATTTTTAAAGAACCAGGATGAGAAAGTGTGGACTGGATTCATCTGGCTCAGGAGAGGGGAACATTTAGGGTGAGGCAGGTGGTGTGGCTGCCCTGGCAGCACAGTCCAAATGGCGGGAAAATAAATATTTTAAAAGAAAAAAATTGATTTTCTGCATTTAACAAACATTAAATTGCTAAGGAAAATAAAAGAAATTTCAATAAACAATTGTGACTTTTTTAAAGTTTGTAGTCTCTGTTAGGGGTGGCCACAGCGAATGCTGGCCCCGAGGATTCTACTTGATATATGCCTTCTTAAATGGCAGAGGGCGAGAATACAGTGAATCAATATCCTCCTGAGCAGACGTTCAACACACTGGTAGCAGAAGTCTCTGCGGTTGCAGCCATTTATGAGGTACTTGGATGTGACTAACCTTTCTTACATGGATGATACAAAAACACTTCCTCTGCAAGATGTGGCAACACGGGTGCAACTGCCCTTGTTGCAGTTTCTAGGATGTGATTCATCACCAGCTGGCAGGCACGTCGTTCTGGGGCATCTACTTGCGCACAGTATAACCTGCAAAACACACACCTTTTAATACTACCCACTGAATCACACATAATCATTTTCTAAATCAATCCCACGTAAAGTACAGAGGTACCATCGCAGAGTTCAAGAGCACCTCGTACCTTTGCACCTATGTCTATTTCCTTGCAATCACAAAATATCTTATCTATGACCTGTCCTTACTGTTGCAAGCTCCACATACAGACTGTTATAATGAGGGAGTCAAATAAAGAAGTAAGGCTTCTGACTTTTATTTCAGCAGATGCCACATCTGAAGGTGAACTGGGACATCGACTACACTGGCAGTAATTTCTGTCACTCTCCTTAGCTCTACCACTGGCAAGAGGTTACAAAATACCTTGAATTAGGCCACAACCACTTCCTTCCATATCCTTCCCAATTCAATGTTCGTTAAACATTTCAACATTTGATACTATATAGTCTGAGCTACAGACAGCATCACTAAATAAAAAATAAACTGCAAATGAATAAATAAACAGTTTTATCCTGTCATGCCATATGATATGCTTCTAATGGAACATAATGGCTACATGACATTAATACCGATGCTGAACACCGCACATGACTCTGGGTTAGGCCGAAGTTCACACCGCCATAACCCACCTCTGTAAGACCCACCTTAATGTTCTGCTATTTAAATTCACTGCAACGTAATGCTATCAGCCCACTTATATACTGTAATCACGTAACTTCTAGTGCAGGAACAAATACTGTGAACACGGAGTCAGAACCAAATCCCGGAACATTCAGTATATTGAACACAACACAGACAATGGGCAAGGCCCCCACATAATTATAGCGCAGCAACATTGCTCACCTATCCTTTGTCAGATGGCAGTAAAGTGCAGATACCTCATTTGTTACGAAGTTGGTTAGCATGGTGCACACTCGATTGAACTGGTAACTCTCATAAAATTGGTTCACCTGGTGGCAGACATTCATTTGACTAGCATTATTCTGAATAGAGTTTTAAAAAACGAGCCTGTGGTTGAAAAAATTATAGGTAAGATTACAAACATTTGTTTGTATAATGACTATAAGCACTAATTTATGTAATGGTGGTTACTGAATTCATTCCACAAATGGCAAAATTCCTTCAACATCTATCATTAATTGATAACTGTATGTGATGAAAGGTCAGATTCTGCCATCAGAAAGTGGGTTCAAACCAAAAACAGCCATTTAACAGGAGGGAACGCATATCACTAAAAATAATTCTACATTTGTCAAAGATGGGTATAACAGCCACAAACATGTATACAAAGAGGTAACGATAAAGAACTGGCATGGTACTCCATTATGAATCTCAGCCTCCTTGTTTTGATAATACTGTAATCTTCTCCTTTGGCACTAGATAGAGGTAAATATTTAGCATGATGCCCCAGTCCCTTTTATGCCATGAGAAGTGTCACTACTGGAGAAGAGGCTGGGTGGACTGCTGAGCCAAAATGGGAGTGGTGACAAGCAGGAAAATCATCCTCACCATGAACCAAATCCCATTTGTCTGTTTGCAGTCTGTGGCCTAGCCACTGTACTGACTGAGCTACCTGGCTTATGTACACATAGAGGAAAAAAATCACTGAAAATAAAAAAACAAAATATACTTTCAACTGAATACATAATTACTTGTTTACAGCAAAGGAGAACATGCTTTTGAAATACACCCAGTACAACCATCTTGTAACTTTGCAATGTGCACCACATAGTGATGGAAAGTTATGAGATTCTTACATTCTCACTGAATTCAAACAGCAGATGCAGGAGGTAGCGATCTAGAAAGTACAAGCTCTTGTCAGCGTTTTGGTCACTATCAGGCCGTAAGTCATGAATTGCACCCAGCAAGAAGCGCAGAACAATGCGGATCTTGTGGACCGCCTCAGCACTGGCCTCCATAACGTTCGGGCTGACAGGTATATTTGCGTGTTGAGTCGCATGACAGGCCACCCACCACCTGCAGGAAAACACAAATTTTTGTATAGGGGGCTGGAGCTGCTCTCTTTATCACCACGATTCTGTTAGTTTTGTCACATAGGTATCTGTATTTCAGAGAAAGCTGCTGCCTCCGTCTTCAGGACAGAACAGTGAAAACTCCAGAAAACTCATATCTATTTACCTAGCGACACAGCATCACATTCCAGAAGAGTCTGACATGACACATTAGTTGGTTGTTTAATGACACATCTTCAAATGCACAGTTTACTTAGACTTGAATGGTAAATAATTGTGAATTATGAACCAGAAACAAGGTTATAATGGCCTTGCACTCTTCCAAGGTACAACGACAGTATCTGTCTGTAGAACTTACAAAAATTATTCCAGTTAAGACAGCCAATCTCCAAGCAGAGATTTTACCCCATGACTCCCCAGATACGAACCAACAGTGCTAACCATCACAACATTTGTTAAACCAGATTCTGATATTCAAAAAGAAGATGCTCCTTCATGGACAGTTAGCCTGCAAATTTTCTTATGCTACTGATCTGAAGCTTAGATAATATTAATACTGCTGTCTTAACTGGAAAGATTATGTGTCACTTAAAGATCTCCTCATGCCTTGTGTAAGCCTCCATGCCAGGGGGCACATTTACTGTGTAACACAAACAGAAATGTTACATTTGGTAAGAAATGGAACTAAGTTTTTCCACGTTTACATTTACTGCATCTAAACTCCTACCAGACCAAGTAATTTACATCTCATTTACACATTGCATTTAAGTAATTTAAGCACAGCAGCAGTAATGTAACTATATCACGCTTGGAGCGAAAAAGGATCAATACAGAATTGAGAGGAATTTGAAAATTTGAAAATCAGGAAGGACAAAATGGATCACCGTGGGCACAATCCCATACCTAAGGGTGTCAATGCCATAAACGGGCTCCCGTTTCTTGTTTTTTCCTCCGTGAGTGATGCAGAGAGGATCCACCACATTTCCCTGAGACTTGGACATCTTGTGACCCTCTGCATCAACAGCAAAGCCATGAACAAACACAGCTCTAAAAAAACAGGAGAATAGTGTCAGCAACATTTAGCATGGTTTAGAGCTCCAGACAATTAATCCTCTCATACGTGACACTCATCCAAACAATACTTAAAAATGCAATTCCAGTCTCTGAAGAAAACACTCTGCATCTCCATTACAAAGACAAAAAGTTTAATAATGTTTATGCTTGAAATCATTCTTCATTTGGAGATCCATAAAACAAGCATAAAATCCACGGGGAAAATTCAGAGTTTATGACAGTTAAAGAAACTGGTATGTATAGTGACCACTTTGGTGTAAAGGATTAAAAAAATAAAATCACCTTCATTCTCACGGTATATATTATACATATACACACATACTTGAAGTCATTAGCACATGCACTTGACTAACTTGATCACAACTAGTGGCGGAGCATACTTCTGGAGAGCCGGCAGCAAACATGCATCAAATATGTACTGAATGTGTCACCCACACTAAAAAATAAAGCTGGAACTTGTCACTTGCTAACAGTAGCCTGTCATCAGACATGTCAAGGCACGGTGTTCTACAGCACTAATAGCAACACTGTGAGATAACCAGAATATGGAGACTGCAGACAAATTTGTGTTGATTCATGTGTTGTCAGGTTAAATCTATTTTATTCTCATCTTCCAACCCACAATCAGTTCTTTCCTCTGAAAATACCACAAAAACTTTCAATGGGTATTCAGTGTACCCTGAACATGGAGACACGTTCTAGGTTAACTTAGTTAACTTAACAGTACTGTCAATGGGGGGCACGCGGTAGCCTAGTGGTTATGGCACTACGCTACAAACCGGCAGGTCGCGGGTTCGATTCCCGATGGTGTCATTGGATTTTTTCAGTGACATAATCCTTCCGGTCGCACTATGGCCCTGGGGTCAACTCAGCCTCTAACAGAAATGAGTACCAGGTGGTAAAGGCAGCCGGTGCGTAAGGCTGACAACCTTACCACCATCCTGTGCCGTTGTCATGAAATCTGGGAACCTTAACTTCCTGGAATCCTCTGGGCCACTCCAGGCCTGTAATGGGACTGCTTTACCTTTACCTTTAACAGTACTGTCAATAGCTCAAGCTGCACAGCATTGAATGTTTGGATAATGAGTGAATAGCAAACAGGAAAGGATTTGGAACGCAGAGAACACAAACACATTTAAGGACTACCCCAGTTTGGCTGGAAAGATCAAAGAAAACTACAATTAAAAAAAAAACCAAAGTTCACTACCTGGTCTCTTGCCCAAGATTTCAGTCAGGGAATTCCAGCACACAAAACAGAAGCACCAACCATTTTAGTGCAACATCCAGTAAAGGCAGATAGAATGACAGTTCCCAAACATCAGATTTTACATACCTGTATGGAGCGTGACCCCGAACAGCCACAGAAGTCATAAGAGATGACTGAAACCATCCACTGAACTGGTCAAGACCTTCAAGGTAAAGATCAGCCACCTTCTCTCCACTCAGAACACATGACCATGAGAAACCGCTGTCAAACCAGACATCCAGGATGTCCTGAGAACAAACGTGTGCCGTCAGTGTACCGGTACCAGCAGACACTGGAGCTCTACATGAAGCCTGAGGCCTCCGACAAGCAGGCAAATTAGCATGAATATTGCACCATACCTGACCTTTCTCCACCTCATCTAGTGAAACATTAGTCTCTGCTAACACTTCCTTTGACACGAGTCTATCCAGGGGTAGAGTCCACCAGAAATCTCCACCATGTTCATCCAATAAACAACACAGGTGATTAATCACAGATCTGTAAATTCATAAATTACATAAAGCTACAATTTGGGTTATGAGAGATGTAAGCATATGATCAGTGGCACAAGTGAAGTTCCTACAGAATATTATGGAACCAATAAAATGAACAATATACCAAGAATCAGTCAAGCAAGTAGCACTCTTGCTTCATATCAAAGTGGTCCCAGGTTCAAATCTTAGCCCTGAAACTGGAATCCTGAGATTCTTGTACTTTTCCTTAGTCCCTCCAAGCAAACGGCAGGATAGTGCTTTGAACTTGTTGACAACAGTTTGCTTGGTAACATTCACCGTCCACTAATCACTCTACAACAACACTACACAGTTTGAGCTACTAACAGTGTAACGTTACTTCCCATGTTGAATGTTTTGCACTCTTAGATTAGTATTTTCCGCAGTATGTGTGCAGTGCCCAATATGTCTGTTTCCTGTAGTTCCTTACTTTTGTGCTTTCCTGGTATGCTGCTCAGGTATTTTCTGAATGATTTTGAGATGCCATCATTGTCATCGTTGTAGTTGTAGTAGTAGTAGTGGTAGTAGTAGTAGTAATAATAATCTCTTGTAACATGTCTTTTCTCCCTGTTACTGATCTTGAACCAACGGCAA
>Ga0209629_10003199_pt1 | contig 11594 bp, 11 predicted proteins | sample TergutCu122P5_FD_187286 | JGI IMG/M metagenome (GOLD analysis project Ga0209629, IMG submission 187286) | Cubitermes ugandensis P5 segment gut microbial communities from Kakamega Forest, Kenya - Cu122 P5 (SPAdes) (version 2) | ecosystem: Host-associated > Arthropoda: Insects > Digestive system...
CCTAAGGGTTAATATTATTAAATGGCAAGTGAAATTTAATCCGGTAGCCTAAGGGTTAATATTATTAAATGGCAAGTGAAATTTAATCTGGTAGCCTAAGGGTTAAGGGTCAATATATCCAAGAAGAATCTTGGACCACTGCATTGTCTTGAAATGTCAGACACCAGTCACCCAATGGTTCAACACCACATCCCAGAGTTATGAGGTCCTCAACCTACTGCCTGCTTTTTCAGGGTACAGGATGGAGTCAGTAGGTTCCTGTGACATGTTGGTAGATATGTGCCAGACTGCACAGCGACACAACCTACAACACTGATCATCCTCTCCCTTGACACAGCATAGTCTGTACTACTGACAGCATCATTCCATATCACTTAAAGAAAATAGCAAACACTAACAGCTGTGTCTGTCATAGAATCTGAAGGTATAAACACCAATAATGCCAAAGCTGTCTATATGATATGATGCTGTTCCAATTCCTTCCAGTTCTCTTCTTCATGATCTCTTTTTACTCAGTATGCAGAGGTTTAGCCTTCAAGGTATCCAAGCCACCACTGGTCATTGTTTTAGCCAATTTCCTACATCCTTCTGATCTGTTTTGCATCACGTCCATCTTAAAGTAATTCTCCAGTCTTCTTGATTTTCCATGAAGTCTCCATGTCAGTATTCCTTAATCCTCCAGTGACAGAGGACATTTAAATTTCTACCTTCTCCATGGATGGAGGAGTTTTAAATTCCATATGACGAAATTGCAACCATCTATTTAAAAAATCGTTATTTGCAAACTAATGATCTGATTTTTCTAAAATTTAAGTAAAGAAATCTTAAAACTATACAGATGCTGTAAAATAATTGTCATTACCTCAGTAATTGAGTTTCATGTGATACAGCTCAAAGCAATCTTCCAAGCAAAGGCTCACATCGCATATTTGGCAGAAGTACATTGAAGTTTTCTTTTTTCTGTGCTTTGAGCATACAACACACGTTCTCTGAGGTTTTGATTTTCCAGTTTTGGGTGCCACTTTTCTCAGAAAATGTCTTTAAATCATCTGTGGAACTGTGTTGTCGGATGCCTATCGCCCCGGTACGCTCCGCGTCTCCGCAGCACGCACATATTTCGTAAACAGACCTTCCACTAGCTGAATTCTATACGAGAGCTGCTCTATATTTCTTCCCATCACTTGTCGATAAATAACAAACGAATTGAGAACTGTAGAGTTAAGTAGCCTTTTGAAAAGTTTGAGGTACCATTTGGTCATTTTTTTTTTTTCCTCTCGACCATGTACATGTGCAGGAACTGGTCCTTCAAATTGACTCCAACCATGTTATGATTATAATCAATCACGCACAATGCCCATCAATAAAAACAGACCTAAAACTGTGTAAATTTTGCTTTCTGTGACAGATGTCCATGACCTCACAAGTGATCTAAATGAGAAAAGATTGCCTCGGGCATTCTTGTATTGATCTGCGTACCTGTTAGTTTCTCTGACAATTTGTTTTATGATTTCTTTGTCAAAAAACAACTCAAAACATTGTACAATGTCACATTTTCTCCACCATTTCTGGGTCCAAAATCACAACTGAACACTTCTCTGTGTCCTGTGTAGTTGTCCGTAGTCTCCCACCTGAAATCTCGGTGCAATATTTTCTCTTCATCACTGCTGTCATCATTTATAATTGCATCTGCTACAGCTATGTCGTCAATTTCATTATCACTACTGGTAACACTGTCACTGCTACTATCACTTAAACTTTCGCCTGAATTGTACACAATTTCCAGCACGTCACTGGCTGTCTGAACTTCTTCTACCATTGCTATGCCCCCAATGTCACTCCTGAGTCAACAGCTGAATGAAGCACACTGACTGAAAACATGCAGGGTGAATACTGTATGTTGATAGCTACACCCAGTAAAAGGCTGAATTATTCTCTGCCTGTCTACAGAAGAAACTGACATGTAATATCTGTGTTGACTTCAAGCCAGCAGCAGGAATGAAGTCCATGCAGAGCCTGGGTAGATGAGGAGGAAAAAATTTCACGCTACAGATGCAGTGTAGCATTTATGAATGAATCATTCTCCAAACAGCCGAAGAAAACTAAGGTCTTAGGCTACAAAGATACATTGTTCAGACTGTAGCTTTATTTCTTTCAGTTTGAGTAAAACGGAAAGAACTCTGAGAGTGCACATTTTTTACAGTCGAAGGTGGACTTTTTTTTAAATAGGAAAATTAACTCCTGAATACATAATGTTACATTCTAAACAGACTATTTTAACTATTGTATTCTGAAAGCACAGTTCTTAAGCAATAAAGAGAAACCACCCGCAATTTGATAGCTAAAAAACTATGCATGTGAGAGGAGATAGAATCCACCCAGGCAAGGGTCTATACTATGTATGACATGCAGCTACGTGTGTGGAATCAGAGGTCTATACCACATGTAGAGGCCGACGCTGAGAGGTTAAAATTAAATACTGTGTGTGGCCTGTACACTGGTGCTTGGAACGGCCTTGTGCTGACTTGCTGTAAATACTGTGTTTTCCCTACAGTAATGCACAGTTTCTCCCACCAAATAACTGATTGCATATTATATTTGTTCACATTTCGTTTAGTTATATATTTTACTGTAAGATGTTAACGAAAATATCTTTATTTATTGATGCTATTTACTCTTGTGTTGTGAAAACTGAAATTTGTAGAAATGTTCAATATATATTGGTAGCTTTTTTTTGTGCTGTGTGGAATTTATTCATGGGTAAAAATATTTATTTTTCATATGAGGTATTCACAGCAATGACAGTTCTTATTGCTGCCTCCTGGTTTAGGACACTATACCAAAGTACCAGATGGCACAGTGTTATAAACAAGAGGTCATAATGTGTAAAAAGAATTGCTATTTGTCTTAATATTTCAGAGTTTGTGTGCAAATTACAATAGAGGACATATATTTTTATGTATGTGATATATTACCTAAGTTATTTGTTTAAATGAATTGTAAATTATTCAGGCAAAGTGTTGTGGTATCAGGCTGTATAAACTACAGTATGCATGTAAAGAGTTGACATAACACAGTCCCAGTATCATGCAGCACCAGTATTCATTACAGCAGTGATGTAAAATTACGGGTGGAATTATTTTTGAAGGCATGCTTTGCATCATTTGTTCAGGTTTGTGGACGTATGAATTATTCATAAATTTTAGGTTGTAACTTACCTAGTTGTATTATAAAGCCCTGGGAAACTGGGATACTTTAAACTTTACATTTTTTGAACAGTGCATTGTGATATATACCTATGTAATAAGAACCAACAAAATGCACACTTTTTGCACTAATGTTTTAATTTAATTATAGTGTCTTCGATATGTTTTGAACCTCGAAGTGTTCATCCTCAGGCAGACTTGTACATGCTGTTTTATGGTATTTTTTTCATGTATCTGTATAAATAGTCTGGTCGATGGCAGGATTTGCTTGATACTATCAAGCTTCTTATTCCTGTGCAGGAATCTCAATGTTGTATGCACTGTGCATGATGTCAAATGCATCCTGTTTCACATACTAGGGTAGATAGCTTGAACTGTACAGGAACTTGTGTCATTGTTACTTTATACGTCATGTCAAGAAACAGAAATGTTTGTCAAATGTTGCTGTCCATTCTTGGTATCATGTAGCACAAGTTGTAGATGAATGAAATTTTTGAGTGTGGAGCATAGGTGGAATGACACTAAGGGGGAAAACTGAATACTTGGAGAAACGCCTGTTCCAGTGCCACCACATATCGCATGTGGTCTGGCCCGAGTTGGACCCAGTTCTGCGTAGTGGGGTGTTGGGGTCTAACCATCTAATCCATGTTACAGCATACCATATCAAAAACTGTTTCCTACAAAACTAATTGATCCTGCTGTCATCACTCTTCCCTTTGATGCAGAGCTTTTCTTGCTGTTTGTAGACTACATAATTTGTTGTATCTTTGCAGTAATTGAGTCTTGCTTTAGTTACCCCTGAATTGTTTTAATAAGGGGCATACAGTAATAAGGGGAGGGTGTCATGTTTTCTTTGTTTGTTTCTCCCATCGATCGTCATGCCACAGATATTACAGGCTGTCATAGACTAGCATACTGCTTCACTTGAGATATTCGTTCCTGAGTTTTAAATCCTTATGAGATCTGTACATTAAGTGACCCTTTCCCATACTGTCCCGTGTTTATCAAATGTTTGGAAGTAACCATATCACTTGTTGAGTCCTGATTCCATGAACACTTCTTGAATAATGTACAGTTCATGTAAGAGAACAACTAAGACAGTATATCATATGGGCAACAATGTAATGTATGGTTTTTTGTAACTTGCACCCAATTCTGAAATATTACAATGAATGGCAAATCTTTTGTGTTTAAAATGACAGCTTCAGACCTTACTAAGGTTGTCTTTCAGATTTTTTATGATGAACTATTTTTGAGAAAACAGTGCAGTTCGATTTCAGGTAAATTAAAATCATGATTATATTGAACTGATATGTACCAAATTTAAATTTCTCAAACAGTTTTTAGTGTAAAGATCACCCTTTTCTAGAATGTGTATGTGTATTTGGTGGACAAGGAACCTGTCTGTGACACTGGACATTGTCACATCCCAGAAGACATCAATGTGTATAGTCACTGCTCTGAAGATTTTTTGTCTTGCGCCTTTTAATGTAGAACCCCAGAAAGAAGTTTTTGGATGCACTCTGCAGATGAACTTACCTCTATTACATGTCCATTTAACTTTTATCAGTCAAACAGATTTCCCTTGCCCTGTTAAGAGTAACTCATCATGTATGAAAGGGAAAATTCTCTCTGTGCAGGTGCAGGGAGGGGTGTTTAAAAATGTATATAAATCCAGCCATCAGCAGCAGCATTGGGATTTAAAGGCAGAATGATAACGGTTAATGTGTTTTATGCGAAGAACATAAACTTGCACTGATCTTGCACATGTTCTTGATATGATCGAAACTTAGCTGTATGTTGAATCAGATTTTGTGACCCATTACTGCTTGTAATATTTGTAACTTCCTTTTTGAATTCTTAGTGTTTTAATACAAATGTCATGGCATTTGTCCATCTGCCCACTGAAGTGTATGAGTTGTAGCATTGTATTTTCATGTGAATGGCCTTACTTTTCCTGAGTTGGTAACTCTGAGTGACATGTACACCAACAGATATTCCCCTGATTCAATTTAGCACTTCAGTTACAAGTTTCCTATGAAAGATGTGCCATGTTATTAGCAATGCATGTTATCATTCTGCTCAGCAGTTCCAAATTGCATTTTTCAGTTATAGACTCCTACCAGAATCTGGTTTGATGGTACATTCTGTTTTTAATTTGTGTTTATTCTTGATGGCAGTACCTTCGACAACTGAAGTAATATGCCCTCCCCTTCTCCCTTTGCTACCAGGACCTTTCTAGGAAAACAAGCCAGTACTGAACACAGTATTATTCATAGCCACATTCATGGAACTCATTATGATGGGACTAGAATGTACTGTAGTTGCTTCATTATGACAAATGCTGACACTAATGTCCTCCTTGCAACTTTGGGTTGGTGTGATTTGCCATTTGACAGCCAATTTTGTTTATAGTCCCAGTAGTTTGACAAGCAAGAACGAACTGCTTCGAGGTGGACTGAGCACTCTGAAGTCAGCAGGAAATTTGGTTGCCAAGAAATTTGATGAAATCAAGGAGGCCATATCTGCAAACAGTACTCCTGTGAAACCAAGCCTTGGGTAGGTGCTTCACCACATTTTCTTTATTGCTAGAACTCTTTTATAGTTATATCTCCAGCAGGAGGTGATTTACTGCAGAAGTAAGTATGTGTCAGACTGTACAATGTGCTGAACAGGAGAATTTGATATAAATGATATAGCAATGTTGACAGTCAAGTATTTATTGTAAAAATCTCAAGTATTTTATGGATTTAACAAGATGGGCTCAAGAATATATACTTGTATGTAAAACTATTACATCATCATAAAATAGCTTACAGGGTTTGAGGCCTTGTGACCTGTTCCAGTCTGATTGACAGTCAGAGAAGGCTTTTGAGGGGTCGTCCTTGTCTTCATTTCCCACGTGATTGATATTTCGTAATTAAGTGTTGTAGTCTGTCTCTGTCCATTGGCTGAACATGATGTATCCATTTATGTCTGGAATTTTGAATTTTCTTTACAGCTGAGTTAAATCTGAGTTATGATAAAATATCTTCATTGGTTTTATAATCTTGTCATGTGTATTTTGCCATTCTCCTCACAACTTTCATTTCCGCTGACATTTTATACACGTGGGTATATAAGTCAGCATGAAAATAGCTAATAAATTCTTTGAAAATGTGGGAAGGTTCAAACATTTGGGAATGATGCTGACAGATCAAAATTACATGCTTGAAGAAATGAAGATCAGAATGCACTGTGGGATTGCTGAGAGCCCGTTAGTCCAGAATCATTTGTCATGCTGTTTGCTGTCCAAAAATGTAAAGATTAAAATATTCATAACTGTAATTCTGTCTGTTGTTTTATGTGGGTGTTGTACATTGGGGGAGACACACGTAAGCTGAGGGTGTTCAAGAATAGGGTGCTGAGGAAGATATTTGTGCCTCAGAGGAAGGATGTAACTGGAGACTGGAGGGGACTACATAATAAGGAGTTTCATGATTTGTACTCCTCACCAAACATCATTTGGGTGATGAGATTGAGGAGGACGAGATGGGTGGAGCATGTGGTATGTGTGAGGGAGACAAGAAATGTGTATGAGGTTTTGTTGAGAAAACCTGAAGACTTGGAAGACCTTGGCATAGATGAGAGGATAATAAAGTGGGCCTTAAAATAATAGTGTGGGAAGGTATGGAGTGGTTTTATCTGGCTCAGGGTGGTATCGATTGGTTAGCTGTTGTGAACATGGGAATGAAACTGTGGGTTGCATAATGTGGAGGGAATTTTTTTGACTTGCTGAGAAACTGTTAGCTTCTCAACAGGGGCTCTGCTCCATAGTTAGTTAGTTTTTTGTTAGTTGGTGTGTAAATTAAGGTGGGAGGATGCTTTATTAAGTATTGTTGGGAGTAATAGTTGTGGTAATCATTGTTGGTATTAAATATACAATTTAGAAAGTATATGCATAATGTAACAGTTTGAGTTTAGTTACCTCAATAACCATAACTGTTATGGAAAAATATGTATTAGGCATAAATTCTGTCTACAACTTTGTTTGAAATGTTTTTCACTGTGGTAAGTATTAACCAAGTTATTCTGAAGGTAAACAAAGAAATGCATGTAGTTCTTCATGTAAAGTGTCTGTTTTTTTAGCATTGTTCTTAAAACTGCAGTGTACTGATGAATTTTGACAGAACTTGCAAATATCAGATTTTATGACAATCTGGTCAGCAGTTCTCAGGTTGTTGCAAGTGTATGGGATGGACAGACAGGTGGTTTCTGCACCGGGCTGCATATGTTTCTACATTGGAGAGCTCAGATAAATCTTGAGTTGTAAAAAAAAGTTTCTTATTCACATAGTATTTTATGATTGGGGTATTCATTAGTAGACCTGATAGTTGTCACTTTGTTAAATGTTGTCTGCCTCATGTGGAGATAAATATGACTGTGCATCCTGTCTTGCTTGACAGAATTGTGATAGGTTATGTAGAACACATTTATTGAACAAGATATCACTTTTGGGCTGTTGTCAGATGTTTGGACCAGGGCTACACTAAACCTGGGTGTCAGGTCGCCATTGCAACTAAATTTTGTTTGGTGGCACCTAATATTTGTGGGTGCTCATTGTGGAACTTGCTTTGTGTCACCCTTCTAGCACCTACAATTTTGAGGTTGCCCTTAGATTTTTGGAAATTCTGTGCTCCGCTGGTTTAGACACCATTTACATGTTCGTTGGATGATAGCTTTAGTGGTTCCATTGAAAGGTAAAAGGTAACATTGTCCCTGTCCACACCACAAAGGCATATACAGGGAATAGATGTATAGCTCTGTGTATTCTTACCCTCAGCACTAGATGGAGGTGGGTGGTGAATTTCACACCCCAACCACTTTATCCCCAGGGAAGAACCCAGGTGCCCATTGAATAGGAGGCCAGGTAGGTCCTGGTGCCTTTGTGGACTTTTGAAAAATAGAAAATCTCTTGTGCCTGACATGATTTGACCTCATATTTTCCAGCTCATGACTTTAATATCCCAGGTCTCCATGGTGGTACCAGTATAGTCTGTTTGTTTGCAAACAAAACAAGCAGCTAGTGAAATAAAGAAAGATATTTACTGACTTGCCAATTTATTGTCACTTCGCATTTGAATGTATTGCGTTTTGTGACTAGGCATGGTCGGGTAAGTGGTGAAGCAGAGAGTCTGTGTTATGAGGAAGACACGGTAGATGGAAGCAGTGGGCCCGAACGACGTGTGTCAAGTGAATTCTCACCGCTGACAGTACACCAACATCTTGATTACATCAGCAGCAACTTTCTGGACCTGTTTGGAGATGGTAGCCGCAAAGGAAGCTCCTCCAACTTGCAGCCTCATGATGAATCTGGTACCGTTGCTTGATCATTTCTGTAAGCATAAGCCCAAGTCAAATGTGCCAAGTCTTTGTGGCACCCAAATTGTTATTTCACCTCTCATTTTTGTATTGTTTAAAGTTTTCCCATTCTTTTTTGTGCAGAGTTATAAATTTGGCTCCTTTTTTTTTTTTTCTGATTCTGTCATTTAGTTTGCAGCTTCAACCAGTCATAATCCAATGCACTAACCTGTTTTAACTGCTGTGTTGCTTGGTGGAAATAAAGGGGTGGTTTTGCCCGACTGACATAACCAAATACTTGACATCTATATCACAGTACACTAGAACCTCCATCTTGAATTTTATTTTACACGCCTTGCATTAGATACGTACATGTGATAAAGAAATATCTATATTTCCCATCCAGAACTCTGTGTATACTGAAAAATTCACAAATCCAGGCTTCACATCATGTGCAATAACTTGTGACTCAACATACACATATAGTTTAGTGACATAACATAACCCAACTTAATGGAAAAGCTTTTAAATGTGTAATATGTGTTAATTTCATTTCAGCTTCCAACAGTGTATATATTATTATAAAAAGACTTTTCAGAAAATTTTAATGCATCACAGACTATAAAAACTGTTTCATCTTATACCATTTTAATATATTTTAATACATTTGTAAGTTGTATAGGGTCCCATATTACATAAACATTATTTGCACTGCATGTTACCTTATTCTAAGTTCCGTAAAGATGGCCTGAGGATGGTAAAGTGACGGAAACATGTATTCATCAAGGTAAAAATAAAATAAAATAATGTATTGTTATGTTGATTGAAACCAGAAACTGTTTTGTTGTTTGTTAGATGTCTTGAGTTCTGTCATGTCACACACCAACAAATGTAATATGTCTTGGAGGAAGTGACTGCTGAGTTATGTTCTGTGAAAACAGTGTGTACTGGATGGCCACCTACTGGGAAGTAACATATGTTTGTGTTTCCAAATATGCATATGTCTAGATACAAACCAGTGAATCTGTCTGCATTAACAGTAGGAATGTGTGAATACTGCATAATATTCAGTGTCTTACCCAGTCCAGCTGAGACTTTCAAGAGGCCCCTCCCCTCATTATTATGTATCATTTTACTGGTGCTTGGAGGCAGCAAATTCCTCAGAAACATTGGCAACACAGCCCACTTACACATGATGTCACCCAAAACAGGGTCAGCATCACCAAATGCCACAGTACTACCCTAAAACAGACCATAACTGCTGACCCCCATATGCTCTCCAGTTTTGTTATTAGACAGCACTCCCAACCCACCACATGTAATATATGGCCACACAGGTAGTACAGTCTCTGACTCTGTTTGGTCAAGCAACTTCAGGAACTTCAAACTGTGCAACTAAAATGCTGTGTATATGTGGGATTGTTACTGTCACATGATTCATAGCTCAGTCAAGTGAACATGTACAGCAAAATTGCTTTAATCTGTCATCTTATAATGCAGAAATCCTGATAATCTGGTGCTTGAGGAGAGTAATATCAAGACCAGAAGTTTTTCCCACCAGTACTTCTGGTTTGCATATTGATTCTGTGACTTTATCTCCAGTTATCTGCATAGTATGTCACTGGCACATACTTTCTCCCCAAGCATGATACTTTAAGTTTTCATTAGTTGGTATTGTCCTACACCCTGGTGACATTGCAAGCAACTAGCAGGTCATGCCAGTTGTTTGGTGCAATCTGTCGCATTACTGTGAAGTCTGTTTTCATTGTGTTATGTGTGGCGTGTGTTACTATTTGTTCAGGCTATTATAGCAGCTTCGGATGATCGAAAGGTGAGTAAACGAGGTACAGCTGGCAAGAGGAAACATGTAACTTTAATGTTTTCTCAGAAACGAGGCGTGAAAGTGGTGAAAGCCATGGAGAGTTTTTCAACTATCTGTGATAAAAAGAAACAGGAGGATCAATTTTAATCATATATGGCATCAAGTGAAAGTGAGAAGGGCCTTTCCAAGTGACAGACATTGAAAGAGCCTAAATTAGCGTAGTTGTACAAGGTGTTGTGTTAAGTGTTTCACAGCAATGCACTCCAAAGGAAAATCCATGACTGGGCCCATGGTAATTGAAAAAACAAAGTCTTTTTGGTGCACATTCTCTGAGGGCAGTAACACAAAGTTACATGTAATAACTTAGGTCAGTACCAGTACTGTCTGCTAGTCTGGAATATTTGCAAGTCCAGCAACTGTCCAGTGCCATTCTGGCAGGATTAATGAAATTTTACTGTATTAACGCATCTGTCCAGGGAATTTTGGTGGAAGGCAGTAAACAAAGTGGCAGTGGATTAAGACACGCTCATTGCAAAGAAGGGAGTGGACAGAATGTTTCCTTCTTAGTTTTGACTGTTTGTACAGATGGGGAGTTAAGTATCTGTAACTTGTCAGATGAAACTACACAAGATAACGTTTGAGAAGCCAGCTGGCTTCATAACCTTTGCCATGGGAACCACAAATCTGACGTACATGTATCATTTGTGGTGACTGAGCTTTAATTTCAAATCAGTTAGAAGAAAATATTTCATACTGATAACTTACGTTGTGCTTTCTGTTATGAAGCAGACACATTATTTGTATGTACTCTTGGTGTAAAGAGTGAGTTTTTGATAAATATAAATCAAGGGCAACAAAACATGAATTAAATTTTAGAAAATAGAGAACATGCCTTACCAAGGTAGCTCTGGATGGGCTTGGAGACTTCAACATCAGAGGGCAAATTATTCAAACTGTGAAATATGCAGATGACCTTGTAGTAATGGCTAAGGAAGAAATGGTGCTACAGGGCATAATTTATAAACTAATTGAAATTGGAAGATGCTATAGCATGGAAATGAATGTGGAAAAAACAAAAGTAATGAGAATTTCAAGACAACCAACCCCAGTAACAATTATGATAGACCAAAAACAACTGGAGAATGTGGAATGTTTTAAATATTTGGGTAGCTTGTTAACAAATGATGGAAGATGTACATGTGAAATTAAATCCAGGATTGCCATGGCAA
>Ga0209629_10003200_pt1 | contig 11594 bp, 10 predicted proteins | sample TergutCu122P5_FD_187286 | JGI IMG/M metagenome (GOLD analysis project Ga0209629, IMG submission 187286) | Cubitermes ugandensis P5 segment gut microbial communities from Kakamega Forest, Kenya - Cu122 P5 (SPAdes) (version 2) | ecosystem: Host-associated > Arthropoda: Insects > Digestive system...
CCTTCTGGTAGTCCTCGCCGCATGTATTTCTCTGATAGTAGGAGGAATCGGTATTATGAACATCATGTACGTAACCGTGACGGAGCGTATCAAGGAAATTGGTTTGCGCATGGCTATCGGCGCTAAAAACCGTGATATTCTTCTTCAATTCCTGACGGAAAGCACCATATTAAGCTTGATAGGCGGCGCAATCGGCATCATTTTAGGGCTATTGCTGTCCTACCTCGTTTTGAGCGTATTATTGCGCTGGCCCTTAGTCATCAGCGTTTTTGCCATTGCCGTTTCTTTTCTGGTTTGTGCCGCTATCGGCATATTCTTTGGATGGTTTCCTGCGCAAAAAGCGTCTTCTTTAGATCCGATTACTGCCTTGCGTTATGAATAATCCAATCATATATCTATGCAAAAGTCGCCGCTCTCAATCCGGACAGCAGCATTGCTATCGCTAAGCATTAGCCTGTTGCTGAATTTCCTTTTCTTCCTTATGTTTGTCTATGGAAGAGATGCAGTGATGTCGCCGGAAAAAGAACGCATGCGGACTGACTTGCAAATCGGAACGATGCTGATTCACACACTTTATAACTTTGTGTACGCATTTGCTCTGTATCTTTTTTATTTCAATGAAATGAAATTGCGGATGAATGCCTCGCGAGACGGCGAGAGGTTGAAATGGTGGCAACAGGGATGGTTCATTTTTCTGACAATCATCGTTATTGCCACCATATTCAGCTACAGTTTTTCACTTATCAGGCTGCACTTTTCAAATCCTGTTCCTCAACCCGATCGCTTAATTCGCGGCGGATTGTTCAGAGATTATTTTATTGCCCTGATTGTCGTTCTCTCCGGTCACATCATCTATCTCTCTCACAAACAGCAACAGACTGCGCTGGAAAATAAAACCCTGCTCGCAGAAAACTTAAAAACGCGCTTTGCAGCGCTCAAAAATCAGGTGGATCCGCATTTTCTCTTTAATTCTCTGAACACATTAAACTCGCTGATTAAAATGGATGCCGATAAGGCGCAGGAATATGTACAGCAATTGTCTTTCGTTTTTCGTTATACTTTGCAAAACAAAGAGATTATCACTTTGGAAGAAGAACTCAAATTCACCCGCGCCTATTGCCATCTGATGCAAATAAGATATGGCGATGGATTGCAATTTATCTGTCAAATTGAGGAACAGTACTTTCCTTATCTGCTTATTCCGCTCAGTTTGCAAACCTTAGTCGAAAATGCTATTAAGCACAACATAGTCAGCGCTAAACAACCGCTGACCATCACTATTGCCGCTTCCGCCAACGCTGTCGTCCATGTGGCGAATCCCATACAGCTTAAAAAAGAAGCGGAAACGGGCGAACGTATCGGACTGAATAACCTCTCGGAGCGCTACCGGCTGATATGGCAGAAAGAAATTGTTATCTCACAAAACAACGGGGTTTTTCAGGTGGAAATTCCACTGATAAAACCGGAAGAAAATGAACGCTAATATAAACAGATATGAAAGCATTGATTATTGAAGATGAAGTGATTGCAGCGAAAGTTTTGAAACTTTTTCTCTCCGAAGTCGCTCCCGAAATTGAAATAATAACCGTACTCCAGACAATCGACGAAAGTGTCGAATGGTTTCAGACGCACGAAAAGCCCGATTTGGTTTTCATGGATATTCACCTTGCCGACGGTTCATCGTTTGCCATTTTCGAAGCAGTCGAAGTGACCTGTCCCGTCATTTTCACCACCGCTTATGATGAATATGCTTTGAAAGCATTTCAGGTAAACAGCATTGATTATTTGCTGAAGCCCATCAACAAAATCGACTTAAAACGCGCCATAGACAAATATAAAAAACTGAATCTTAATCCGGAAGAGAACGCTGAATGGGTCAACCGGCTGCTTGCAAGCCTCAGAAAAACCGGAAAATTCGCCAAATCTTATTTTTTGGTTCCGGATAAAGACAAACTTATCCCGCTCTCTGTTTCCGATATTGCTTATATCTATATTGATGCCAAAATGGTGAAAGCCATTCTTTTCAACGGTCAAGCCTTTCATCTCGACCAGACGCTGGACGAATTAATGCTTCAATTAGACAACAGATGGTTTTTCAGAGCAAACCGTCAATACATCGTTTCGCACAGAGCAATCAAAGACCTCTCGCTGTGGTTTGGCAGTAAAATCACAATCAACCTCTGTCTTCCAACGCCCGAACGAATCGTTGTCAGTAGAACAAGGGTAGGCGAGTTTAAGAAATGGTTCTCGGGGGAATAAATTGCGACGGCTTCTCACAAGGATTAACGCTCACTCTTTCTCATACATGCTGTTCGGCTTGGGACGAATCAAAAGGCGCAGGGAAACATCGTAGGTGAAATAGTTCCACGTCCAGTCCAGAAAGACGGAAACTTTGTTTTTCATTCCAACAATAGATAAAATATGAATCCAGAGCCACAGCCACCAGGCAAACATTCCGCTGAAATGAAGTTTCCAAATGTCGGCAACCGCTGCATTTCGCCCTATGGTAGCCAGCGAACCTTTATCCTTATATATAAATTTTGCTTTTTCAGGATTTCCTTTTCCTTCGTTATTCAGGTTATTCGACAAGTTTTTTGCCATTTGCATGGCAACCTGCGCCACTTGGGGATGACCTTGCGGCGAATGTTCGGACACGAGCAGGCAGGTATCGCCAATGGCGTATATTCCGTCGTATCCGCTCACTGCATTGTATTCGTCAACAGCGATGCGCTTCTTTTGATACGATTTTTCGCTCAAGCCGGGCAAACAGTTCCCCTGAATGCCGCCTACCCAAAACACATTGAGCGAGCGGATTTTTTCACCCGTATTTAATTCCACAAAAGGTTTTTCGTAACTTTTCACTAATACGTTCTGATGAAGGATTACACCGCGCTTTTTCAGCGTAGCGGCAGCTTTTGCCGACGATTCTTCCGACATTCCCGAAAGCAGGCGGGGCGAAGCGTCCACCAAATGGATGTGCATCCGGCTGAAATTCAATTCGGGGTAATCTTTAGGCAACACGGTCTTTTTCATATCGGCTAAGGCGCCGGCGAGTTCAACGCCTGTGGCTCCGCCTCCTACGATGACAAAAGTCATCAATTCATCCATTTTTTCGTCTGTGCGAACGCTCAGCGCTTTTTCGAGACTGTATAATATCCTGTTTCTGGCGAGCAGCGATTCGGAAATGGACTTCAGCGCGTAAGTTGTTTCTTTCAGGCTGTCGTTTCCGAAATAGTTAGTGTCGCATCCGGTTGCGATAATCAGGTAATCGTAAGACAATGAACCGATGCTTGTTTCCAATATTTTTTCATCCGGCAATACACGTTCGGCAATACAGGTTCTGAAATGGAAATTCTTTTTATTTTGCAGGGTTTTGCGTAGCGGATAAGCGATGGAACTGGGTTCCAATCCTCCGGTTGCCACCTGATACATCAGTGGTTGAAATTGATAATAATTCACCTTGTCAATCAATACTATCTGAAAGTATTGGGTATCTAATTTCCTGCACATTTGCAATCCGGCGAATCCACCGCCAATGATTACAATCCGCTTTTTCGATCCCTTGTCGGGAATATTGGTAATTGCTTCCATCGTCTGGTTTATAAATGCTATAAGTTTACAAGGAACAAAGATACGGTTTTAAATTTTCAAATGACAAAAAATCTTACAAAAAAAGCAGGAAGCAATCCAGACTTTCGAGTATCTGTAGGACCGGTCGCTCCAAAAACAAAATGAACCGGCGCCTTGATTTATTCCTCATGGCTTGTCGATTTGAAAGTCTGAAGACTTGCTGCTAACTCGGCGAAGCGTCTCGCATCGCTGAGCGGGGGGATTGTGAAAAACCTGGTCGGATTTAAAAAAGTCACCTCTTTTGAGTGTTTGTAATAAAATTCTTCGTACTTTTGTAATGAATAATCATTAAAAAATTTTAATATGATAAAAACAGCGTAATTAATACGCAAAATGAAGAATAAAATTATGGCAACAATAACATTAGATTACGACGCTCGCAACGTACAGGCAAAAAAGGCTTTAGATTTTATTTTATCTTTAGGATTATTCCAAAAGAGAGAAAAAATACAACGACTTTCGCGTTTTGAGCAATCAATGCTTGATATTGAGCAAGGCAATACTTTTTATATCAATGGTCCAAAAAAATGAATGACCCCAAGAAAAAACGTAAAACTCCGAAAGAATTTTTTAAATCCTTGAAAGAAGCCGAAGGGTTTGTGTATCATTTAAAAGCTTCAAATACTTTTAAAAAGGATATTGACCTCTGTTATAGAAGAAATTTAGATTTGCTTCTGCTCGAAACAGTCGTTGTAAAACTTGCCCGTGGCGAACAATTAGAAGAAAAATATAGTGTGCATAAGTTTCATGGCATCAAAAAACATGCTAATGAAGATATATGGGAATGCCATGTGCAACCCGATTGGCTTTTGATTTGGAAACAAAACGATCCTGAGCTAATCCTTATTTTAAGCAATAGTGGAACCCATTCTGATTTGTTTGATAAATAAAATTTTGCTTATGATAAAAACAGCGTAGTTAATGGAGATTATCAAACGCAAAAGATTGTCGTAGTCAATTGAACATTTTCTGTAGAGACAGGGTGCGCCCTGTCTCTACTATTTTCTATCAAATCAAAAACCGTTCAAATCCGGCGTCTTGGATAATTTTTACAACCCGTTTTCTGTCGTGTTCATTGATTGAAAGCACGGCTCCGCTTCCGGGAAGCATGATAGCGGCATTTTCAAAGTCCAAAAAATAGTGAATATTTTCGGCGGACAGGATACTTTCCAGAACGACTGCGTCGCTGGGGGCAGGAAAAACAGCTATGTCTATTAATTTCATAATGATGTTTTTTAAATGATTTATATAAACGTTGCAAACCGAAGATTTATTTATATCTTTGGCATGAAAATTGACTACAAAAATAAATAATTTATTTGATAAACAAAAGCCGAATGGATGATATTGAGATAATCATTGAAAATACCCCGATTGACCCTGAAGAATTGAAAAAAGAGCAGGCAATTCTTCCCTTAAAGAACATGATGTTTCTTCCGGGCATACCTACTCCGGTTAATGTCGGGCGTTCTAAATCCTTAAAATTAGTTCAGGAAATTCATAAACGGGATGGAATCATCGGCGTTTTCTGCCAAAAAGACGCAACCGAAAGCGATCCGGGCTTCGACGATTTATTTCCTGTGGGCGTATTAGCGCGGGTAATTAACTTGATGCAGGAAAATGAAGAAAATACCACCGTTTTATTGATTGGTCTCAATCGTATTCATTTAGATGATATTACGGTTCAGGAGCCTTATATGAAAGGTCGGTTCACCGTATTAACAGATGTATATCCGGCAAAATCGGACAAGGAATTTAAAGAGCAGTTGAAATCGGTGAAAGATACAACATTGAAAATGCTTTCCGAAAAAATGGGCTTGCCCGATTTTGTACTCGATTCGCTGCGCAAGTCAAAAGACGATATCTACATAATTAATCTTGCTTTCTCGACTGTTGATGCGTCTTCCGAACAAAAACAGGAAGTGATTGCTACCGACGATGTGAAAGAACGCCTGAACAAACTTTTATCTTTAATCGACCACGATGTGCAACTGCTGGAAATAAAGGCGTCGATTCGCCGGAAAACGCAAGTGGATATCGACAAGCAGCAGCGGGAATATTTCTTGCAGCAGGAAATGAAAAATATTCAGGAAGCCTTGGGCGGAAATATCCATGATATTGAAATCAAAGAGATTAAAGATAAAGCGGCGAAATTAAAGTTTACAGACGAGCAGCGGAAACTGTTTGACAACGAATTGCAAAAATTAGAACGCTTGCATCCACATTCTCCTGATTATTCTACACAAATGGAATATATTCAGGTGCTTGTTTCTCTCCCATGGAACAGTTATACCAAAGATAATTTCAATCTGAATCGGGCGAAAAAAGTATTGGACAAGGAACATTTCGGATTGGAAAAAGTGAAAGAACGAATCATTGAGCATTTAGCGGTATTGAAACTGAAAGGCGACATGAAATCGCCGATAATATGCCTCTATGGTCCTCCGGGAGTCGGTAAAACATCCTTAGGAAAGTCTGTTGCAGAAGCCTTGAACCGCAAATATGTCAGGATGTCGCTGGGCGGGTTGCACGATGAAGCTGAAATACGCGGACACCGGCGAACCTATATCGGCGCTATGATGGGGCGAATCATGCACAGCCTCCAGAAAGCCGGTTCCTCGAACCCTGTCATTATCTTGGATGAAATTGACAAGATAGGACAGGATTACAAGGGAGACCCGTCTGCCGCTTTGTTGGAAGTGCTTGATCCGGAACAGAATTTTGCTTTTCACGATAATTATTTAGACATTGACTTCGACTTGTCGAAAGTACTTTTTATAGCTACGGCTAATGCGCTGAATACGGTTTCTCAGCCTTTGATTGACCGGATGGAATTAATTGAAGTCAGCGGTTACATTCTGGAAGAAAAAGTGGAAATCGCCTTGCGGCATCTGATTCCCAATCAATTGGAAATACACGGCATTCCCAAAGAGAAATTTGAAATATCCAAAAAAGCGCTTGAAGCGCTCATCGAATCCTACACGCGCGAATCGGGCGTGCGGGAGTTAAACAAGAAGATAGCCAAGATTATGCGGAAAATTGCGCGGGCAATTGCAGAAAAGAAGCCCTATCCCCTGCGGTTGGAAGCAAAAGATTTGTTCGATTATCTGGGAGCCGTTGAATACACAAAAGACCGATACCAGGGAAACGACTATGCCGGAGTGGTAACCGGTCTGGCATGGACAGCCGCCGGCGGAGAAATCCTTTTTGTAGAAACAAGTCTAAGCAAAGGCAAAGGAGCTAAATTAAACCTGACGGGAAATCTGGGCGATGTCATGAAAGAATCTGCCGTTTTGGCATTAGAATATACCAAAGCGCATGCTTCGCGTTTGGGTATTCCGGACGACATTTTCGAAAGTTGGAATGTGCACATTCATGTTCCGGAAGGGGCAATTCCCAAAGATGGACCCAGCGCAGGAATTACGATGGCGACTTCGATTATTTCGGCTTTTACTCAACGGAAAGTAAAAGCCAACATAGCCATGACCGGCGAAATGACGCTTCGCGGAAAAGTGTTGCCCGTAGGTGGTATCAAAGAAAAAATACTGGCTGCCAAACGGGCGGGAATCAAAGAGATTATCCTGAGTAAAGAAAACAAAAAGAATGTCGATGAAATCAATGGTTTATATCTGAAAGGATTGCACTTTCATTTCGTGGATGATATTCAGGAAGTCCTTGCCATTGCCCTGTTGAACGAAAAGATTGAGAATCCGTTGGAGATTAAATAGAAGTACATTTCATAATTATACCGTCACTTTTAAAACCCCACCTCGCAGCTAACTTGGGTTTCATTTTTCACTCCATCTCTGACTGTCAGCGTGAGGGTTTGTTTTCCTCTTTTCATTCGGTTTGCATCGTATTTGCAGAAGATGGAATTGGTTTTTGCGTCGTATTCAAAAAGAGCGAATTTACCGTCAAGCCTTCCCTGATAGAAATCGATACCGCTTAAATCGTCGGTAACTTTGAAGACAATGCGTTTATTTACTGTCCATTTCGCTTGATTGACCGGGACTACAGCCGGCGGGACGGTATCGATAACAATCGTAAACTGCCCTAATTCCCTGATTCGAGTTTTGAGTTTGTGCGAGTCATAAATCCCCCCTATCCAATTGTATTTATTATTTACAATCGAAACAATACCATATTTGCTTTTATCAGGATAAGAATCGTTAGTGATTGCTAACGAGAGCGGGCAATTGCCGTGCAGCGGAGTTTTTACGCCAAAGGAATACAGCGGAGCAAAAGGAGGCGTAACCCTGTTAGGGTTAGGGTTTTCTTCTGCTTCCGGATTCAAATAAATATCGGTATATAAATTTCCATTGGGAATATTCAGTTCCATTCCTTTTCCTTTGTACTGGTTATTCTGATTGTAGGAGAAAAAGACGCCCGTCTTTTTTTCTTCCGGAATCACACTTTCCTCGCCGGTAATGGTAAAGGTGAACGTGCTTGTATTTCCGTAGGCGTCTCGAAGAAAGTATTCGCAATTATATTCCTTTGATCCTTGTATAGAAATAAAACCGGTGGGTCGGGAACGATAGATTCCGAGTTTATTTCCGGGGTCGATGAACGATTTCATGAAGAACGATTTATTCGTTTTCCATTCTTCCCAGTCGATGAAGCTGTTGAGGTAGCGTGATTCATCATAAAAGAAACCATCCATGACGGAATGAAAAACATCGACATTATTTACGCGCAGGCGGATTTCTTTCACGCCGTAGGAGTTTGAGGTAGAATCCATTTTATCGTAAGCATTAATACCGATACCAATCAGTCCGAAGGCTTTAACCGGTTTGGCAAGAACGGTTTCCCCGCTTTTATTCTTAACAATTCCAATGATTTGTTTATCAGTGCTTCCGTTTACGATTCCTTTTCCCGGTTGTGGATAAAACGATAGACCACGAATTTCAGGAGGAAGGTTGTCTGTTATTTGATTTCTTAAAATCAATAAGGGGTCGATGAGTTTTCCGGTTTCGGTATTTCGCAATTCAAAATGCAAGTGCGGACCTCCGGAAGCGCCCGTATTTCCGCTATAAGCAACAATTTCTCCTTGCTTTACAGGAAATTCGCCGGCAGAAAACGTCAGATTGACGGAAAACGATTCTTTGAGATACTGACTGTCTCTGACAGCAGCTTCTATTTTATCGGAAAAACGTTCCAGATGACCACAGACAGAGGTTGTTCCATCCTTGTGGTTAATATAAATCGCCCGCCCGAAACCGAAAGGGCTAACGCTTATTCGAGAAACTGAGCCTGCTTTGAAGGCTCTGACAGGAAATCCGGTAACGCTATTGGTTTTTATATCGATTCCCGAATGAAAATGGTCGTTTCGCAATTCGCCGAAATTGCCGCTCAAGCGAAGCGGAATATCTAAGGGGGCAACAATTTCCTGAGCGGAAATCGCGATAGAAAGGCAAAGAATAAAAATAAAGCATATCCACATCTTTACCCCCTTCAGGGGGTTGGGGGTAATATTATTCATTCTATTAACTCTCCTTTCCCCTGCCTCACAATTTCAATTTCATCATTACAGCAGTTCACTATCGTAGAAGGCTCCAATCCGCCGTAACCGCCGTCGATTACCGCATCCACATCCTTGCCGTATTCTTCTTCGATTAATTCCGGATCGATGCTGTATTCCATCCATTCGTCTTTATTCCGGACAGAGGCGGTCAGAAGCGGATTTCCTAATTCCCGCGCCAGAGTCAGCGTGATGTTGTTATCGGGAACTCGGATGCCAACCTCTTTCCGGTTCTTGTATATTTTTGGCAGACTGTTTGTCGCATTCAATATAAAAGTAAATGGTCCCGGCAGGTTTCGTTTCATTAATTTGAATACTGTATTGCTCACTTTGGCGTATTCGCTGATATTGCTCAAGTCGGGGCAGATAATCGACAGATGATTTTTCTGGGGATTCAATCCCTTTAATTTACAGATTTTTTCTACGGCACGCACGTTCAAGGCATCACAGCCCATCGCATAAACAGTGTCGGTAGGATAGATGATTATCCCGCCTTCTCTGAGAATTTCGACAACTTTGTCGATTTCCTTCCTGCTTGGGTTTTGCTTGTAAAGACGAATTATCATAATAACTGAATAATTGAATAATTGAATAACTGAGTAACTGAGTAACTGATTATTTTTTTCCTGAGTTTTTTCGGGATGTAGCCATAATTTTCAATATTTCTTCATTTTCTTGATACAGATTTCCCAATAATTCTTTTTTTACAATATCTGCTTCCCACAACAATTCAATCCAAAACATTGTTTCATCTGCTTCTTCTATAACAATACTTACTTTGCTGTGAAACTCGGCATTGGATCGAGCTCTACAAGCGGATCTATAATTTGCAGCAACCGAAGTAGCTGAACGTAATAATTGTTTTCCGATAATCTGAGCATCAGCTGAATTAGGTAATGTTTTGAATAGCTTTATGACCCGTAAAGCAAATAATTTTGTTCTTTGCTTAAGTTCATCCCTATATTTATAATCTTCCATTCCAATTTATCTTTATTTATCTTTATTTATTTTATTCTATTATTCTATTATTCTATTATTCAGTTATTCAGTTATTCAATTATTCAATTATTCAATTATTCAATTATTCAATTATTCAATTATTCAATTATTATTTCAACCACTGGTCGAACCACCGGAAAAACTCACGCTGGAATAAGATGCCGTTTTGCGGTTGTAACACCCAATGATTTTCATTGGGAAATATCAGCAGCCGCGAAGGGATTCCACGCAGTTGGGCGGCATTGAACGCCATCATTCCCTGCGATGCAAGAATACGGTAATCCTTTTCGCCGCAACTGATAGCAATAGGCGTATCCCACTTGTCTATAAATCGATGAGGAGAATTGGCATAGGTGTTTTGCGCGATTTTGTTGGATTTATCCCAGAACGGACCGCCCAAATCCCAATTAACAAACCACATTTCTTCAGTTTCCAGGTATTGAGCTTCCAAATCGAAAATGCCTGCATGCGCCCAGAAAGCTTTGAATCGTTTGTGGTGATTGCCCGCAATCCAATAGACCGAAAAGCCGCCGTAGCTTGCTCCCGTGCAACCCAACCGAGTTGCATCGACAAACGGTTCCTTAGCCATTGCATCAATAGCGGAAAAATAGTCCTTCATGTTTTGACCGCCGTAATCGCCGCTGATTTGTTCATTCCATGCCTGTCCGAATCCCGGAAGACCTCGCCGGTTGGGAGCGACAACGATATAATCGTGAGCCGCCATCAGTTGCAGATTCCACCGGACAGACCAAAACTGGCTGACCGTGCTTTGTGGTCCGCCCTGACAATATAACAGAGTCGGATATTTTTTGGAAGGGTCGAAATTCGGAGGATAAACAATCCAGGTCAGCATGTCTTTTCCATCAGTGGTTTTTATCCATCGTTCTTCCACTTTACCCATGGTAATCTGTTTGAGAATATCCGTATTTTCCTGCGAAATATTGGTTTCTTTTCCATCGAAGCTCACGGCATACACTTCGTTCGGAGCCGACATGGACTGGCGCAGCCCAATCAGACGGTCGTTTGCCAGAGCAACGGAAATATAATCGTGCTGTCCCTGAGTAATCGGCGTAATTGAAACGGGCGCTTTTTCGCCGGCTCCGGTCACTTTGACTTCAAACAACTGCGTCGTTCCTTTTACGCAGGATACCATATAAATAGATGAAGAGGAAGCGTTCCAGCAAAAGGCGTCGGCATTGTAATCGAAATCGGCGGTCAGACAGGTTTTCTTTCCCGTTTCGAGGTTCTGAACGAACAGCCGGTTTTTGTCCGATTCATAACCGTCTCGTTCCATGCTTAACCAGGCAATTTGCTTTCCGTTGGGTGAAAAACAGGGATTAATATCGTATCCCTTATTGTCACCGGTGATATTCTTTGTTTCTTTGGTTTCCGTATTGTAGAAATAAATGTCGGAGTTGGTCGATTGCGCATATTCTTTTCCTGTTTT
>Ga0209629_10003201_pt1 | contig 11592 bp, 11 predicted proteins | sample TergutCu122P5_FD_187286 | JGI IMG/M metagenome (GOLD analysis project Ga0209629, IMG submission 187286) | Cubitermes ugandensis P5 segment gut microbial communities from Kakamega Forest, Kenya - Cu122 P5 (SPAdes) (version 2) | ecosystem: Host-associated > Arthropoda: Insects > Digestive system...
CGGGATGGCGGCTGGCACCACGACCATGCGCCAGCATGTGCAGCAGTTTTTGGCCAAACACGGCACCGCTCAGTTGCAGCAGCCGCCATACTCACCAGATCTCGCACTGTGTGATTTTTTCCTATTCCCAAGGCTTAAGAAAGTTCTGAAAGGACGCCGATTTGAGGCAACGGAGGACATCAAACGAAATTCGACGAAGACACTATTAGACATCCCGAAAGGGGAGTTCGCAAAATGTTTCCAACAGTGGCAGCAACGTTGGGCGAAGTGTGTAGCTGCGGAAGGGAACTATGTTGAAGACAATTAGGGTTAAAACCCCGTAAGCTTTATCTACTTCATGTACTGTAGTCAGTCCGGATACTTTTTGAACAAACCTCGTATATGGCATTATTTTTAATAATATTACATTCACAGTTTACGTTCTCTATTTATATGGCTGTAAACAGCCTGAGTTACATAGCCGAAACATGTTGCCGATTGTGAATTTTAATAAAACTTTGTGTTAGACCGTCGATTATTGGCGTCCATGTAGAGGATGAATCTGAAATTGTTAGACAAACTTCAAAACAGTTTTCTTCACATCACAACAAAGAAAAACTTCCTTCAAAATTATGTCCGGAAATGAATGGATTTGGGTTTTAATTGAAAGATTACATTCAAAAAGTAGGTGTGTAGTATTTTTCTTACAACTAGTGTAATACTTTTTTGACAGGCATGAATAATGTGTTGGTGGATTGTCTCTTCGTGTCGAATTGTACCTGAATACAGTGGGGTTCTTTTTACATATTCCCATAGCTGAAAATGTGAAGAATTCATATCGGACGAAAGTGGAGGCTGCACCTCGAAACCTAAGTGTCTGCGGACCTCTATTGCTAAGAAATTTTCTTTGTTTCGCCATGGGTAACTTACTTGAGAAAATTTTCCAAGTATTGTGCGTAAAGGCTGTAGACATTACTCAAGAGCAAGAATTTCTTGGACTTAGTTGCTTTCAAGACTACTGCGTGCAATTAGACAGAGACAGTCCGTTAGGAATTACCGAGCTATTGATTCAGTTTCGGACTTCTCCGTAAACTTTGTGTTGTGTTTGACTTGTATACCTTATATTATTAGCGATACCTGTGATTGCACAAAACGGGGATGAACCACCTAAAGGTTCTCCGTAACCTGTTGCTCCAACTTCATCGACCGTCTTCAAACACACGACATTTGTTCCACGATTTGCAATTAACATTTCTTGTAAATGTTGTACATTGGGCGGGAATACTGCGTAAATTTCTTCTTTTGGTGAACAAACATTTGTTCCTTTTTGTATTTAACGATGTTTGGCCTGCTATTTGTCTCTTAGAGTTCGTGAACTGACGTTATTTCTACATGACTTCACGGGAATTCTTGCGCAAAACAAAGGACAGCCGTTAAGTCCAGATAAGAGCTATGACTGCTACTTTCCGCTAAATACTTGTGTGTGTGTGTTTGTGTGTGCGTGCGTGTAAGTGTGTGTGAGTGCGCAAATAATGTAAACGCTAACACCTAAGCATAGTATCTTAGAAGAAACAGCCGAGTATGAAAGGATTACAGTTAACATAATGAGAGAATTCTTGACCTACAATGTCCTCTGATTGTGTTTGTTTAGATGAGTGAACGTTTTTCCGCAGAAGAATCATGTGTCAGGAGTTGAAAAGATGAAGACCGGAACTTTGAAGATTGGAATGTATCCATACACCGTATTAAGTACAGTGTCTAACGCACAGTAGGAGCTGCGACAGCGTTTTCGGTGTAGTGATTACGCTATGGGCTGGCCGATGTGGGGTTCGATTCTCGGAGGGCGTAAGAAATTTTTCTGCTTGATTTCAGCCTTCCGCCGCTATGTCAATGGTCTCTTCTGCCTTGCACGATCTTACGCAGCATAGATTTGTAGTTAATGGCCGACGTTTCGGGACAACATATCGGTCTCATCTTCAATGGTCCAGCAGTCCAGAAAATCAAGCATCCCAAGAAGAAATTCCTTTTATATATTGCTGCAAATCATCTGTAAATGTTAATTCCTGTTGGTACAGCAATAATTATTGTTTCTGATGTAAAATATGCTCGTGTATCAAAGTCTATTCCCTCTGTAAATATGTGGTGTGCTCATACCACGAATCCTAATAATCCAGTCGCTATTATGGCAAAGATTATTCCTAGAAGCTTTAGGTTCATGTGGACGTGCATCATTAACGTAGGTGAAGAAAGAACCAACAGATGACACAGGTACAGATGTCTATTCACAATTACGAGTAGTTAAATCTCAACATGTTTCGGGCATTATTATGCCCATCGTCAGAAGAACAGACTGTGTTGCAGGCTAATACCACACGCGGTTTTATACAGCCTGTTCTCCTGACAATGGGCATAATGATGCCCGAAACATGTTGAGATTTAACTAATTGTGAATAAGTATCTGTACCTGTGTCATCTGTTGGTTCTTTATTCTCATATACTATTCCTAGATTTCCGAATGCTTCCTTCCTTCCTTCCTCTTTCGTGGCAAATGATATGTGAGATTACAGCAAATCCTGTTAGGATGAGAATATAAACTTCAGGACACCCGAAGAGTCAAAATAGGTGTCGATATAAGATTGGGTCTCCTCCTTCCGCTGGGTCGAAAAATGGTGTGTTTAGGTTAGGATCGAACCCACAGTGCCTCAACCACCGCCTACCCACAACTTGCTTAGGGTCTCTTTAAATTACGGCCTTCTTTAACCCTGTAAATTCCAGTGGTTATTATAAGTACCACCAGATTTCACACTCAAAAATTCTACGTTTGGCCGAAAGAGCGTGTTTGTGTGTTTTGTACAGATCTCTGAACAGACAGCAGTCTTTTGATTACATAGAATTAGCGGACTGGTTTTAATAATCGAGACAATGTGTTTACTGCGCGGTACGAATCGAAGTTTTAAATGCAAATGGGTTAGTTTTTGTCTTGAAAGGTATATACAGCTATGCGCCGCATAACGACGTTTCGGTCAACGACGGACCGCATATACGACGGTGGTCCCATAATATATATATAAAAAATATATAAAATATATATAATAATATTATACGAGTATTATAATATAATATAATATAATATTATAATATAATATTATATTATATTATAATATAATATAATATTAAAATACATACCATTGTGTTACAGTTGCCTACAGTATTAAGTACAGTAACATGCTGTACAGGTTTGTAACCTAGGAGCAGTAGGCTATAACATATAGCCTAGGTGTGTAGTAGGCTGTACTCTCTTATCTAGGTTTGTGTAAGTACACGTTCGCACAACGACGAAATCGCCTAACGACGCATTTCTCAGAAAGGATCCCCGTCCTTAAGCGACGCATACGCGTAGTTGAAGTGAAAATTCCCGCTTACATAATTACTATGATTTATTATGTAAAATAAAATGAGCTGCATCCATGAACTTCTCGCAGCAGGAAGTTATTCCTTGTCAGCATATTTCAGTATCCCTGACCTTACCCACTTCTGTCCGAAACAGGCAGGAATGACACAGCGTTACACTGCAATGTTCATTCGAATTTACGTAACTCACTGATACAAACGACCTGAATATCCTTCCTTTCATTGTCAGGAATCCAGTATACAGCATGTACATAAAATGCACGGAAAAACCTTAGGAGTGAGTTCCCTACACCAAAATAAGAAAAAAACGTTCATATCATTATACTGCAAATAGAATTTGAGTTAGTCATCCCGTTTGCCATGCCTCAATCATTTACATTTTTATCTGCGGAAACACCCTGCTGTATTCAGCTCCAATTAAAAATGTAGATACATTTCACCAATATATTTTTCATCCTGTCAAATCTGTCGCAACCGCCCCGGAAGATTTGAAAAGGTGCGACTTGAAACCCACCATTCTTTCCACATATGCAAGAGATCAAAATCAACAACAATTATTGTTCTTGATTTCAAACTTTCGCCTTGTTCTGAACGTTGCAATCTTTGTTTTGGGTGATTCCCAGGCCTCTGAATTTTATGTGCCGACGTTACGGAACACTGCCACTTCCATCTTCACAGGTGGTGTAAGCAGCAGCTTGCATACAATTCATAAGCCGGGGAATCACCCAAAAGAAAGAATACAACAATTAATGCACTTCGTCATGATCGGCTGGTAAGGCCGAAACATGTAGGAGCTTAATGTTTTTAAAAATCTTATTGTAAATTAAATGACAATTGTGTACACATTGTTTGTTATAATTTTATAAATATGAATTAGACCCAGATCTTTCTTTGAAATCTCCAAAAAAAATTCTTTCCGTACGCAACGAACGGATGAAATACCTGCTCTAGTTAATCGTATTTTCTGTCTGGCGTCGATTTCGTGTAGGGAAAATAGAGTTCTTACTTTCGACAACTTCAAGACCGAAGCTGCGGGCCATTCCACCTTCTAACCGAAGGACACCGTGGTAAAGAGATCGGAGCGTGAAACGGACTATTCATCTCCATCTAGTGTCAATGCTATGAATTCGTGCTGCGACAGCTCTAATCCGCCTTGAGTCTTCATTGTTTAGTAACTGATTAAGCACAGCTCGAACTGGAGTTTTTACTTTACTCTGCAGACAGCAATTTGTCGCTCTGTGGCATGTGTCAAATAGAGACGTACGCACAGAATACAAAATAAGTGTTGTTGACCATTGAATCAAAGGCTGGTCCAACTGGAAAAATTTTGCATCGTAATGCCAATTTAACACTGTAAACATCAGAGAGTGTTGCAACCAGGAAATAACTAAAAAAAAATTACAAATACGGAAGAAGATATAGTATTTATTTCTTACAGACAACAAATATTTGCCATTTAACCTTGAAAAAACACTGGTAACTATGTTCACCGCCTTTTGTAACATAAAAAAAGAGCTTTTCCTCCACGCTGTGTTCGTTATGACCTTCAATATAAAGAGCTATTTATTCCTGAACAAGAAAAGGAGACCATATTTGTAACGAAGATTAATGGTTTTTTTTCCTGTAAGATAGGAATATGATTTTAGTGTATTTTTCGGCCAGTTACTGGCTTCACAGAATGGGATACAGAAATTCCTCGAAGGTTCAGTTACGTTACATACAGACGCGCTATGTGCGGACAATAAAGCCCTTAAATGCTATCCCGAAAAGATTAAGGGCAATATTCGTTACCTAAAAACAGACGAATAGTTTGAAGTGACAAAGCTTCTGATTTGCTTTTGAGAGGTGACCTCTTCGACTCTAGGCCGAGACACCAGCTGTTCTGATCGTTTTGCTCAGTCACTTCAGGCTAATGACTGGGTAATACATAAAACAAGGCGTCGATAACTTCCTTCCAGATCGTTTAAATAGATTATTCGCGAATTATTTTGCAGTCTGGGGCTGTGAGAGGACCGTTGAATAGCTGCATTCAAACTTGTGCCAGTATTGCTCCTTATAATATACTGATGGCAAAGCCTCTTTACCAACTGCTTATCACCTGGTGTACTGCCATTGTGCATTATTTGCACATGCAGACCCTTCGTAACTTGCGGATATCTCCAGTCTTCTGTGAGCGCATGTTTGCTCTTTCAATTCGTTTGCTTAAAGAATTTTCCAAGTGTTAAAATATGTATCCTTTGTGTAGATTCTGAGGTTATTACGCCTGTGAATATAAATATTTTATCTTATAATATGTTACTACCTGTAGTTTGGTAGATAGTTAATGTTTCGGAGAGACCTGCTGTCTCCACCCTTCAGATATAAGACAGACAGACAGACAGAGAGACGTGGGTTATGTCGGGAAGTTGGTGAATGTCTACAAAACAAAAAAATAATTCTTGTACTAAAATATAGTAAGTTTCAATGCTCGGTAAGAATAACTCAATAAAAGTACAGTGAATTTCGATTTACGTGGACTGTAGCCCCGTAGATCTGTGGCTGAGACAAGCGGTGTTATCCTCAGGATTTTGTAATCCAGGAAGTCCTGTCTTCTTGGACAGTTAGACCCGAGGATGCGGACAGAACACTCCTCCGCTACTTCAGTAACTGTTCGCCAGTCGATATGGCATAGTATTCTAGATTAGCTGGATCTGAACACGGCGATGGCAGCTTCCAAACTCGCAAAATATTAGCTGATTGCTAATAAGTACATTGTTTGCTTTCGGAGTTACACGCAGACGTAAGTGCCCACCTCTAAGCAAGTGTTTACACGTAATGAGTGAAAACATGGAATACACCTGGCAATATCAAACAGCCTTTAAAATATTTGTAGTAGGATTTTAACTTAACCAGAAAAGATGTAATCCTCTTAGAAATGTTTCGAGTATTTTGGGATCTTCGATCATTTTTGGACTTTGTAGTCATTGAAGACTGTGATTTCTTCGTTCCATAAAAGAAGGGGATATTTTTCGATTAGCTGAGCAACTACTAAATTCCCAAGTTGGACTCTTCTGTATTGAGATATTTAGCACAATAGCATTCGCACTGTCATTCTTGTAAGTATGCAACACGCAATTACACTGTGGCAGGAACCAACGAAGAAGTATTCTGTGATGCGAGGTCGTGTAATTTTGGAACAATCTCATGGTTTTATCTTCAGGAACGTTGACATTTATGTAGCAGAGTACAATGCTTCAGATACTAGGAGACAATGACATTCACATTTACCTCCCTGAGGAACGCGAATGTCACGTAGAAGTCTTGTCTCCACACGTTTTTTGCCAGGGAGGACCTAAGGCCGTATTTTTAGCCAACACTAAACGCAGCGTATTTCGCGCGTAGATAGATAGTGGCTACACCGCAACCAACATCCAGCAAAACTGCTCAGAAGGTGACTTCATCAGTCTCGTCCTAAGCGTGCAGCAAATCATGGCTGGGCTGAAGAGAGCAGCAACGGAAGACGACGGTTTCCCTGTCATGACAGCTGGCAGCAGCCTCGTTATGAAGTAAAAGACTGACTCCTTTGGATGTGCTGCTGATTTTGCACCTCCGCGGCACGGCTGGCCGCTCTTTTACAATAACCAACCTCCAAGAAGAACTACCGGCAAGTGCATACACTGCTGCACACTAATATCTGGTCTCAAGCCCTTTGACATTTCGGTGAGATGGCAGACAGCAAAGAATCCATGACCTATGTCAATAACCATGATAGATTGTGCGAGTACCCTAGAGTAGGTAGCAGATTTTTTTTTTTTTAACGATGGTACATAACTTCCACATTGCATGCTGTCACGCCCCTGACAATACCAATTTGACTGATAGAAATTATTCGACTATGAAATTTCCCAGGCTGGGGCCGCCCTTCCTTCTTGTAAAGCAATGTTGGAAACAAGGTAACGCGGTTTGAAACTGTCAGTGTCAGTATGCAGCTGAGTAAATACTTGAAAAGGGGAATTGCTGTATTAGGACGAGCTTCTGATAAGAACAGGAGAAATGCAGAATGAAAATGTGGAATTTGTGTAACTCGCTAGCGTGTTGGCCCGAATATCAAGCGGCTCCGAAAATGGGCGACACCCTCTTTACCAGTGGGGTATGTAGAGAGAAAACTCAAAGAAATTAGGAAATGGAATATACTTATTTACTCCATGGAGCAGAGGCATTCTTGGACAGCTAACCGGTTCTCAGCTAGTCAAGAAATCTTCCGCCTTTCTTGGAACCAGAGAGTTTATTACTGCGTTTACAAGTGCCCGCCAACTGTCCCTATCCTGAGCCAGATCAATCCAGTCCATGCTCCATCTTACTTCCTGAAGATCCATCTTGATATTATCTTCCAATCTACGCCTGGGCCCTCCAAGTGGTCTCTTTCCCTCAGGTTTCCCCACCAAATTCCTGTATACACCTGTCATTACCCCCATACGTGCTACATGCCCCGCCCATCTCATTATTCTTGATTTGATTGCTCGAATAATGTTTGGTGAGGAGTACAGGTCATTAAGTTTCTCTTATGTAGTTTTCTCCACTCCCCTGTTACATCGTCCCTCTTAGGTCCAAATACTCTCTTCAGCACCCTATTCTCAAACACTCTCAGCCTACGTTTCTCCCTCAATGTGAGCGACCAAGTTTCACACCCATACAAAACAACAGGCAAAATTATAATTCTGAATATCTTAGGCTTTATATTTTTGGATAGCAAAATGCATGACAAAAGATTCTGCACCCTATGATAGCATTCCTTGAATTCAATCTGCTCTTAATTTCTTCCTGAATGGAACGGAATAAAAACATTAATAAAGTTTGCATTGAAACTAATACTAAAGCTTGTCATTGGACTGCTGATTGAAAAAAGAAATGAGCGCTGCCTTATTAGTCGTTGTTTGAAGGAAAGTGACGCAATAACTCACTTACAACGCGGCCCCTCTTCTACTGGTCGCCTACTTCCGGGAAAAAAAGAAAGCATTCGCCTTAGGTTCCGACTTACAAGGAATTTTGCTCAGAGACACAGAATACTGCTGTAGTTGGCTGTTCTTTAACCTCTGCACTAGGTGGAGTTGGGTGGTCAGCACCAGACCCCGATATCCATTGCGATGGAGGCTGGGTAAGCCCTCGGACTTTTCTGGACGGGTTTTAACCTAATCAGCAGGCGGTAAATATTAGCATTACTGTTGTTTCAAGAGTTGAGTCACTACCCCAGCAACGGCTGGGCGGAGCTGTGAATATTCGCAGTGACCGACTTTAAAGCCTAAGAACCGGCTGACGTCAGTGAAAGGTTGTGACGTTGTCGCCATTTTGTTTTTCATATGCCTTCAGCTGTCTGTGCATTCTTCGATGTTCTTACCTTCTTCTTTGTTGTTGCATCACATACAAATGTTCACGGCCAATATTACGTCACTATCTAGTTGACCCAATGAGAATGAAGATAAACATGATGGTAGGGGAAAATAAATGTGGAGTTAAAATCAGCGGGCAAGTTGATTCCGATTTTATTTTCAAATTGGGAAGTGCGTGACGTGGTGATAAAATCGCGGCGTGGTGATCTTGATATTTATGCTGGAACTTTTGGATACGGTGAGAAAATGTCGGTGAGTGTTATCACTAAGCAAATACAAATTTTCTGGGTACGTAATGATATCACGCTGAACTGTTATTGAGCCTTGCAATAGAATGTGAGATAAGTGTGACTTGAGAGAAGACGTGTATTGTCTAAGGAACATAAGGACAGGTCATGAGCATAATAATAATAATGAAAATAATTATTATTATTACAAAACATATTTCACGGGCGAAATACTACGTGTAGCACAAATTGTAAAACAGAACAACTGCAAAATTATATACCCCAGGAACATGGTTTGTTTCAGGTATATAATTGTAAATATTCTGCATAAAGGTGATAACAAGGATAATAATAATAATAATAATAATAGTTTTACGAAGACTTTATGTACCTTCACGTATCGTACAGATTTTAAAAAGATTAGGTCAGAAGAGATAAGCTACGTCAAATTCGTAGCACGTCCTTTGGAAACAATAAATGCATAAAGAATTGGGTCAGATTTGATTGGCTAGCGGCTATGACTGATACGACTACGATCTTCTAAGTTGTGACTCCGTATATTGAGGTAGATAAGGACCAATATTTTGTAGGAACTCTTTGCCTCCATCTGCAAGGTATAACAGCGACACAAGAGGTATATGTGACACGGTACTGCCTAATTTATAACATAATAAAATTTATACATCTAAGATTTTTTTTTTTTTTTGCAGAGAGCGTTTAGGTTAAAAACTAAGAATGTAATTAAAGGAGAATTTACGATAAAATGTGTTGTGGGAGCGCAGATGGGATCAAACTGACTGAGATGTTGGCAAAAATAGGTTTAAACTTTGGGTGTCGTTAACGTCAAGATATCCTGTACCTTCTTTAGTAACTGCCATTTGCACACGAGGAAAGTGGAACTTTTACCGACTTGTGAGGCTCTGCGCCCGTCTTGAGGTCTGATGCTGTGAGGGTAGTGACTGTCTGCTGGAACATAACGACGTTAGTAGTTATGCTAGGGAGAAATCCTGCTGTAAGACTCTCTTAAACTGGAGATGAAAAACGTTCTCCGAAACGTCGGTAGTTATCTAACAAACTACACGACGTCACGTCTCATAAGACAGTATTCTGCATTCTTAGACGGCATTTCATCCACACTTACGCCTTGTTGCCAGATTTTAGGTTAGCACTGCGGTATTATTGAGGATTCATGTCTTATGGCCTGTTTCGCCACGTTGCTGAGATGATCTGCCCCGATGTTTCGAGGAATGTGTTGCCTTCACCTTCAAGGATTGATGGGTCCAAGAAGGATTTTCCCGATGCAGAAATTGCTTATAAGCACTGAATAAGTTCGCAACTCATTAATTTATGTAATAAGAAAAAGAGACGTTCTGTAGACAACAGGCCTAATCCCCCCACGGCGCAACAGCCCATAGTGGGCCAGGGCCTCCTCATTATCAAGGCTTCACAATCACACTCACACACATCACACTCGATAAGACTCCTCTGGACTAGTGATCGGCCAGACGTAGAGATCTCTACCTGACAACACAACTCTCACAAGACAGACATCTATGTCCTCTGTGGGATTCGAAGCCGCAATTCCAGTAAGCGAGCGGCCGCAGACCTACACCTTAGACCTCGCGGCCACTGGGATCAACCATCGGGCCCAGTAAACAGAGTAATTTGCAGGGGATGGACAAAATATTGGTAAGAATTGTGAAAGATACACATTTCCGTATTAATACGGATTTGGACCAACATCTGGCCGTAATACAGCTTGTATCCTTGTTGGAATAGACTCATATAAGTTCCGAATAGTCTCTAGTGGAATATTGTACCGCTGTTCATGAAGAACATCTTGTAGTTGCTTGAGAGATGATGGAGGAGGGAATCTGCTTCTCATCTTACTCTCTGAAACTGACCACAGCAGTTCGATAATATTTAAGTCTGGCGATTGTGCTGGCCAGGGAAGGCACTGAAATGTATCTTTTTACTCATCAAACTAAGAACGAGCACTTCTGGCTGTGTATATTGGCGAAGTGTCATCTTGAAATATTGCATAATTTTTAGGAAACAACATTTGGACCTTCGGGTGCACCTGATTACCTAAAATGTCCACGTATTTACTGTCAGTAATTCGACCATTTACGGTAATTACATGACCAGCAAAATACCAAGATGTTTCTGCCCAAATCGTCACAGATCCGCCTCAATGTTTCAAATTTGGAACCAGACATTCGGGCGTATAGGCTTACTTGGGCTTTCTTCAAACACAAACCGGGCCTGATGTTGGGAAAAAATTGAGGGGCGACTCAACTGACCATATTACGTATTTCCAATCGTCAGACGTCCGGGTTTTATGAGCATCACACCATATTCTTCGCCTTTTAACGTTGCTTTCAGTAGGTAGACGTTTAGCAGTTTCAGCTATAATATGAATGTTGGATCTGTGAAGCTCTCGTCGGACTATTTTTGTGGAAACAGGGTCTTCAAGATAAATATTGAGTTCTGCTGTCACCTTTTCTGCAGTAGTTCTATGATTTTTAGACACAGTCCTCTTCAATGTCCGGCGAACCCTTTCACTTAGTTTTGATTTTCGGCCACTCTTCCTCTTAGTTACTGACGTC
>Ga0209629_10003203_pt1 | contig 11591 bp, 9 predicted proteins | sample TergutCu122P5_FD_187286 | JGI IMG/M metagenome (GOLD analysis project Ga0209629, IMG submission 187286) | Cubitermes ugandensis P5 segment gut microbial communities from Kakamega Forest, Kenya - Cu122 P5 (SPAdes) (version 2) | ecosystem: Host-associated > Arthropoda: Insects > Digestive system >...
ATAAGGAAATTAAAACGAATGTTAAAACTGTGTTAAAAAATGTTAATGGGGGGGGGTAAATTCCACCTATAACCCTGATTTTCAACATATTATATACTTATTGACTTTGTAGAATGCTGTTATGCAGCAAACTGCAAGGTCTTTTTTTTGTGTGGAATATAGAACAAAAAATTACGATTGACGATTGACGAATTACGATTGACGATTGACGAATTACGATTGACGATTGACGAATTACGATTGACGATTGACGAATTACGATTGACAAATTTTAAATGGTAAATGGAATTTATTAAAAAACCTGATTTTCACCTGATAAAAAACAAAACAACCTGAGTAACAGTGCAATATAAGCCCCAACCCCAGCCCTTCCCCTCAAGGGAAGGGGGCAAAAAGTCCCCCTGCGGGGGATTTAGGGGGCTTAAAATTAAGTAATCAGGTTGAAGTTGATGGAAATTCATTGTTACTCAGGTTGTTCAGTAATAAAAATCAGGTATAAATCAGGTTTGAAAAAATAAATAGTCAATAGTCAATGGCTAAATGGTAAATAAAACAGTCCCGCAGGGAAAACACTTTATTAACCGTATTCTTTAGATTACGGAAAAAAGGAAAATTAAAAATTAAAATAAAATATTAATATTAATTAAAAATAATTTTTACAATGAGAAAAAAGTTTTTTAAATTGGGCGCAATCGCCCTCACGATGAGCAGCGCGGCTCTGAATGTAAACGCGCAGGTAGGTATTAATACCGAAAGTCCAAAGACAACTTTGGATATAGTGCAACGGGACACTGCAACGGTGAAAGGTAAAGGTTTCAGGTTGATTGACGGGAATCAAAACTCTGGTTTTGTGCTTACCAGCGATGCAGCAGGCGTAGGCACGTGGCGAGCATCAGGGGTTTCTATGTATTTAGGATATATAGACCCACTCAAAGCTGACCGAGTTCCAATGCCATTTATGCTGGCTACCCCTTATGTAGTAATGCCGTCATACATAGACCTGCCACCGGGTCTGTGGAAAACAGAAGTATGTATGTTTCTCGCTTTGGCATCACCAAACCCAAGCAGTCAGATTAACGTTAGGGTACAGGGAAGTTTTACAAGTGATATTTCTGCGGCTATTTTGAATACAGAATTTACAAGTAATTCAGCCGAATTAGGTTTGTCTGATAGTAATCCGACATACAAGGTAATAAACGCCTGGGTTCTTAATAATTTAACATCTGCATATTTGCAGGGTACACTGATAATTAGAAACACAACTACATCGACTAAAAGATATTATTTCGTTCTTAGAAATCTTGAAGGTAACATACCTACACCTTCCAGTGCAGAATTTTATGAAACGGGTGCGTATAATGCAAGTAATTTTATAATTGCAACACCTATTATGAGTGTTCAATAAAAAAATGAGTACAAATCATTTTCAGAATCTTGAAATCTTGAAATCTTGAAATTTATTAAGATACAACTGAAGTTTAATTTAGTATAAGTAGTTACCCGCTTTTTATTGAGAAATAAAGGGTGGGTAGTTTTTTGTTACATTGTGTCCTTCGTGTTTTTCTTTGTGAACTTTGTGGTATAATTTTTTTTAACTTTATTTATTTCAAAAAATAAATTACCTTTGCAGGCGAAATTTTAATATTCCAAAATTTAATGATTTCAAAATTTCATAATTTATTAATATAATGAATATCAAAACATTAGCAGTTTTCGCTTTATTTTTAACTTTTACGTTAAATATTTTTGCACAGGAAAAACCTGTAACTTTCTCATACGAAGTTGGTTACGCCAATCAGTTGCGAAAAGGAAACGGTCTTGCAACCTTAAATCTTAACGGCTTGCGAATGGGTGCGTTTTTCAAATACAACTTTACAAATCGTATTTTTGGAAATACGGGACTTTATTACGAATATCTGCATTACAACAACACGCAGCGTTATTCCGGTACTGCAAATTTCCGTCAATCGACTTCGGCTAATCAGTTGAATTTGCCGATTTTGGCGGGCTACGAACTTCCGCTTTTTTCAAATATTCGGTTTTTTGCATTCGGCGGACCGACTTTTCGCCTCGGTTTGTCCGAAAATTTGCTCACTGCTACAACGTTTCCAAAAAATGTTGAAGATAGTATTAAAATGAGAGATTTCCTGAATACAAATGGACTTTTACGCACTGATGGTTTTTCTAATTTGTACAAAGACAAGGATTTAGCGCGTTTCAGTATCCTTTTGAGCATTGGCGGCGGCTTTAAGTGGGACAGATTTTATCTCAAAAGCGGTTACGATTTCGGCTTGACAAATATCAACCAAGCCCAAACGAGTAATAACGCAGAATTTAAGAAAAAACGCATTACACAAGGCGGCTGGTACGTTTCGCTGGGTTACAATTTTTAAAAATTTTATTTGTAAAATAATTTTTTGAAATTGGAATAAATTTTGCTACAATAATGAAAATTTACATCAATTATAAAGAAAATTATTATGCAAAAAATAAATTTTACTCAAAAAAATAAAAAGGCACGGATTTTTTCTGTGCTTGTTTTGTTTTTGCTTTGCAGTCAAATGGCTGTAAGTCAAAGCAATAAACAAGTCGTACCCGACGAAATAATTTCCGCTTTAAACAAAGGCGACAGTGAACGTTTATCTGCTCGCCTTGCAAATCGTGTTTCGCTTGTAATCAACACTCAAACAGATACTTACACAGCAGCAGATGCAAAAAAAATTCTTTCCGACTTTTTTACAAAAAATGCCGTAGAAAGTTTTAAAATCGTACATCAGGGTGGTTCCGAACAGTCCTGTTTTGTTATCGGAACACTAAAAACCGCAAACGGTTCTTTTCGCCTGTATTTGCTTATGCGCGGCAAAACACTTTCAATTCAACAAATTATAATTGGAAAAGAACAGCGGGAAGAGTAAATCAAAAATCGTAAATCGTAAATATTTTATGCCTTATATTATTGGAAAAGAAGACCTTACTTTTGATATTTTAGAAAAAATTCTTACCGAAAATCTTACGCTCGAACTTTCGCAAGAGGCGGCGGCGCGTGTGCAGAAATGCCGTAATTATTTAGACCACAAAATGCAAACTTCCAAAGTGCCGATTTACGGTATCACAACCGGTTTTGGCTCGCTTTGCAACAAAAATATTTCAGCGCACGAACTGACTCTTTTGCAGGAAAATCTTGTAAAATCGCACGCCTGCTCTGTCGGCGATGTGCTGCCAAAAGATATTATACGCCTGATGATGTTGCAGAAAATTCACGCTCTTTCACTCGGACACAGCGGCGTACAAGTGGCTACAATTCAGCGAATTATAGATTTTTTTAACAATGGAATTATTCCTGTGGTTTATGATAGAGGTTCGCTCGGCGCAAGCGGCGACCTTGCCCCGCTTGCCAATCTTTTCCTGCCATTGCTTGGCGAAGGCGAAGTTTTTTTTGAAAATAAAAAATATAATTCTGCCGAAATTTTAAAACATTTCGGTTGGCAGCCAATCGCTTTGCAAAGCAAAGAAGGGCTTGCGCTGCTTAACGGAACGCAGTTTATGGCGGCAAACGGCGTTTATGCGCTGCTGCGGGCAAAAAAACTGATGACGATTTCCGATACCGTCGCCGCATTGTCGTTAGATGCGTTTGACGGGCGTATAGAGCCGTTCGACAAGTCAATTCACGAAATTCGACAACACAAAGGACAGGTAGAAACGGCAGAATTTTTCCGTAAAATACTTTCGGGAAGTGAAATTATTTCGCGAGAAAAGCCGCACGTACAAGACCCATACTCTTTTCGCTGCATTCCTCAGGTCAGCGGCGCAACAAAAGATGCCATTCGTTATGCTGAAAGCGTACTTTTGACGGAAATTAATTCCGTTACCGATAATCCGACTATTTTTCCTGATGAAGATAAAATTATTTCAGGCGGCAATTTTCACGGACAGCCATTGGCGTTAGTATTTGATTATCTGGCTATTGCCTTGGCAGAACTTGGAAATATCTCCGAACGCCGCACCGCCCAACTGATTTTGGGACTTCGCGGATTGCCCGAATTTTTGGTTACAAATCCGGGACTTAATTCCGGTTATATGATTCCACAATATGCTGCAGCGGCGATGGTAAGTCAAAATAAAATGTATTGTTTCGCCGCCTCGAGCGATTCGATTGTTTCGTCGAACGGGCAGGAAGACCACGTGAGTATGGGTGCAAATGCAGCGGTAAAATTGCATAAAATTTTAGATAATTTATTGAAAATCATTGCAATAGAATTGATGAACGCAGCGCAGGCAATAGAATTTCGCCGTCCGTTGAAGACCTCGCCCACGCTCGAAAATTTTTTAAAAGAATTTAGAAAATCGGTTGGCGCAATTTCGCAAGATGTAGTAATGTACAAAGAAATTGAAAAAGCGGTGGAATTTTTGGGGAAAATTACCCTTTCATCAATTCAATAAAACAATCTTCTATTTCGGGGGTAATTTGTTGGATATTAATATCTTGCGGCAAATCGACGGGCAAAATATTATTCACAAAAACAATATGCAGCGTATCGCCGAACATATAACACGAGCGCACATCATTTCGCTTTCTGAGATTTTCCAATAGAGAATAATTATCGGCAGAGCGAATTTCGTAAATGGTATTCAAATTGCGATTAATAATATTCTGCGGGGTATCTACCGAAAGAATTTTTCCATTCTGAATCAATGCAATTCTTTGGCACTGCCTCGCCTCGTCCATATATGGCGTACTTACCATAATCGTCATTCCGCCGGCGTTTAGTTTTGCCAAAATTGCCCAAAATTCTTTACGGCTCACAGGGTCAACGCCGGTTGTTGGCTCATCGAGGAACAAAACCTCAGGTTTATGCACCATTGCACAGCAAAGCGCAAGTTTTTGTTTCATTCCACCGGAAAGTTTACCTGCACGGCGCGTTTTAAACGGCTCTATTTGAACATAAATATCGTGAATAACATCATAATTCGCCTCAACAGTAGTACCAAAAATATCGGCAAAAAAGTTAAGATTTTCTTCAACACTTAAATCCTGATAAAGTGAAAACCGCCCAGGCATATATCCTACGCGGTGTCGAATTTCTGATAAATCTTTTGACACATCAAAACCACAAACTGTCGCCTGACCGCTGTCCTGCTCAATTAAAGTAGTTAAAATGCGGAAAAGCGAGGTCTTTCCTGCGCCGTCGGGTCCTATTAGCCCAAAAAGTTCGCCCTTTTGAATTTCGAGCGAAATATTATCCAGCGCAGTAATTTTTTGAAATTTATGCGTGTAGGTTTTTGATATGTTTTTACAAATAATCATTAATAATTTACTATTGACGAATGACGATTGACGAATTATAAAAATAATTACGAATTAAGAATTATGTAAATAACGGATTAAAACCTGATTTATACCTAATTTTTTTTTATTAAACAACCTAAGTAACAACAAATTTCGCTTTTCCCCAACCTGATTACCTTATTTCTACCTTATTTAATCAGGAAATCAGGTTGTGTCGTCGTAATGTTTTTGGTTCCTCAGGTAGTTCTGTTTTTAAAATCAGGTCAAAATTAGGTTTACATCCTTTATATAATATCTTTTAACCCGTGATTCACAAAAATTATAAAATATAATAATCCTTAAATTTTCTGAATTGAAAAACAACAAACCCAAAAGTTTTTTATTTAACCATTTGTGCTACCGATTCTACAAGGCGTACAAATTCGCGGCGATAGCCATTTTTATCGGTTCCAATGCCATTGTTTGCCAAGTCAACTACCTGCTGGTAAGTTGCATCGCCTTTGAAATCCGAATTTTTCAACAGTTGTGCGAACATTACAACTGCCGCTGCAAAATTGAAATCGTCGCTTGTAGATTTGTTTTTTTCCGACAATAATACAGGCATTTCCATTTTCAAACTTTTATCGCTGTCAATAGGTTTGTAACGTAGTTTAATAGTTAAAAGTTCGTTTGTATTTGTCGGTTTTGTCGGCTCTGCTTTTTTCTGATATTTTAATGGATCAACTCCGCCGTAAGGATTATCAACACCTACGGGAATTATTTCGTAAAATGCGGTTACAGTATGTCCTGCACCGAGTTCTCCTGCATCTTTTGTGTCGTCATTAAAATCTTCTTTGTTCAACAAACGTGTTTCATAACCAACTAAACGATAGGCATTTACCAATGCGGGATTAAATTCCACTTGTATTTTCACATCTTTTGCAACGGCATACATTGTTGAGCCAAACTCTTTTACCAGCACTTTGTTTGCCTCCTGTATATTGTCAATATAAGCATTATTGCCATTGCCTTTCTGACTTAAAATTTGCAGTTTGCTGTCTTTATAATTGCCCATTCCATAGCCAAGAACGGTAAGATATACGCCTGACTGTCGTTTATCTTCAATAAGTTTTTCCAAATCTGAGTTCGACGAAACTCCTACATTGAAATCGCCATCGGTGCAAAGAATGATACGGTTATTACCATTTTTAATAAAATTCTGTTCGGCAATTTTATATGCTAACTGAATACCTGCGCCGCCGGCGGTAGAGCCACCTGCCCGCAAATTTTCAATGGCACCAAGAATTTTTTGTTTGTCGCTGCCGTTTGTAGATTCGAGAACTACGCCTGTTGAACTTGCATACACAACGATTGCAACTTTATCTTTTTCCCGCAAATTATTTACCAACAGTTTTAAGGACGATTTCACGAGCGGCAATTTGTTCGGCATATCCATTGAGCCGGATACATCAATCAAAAATACAAAATTCGACGAAGGCAAGTTTTGCGAAGGAATTTCTTTTGCCTTCACACCGATTTTCAGTAGAAGATTTTGTTTTTTCCATGGGCATGTACTTACTTCCGTACTAATTTTTACAGGATTATTATCGTCAGGTTGAGCGTAATCGTAAGAAAAATAATTGATAAATTCTTCCACGCGAACACTTTCTTTGTTCGGCATCTGTCCGTTATTTATCATACGCCGCACATTACCGTATGATGCCACATCGGCTTCGAGCGAAAAGGTTGAAAGCGGCTCGGACTTTGCTTCTTTAAAGCGATTTTCCGACGGCGAGTCGTACTCTTCGGTATTGTAATCGTAGTATTGCGGTTGTGGTGGTGAATATATTGAAGTTGCACCACTTATATTTGTCGAAGCACCTGTACTATAGCGTTTGTCAATGACTTGCTTACCTGTAACAACGACTTCATTCAATGAACTTGTTTCTTCTTCCATTACAACTTTCATCTTTTCTGTTGTTACCGTCTGTTTTACGGTTTTATATCCAATTGTAGAAAATACCAATACAGTATTTTTCTGTACTTGAATAGTAAATTCACCATTGGCATCAGTCATTGTTGCTTTTTGAATATTTCCATCTGGCTTAACAGTAACACCTACCAATGGTTCTTCTGATTTATTAACAACAATCCCCGATACATTTAATAAATTTTCTTGCCCAAAAGCAAGAGTGCTTGCAGTAAGCAGGCAAAAAATTGCCTTAATAAAATTCTTTTTTATATTTTTCATATTTTAAATTTTTTATAATTTATGTTAATTACCTTACTAATTTTTTAAATCACAAAATTAGTAAAAAATATTAACTTCAAAATAATTATCCTTTTTCACAACAATTTTTTAAAAAATCCAACATTTCATTTTTCATTTGCAGAATTTGCCGCATCTTTTCGTACAATTTGCCAATTTTTCTCAATAACAATCTCAATATCGCCTGCCGCGGCTTCTGTGGCTTTAAAAATTTTAAGATTATGCACACGCTCAATATCTGCAAAAGTGAACGAAAGAGTTGTTGTGGCATCAATACGTTTGCGTCCTGCATAATTTCCATCAAGTTCCACGCTCACAAAAGCGTATTTGTCATTCAAACTTTTTATTTCAATGTTAAATTCTTCTTTTTGTGAAAACGAAAATTCCACCATAGATGCCGCACCGATAAGAATAATATTTCCGTTTGGCAATGTCTCGGTGCGCCCTATTGTTGTCAAAGTAAAGTCGGTTTTGGCGGATGGCGGGGCTATGGTTTGATTTTGATTTGTTAGTGCAGTTTTATTTTTGTTCTTCGGGTCGTTCAATTCTCTCAAATATTCGCGCGTTTTTATTCCTGCTTCACTTAAATCCGACATTTTCCACTTGCCTTTCGCCGATGCCGAAGGCAAAAGCATAGAGCAAAGTTCATAATTTTCAAATACTTGCAAGCCATTATTTATTATCGGATTTTCCGTATCGTTTTTGCGAATTATCGAAATTAACTTTTCATTAAATATTTCATAAATAATATTAGGATATTTTGTATATTTTTTAGATATTTTATCAAAAAAAATTACAGAATTATCGTTAAAAATATTTTCATTATCGACATTTACAATCACATAAATTCCCTGTTTGATAGCCGCATCAATAACATTTTCAACAGACACACTTTCATCGCTGTTCGACAGGCGTATAACATTAATTTTCCAATCTTTTGTCAGCCATTTTACGACATTTTTATTGTAAAATTGACTACAAAAGTCCGACTGTTCCAAACTCACACCGCGCAAAGCAATCGGTTCGCCCCGACTGTTCATAAGTTGAGCCCCTTCCACTCTCAACCGTCCGTGTTCGCCGACAAAAGTTTTTGCATTTATATTGCTGAAAATCAATAATATAAATGTGAAACAAAATAAATATTTTTTAAACATATCAATTTTTTTTTACAAAAGTATAAAAATATTGCGATAAAAAAATAAATAAAAAATGCTCAAGTAATCTTTTTGAATTTCTTTAAAGTATGAAATTATAAAATATGCAAAAAAAAAACCGCATCAGAAAACTCTGATACGGTTTTAAAATTATTTTATACAATTTATTTAAACATATAATTGTATAACAGTCAATCATTTACTGATTTGCTTGTGCCTCTGCATCCTTAACCATTTGCGCGCTTGCGTACATATAAATCTCCACGCGACGATTTTGTGCGCGTCCTGCCGCAGTGCTGTTGTCGGCAATCGGCATATCCTGCCCTTTACCTGAAACATCCTTAAACTGACTTCTTGCTGCACCTTTGGTAGTCAGATAATTAACCACCGACTGTGCGCGTTGCTGCGAAAGCACCTGATTTTTCTGTGCGCTTTGTGCCGCGTTAGAATTTGCCCAACCCGTGTTGTCGGTATGTCCTAAAACACTTAATTCGATAGTAGGATTTTCTATCAAAATTTTAGCAAATTTTGTAAGCGAATTTTGCGCCGCCGAACTAAGCGTGCTGCTGCCCGTTTGGAATAAAATTCCCGAATCAAAAGTTACCAACACAGCCGGAAGACCGTTAGCGTCTGTAATTGCCTGTGTCTGAGCACCTTCAATTGCAGCGGCTTCTGCTTGGGCTTTGTCCATTTTCTTACCGATGATAACACCGGCAGTTGCCCCTGCAGCGCCGCCAATAGCAGCACCTATAGCAGCCGATTTTCCGTCTTTTCCAATTAATGCGCCCAAAGCAGCACCAATTGCGGCACCACCGCCACCACCAAGTAATCCACCTTTTGCAGTGTTATTCATCGAACTGCAACCCGACAAAATTATTGCCGCACTCAAAAATAAACTTGCGAATAAGTTTTTTCTTTTCATAAAACTTTTTTTAGAATTTTTAATTATTATTATTTTAAATATTATCAAATAAATATTTTGTTTATTTTAAAAATTAACAAAACTTTGTTTTTCACGCAAATTCCGTACCAAAAATTAAGAATTACCAAATATCTTTTTTAATACGGTCTTCAATATCTCGAAAATAATCAACGGTACGCGCAGAAAGTTCTTGTACTGCTTTTTCATCGCATACCACCATCGCCTTAGGATGAGTTTGAATTGCGCTTATTGGCCAGTTATGCGAATACGCACCTTCTATACCCATTTTTACCGCCAGCGCTTTATTTTCGCCAACCGCCAAAATCAACAAATGCCTCGCATCTGTAATTGTCGCCACGCCTACGGTAAGTGCATTTCGGGGAACATTTTCCAACTTTCCGCCAAAAAAACGCGAATTATCGATTCGTGTTTGATGAATTAAAGTTTTCAGCCGTGTGCGCGAAACCATACTCGAAAACGGTTCATTGAACGCAATATGCCCGTCGGAACCTACACCGCACAAAAAAAGGTCAATTCCACCAGCGGCTTTTATTTTTTCTTCATATTGACTGCATTCTTTCAGCAAATCCGGCGCATTTCCGTCAAGAATATTTACGTTTTCGCGCTTTATGTCAATGTGATTGAAAAAATTTTGCCACATAAAAGTATGATAACTTTCAGGGTGGTCTTCGGGCAAGCCAACATATTCGTCCATATTAAACGTAATAACGTTTTTGAACGAAACTTCGCCTTCCTTATTAAGTTTTATTAATTCTTTATACGTCTCAAGTGGCGTAGAACCAGTAGGTAAACCCAAAACATAGGACTTGTTCGGATTATTTTTAAAATGTCTGTTTATTTGCTTTGCAATGTACTGAGAAGTCCATTGAGCAACACTTTTGGGGTCTTTTTCTATTATTAATCTCATTTTTTTTATTTTTTTAAAATTATGATTGCATTAAAAATTGGACGCAAAGGTAAATAAATTTTTAATAAAAAAATTTTTTCACTTAAAAAAAATTGTAACTTTGCGCCTGAAATTTTTTATTTAAAAATTTAATATAAAATGCTTTTAAGTCGTCTTTGGAGTGCTTTTGTGATTTTGGCGGTGCTGGTGGCAGGCATAAAGTTTGTTGCAAGTGATAATTACCGCACAATTTTCAACGACCTTGTCGTTGGGCAAAGCGGTGATACAATTACACTTACACACGCTGTTCCTGCCGAAATTTCTGCTTTTTTGAGCGACAAACCCGAAAACACAGTTTTTGAACAAAATGGTATTTTTTATAAAAAAATTCTTTCAGAAAAAATTCATATTTTCCGCATTCAACATTCAGATGGTATAATTGGCACGGCAAAAACGGCAGTAGCAATATCTCTTGGCTTGATTGGAATAATGACACTTTTTATGGGTTTTATGTCGATTGCCGAGCGGGCGGGCGGAATACGTTTTTTAAGCCGAATTATTCAGCCCTTTTTCTCAAAAATTTTTCCAGAAATTCCAAAAAATCATCCCGCTTTTGGCTTGATGACACTTAATTTTTCGGCAAATATTCTCGGTTTGGACAATGCTGCAACGCCTTTTGGACTTCGTGCGATGGAAAGTTTGCAGCAACTCAATCCCGACAAAACCCGCGCTTCAAATGCGCAAATAATGTTTCTCTGTCTGCACGCAAGCGGACTGACGCTGATTCCGGTTTCAATTATCGCAATTCGCGCAGCGCAGCATTCTGCCAACCCGACAGAAATTTTCCTGCCAACGCTAATTGCCACTTTTTGCGCAACAATGGCGGCAATGATGATTGTTTCTATAAAACAGAAAATCAATCTTTTACAGCCAAAAATTCTTGCTTTTGTCGGGACAATTTCTGCAATTATCGGCGGGTTAGTTTTGCTTTTGGTAAAAATGAATAGCGCAGAACTCGACACGGCGAACAAACTTATCAGCAACGGATTGATTCTGTTGATATTTTTTGCGAT
>Ga0209629_10003207_pt1 | contig 11582 bp, 9 predicted proteins | sample TergutCu122P5_FD_187286 | JGI IMG/M metagenome (GOLD analysis project Ga0209629, IMG submission 187286) | Cubitermes ugandensis P5 segment gut microbial communities from Kakamega Forest, Kenya - Cu122 P5 (SPAdes) (version 2) | ecosystem: Host-associated > Arthropoda: Insects > Digestive system >...
CAGTGATATTTAGACCACAATCAGTGCGATCGTTTTCACGTCTTACCGTAAAAAAATGATATTTTTATGAAAGTTGTTAAATAATATATTTGATTTGAGTGCTTATTGCACACATGTAGAATATGGGTTTACCCACACTATATATCGCCATATTATAATGGCATGTCAGGACATGATGCCCAGTTGATAACCATTTCCAACATAACTATTCGCAGTCCACTTATCACCACACCATACACTATTCACTCTTCGTATGTACATGATCCGTCTATCTTCCGTTTACATGTTGACTTCTTCATGCAGGATTATGTACTTCATCCCTGTTACACAACTGTACGTGTGATGTATGTTTTATGTACCAAACTACAGAGGGGTTCACAAAATTCAATTCAGAGAAGTGAATAGTGATCTGATATATGTTTGTTTAGTGCTTGAGTGGAACTGGGTTCAGGCAAGAACTGTAATTCATTCTGTATTCCGCACAATTTTGCAGTGAAAAAGAAGTAGTATTGTTTAATCAGTTAGCATTATATGTTCATTATTTAAAAAATAATAATAATTTTTAAATGAACCATAGTACAGTTAACACTACATATTACATTACTTGTTTATTCCATGCCAGTAATAAATTTTTAAATCAACACTTACTCACTGTCATCCCACCAAACAGCACTCTGTTCATTTCTAACAACTGTACACAGTGTACTGTTGGTGCGGACACTTTTACTTTCCTAACAACTGTACACAATATACTGTTGGTGCTGACCATGTTGCATTCCTAATAAATGTACACAGTGTACTGTTGGTGCTGACCCTGTTGCATTCCTAATACTGTACACAGTGTATTGTTGGTGCTGACCCTGTTGCATTCCTAATACTGTACACAGTGTATTGTTGGTGCTGACCCTGTTGCATTCCTAATAACTGTAAACAGTGTATTTTTGGTGCTGACCCTGTTACATTCCAAATAACTGTACTCAGTTTACTGTTGGTGCTGACTCTGTTACATGTCTAACAAGAATATTGAAATAACATCGGGGGAAAACAAAATAACAAACCCTAGATATTTAATTCATATTTTCTTGAAAACGTTGAAAAAATAGCAGACCAAAATGGAAATACGACTACAACGTACAATATGACTAAGTTCATTATAAATAAATGCCCACAAACAATATTTCTTAATCCAGCATCAGAAAAAGAAATAGAAAATGTTATAAAGAATCTTAAGGGGAAACACTCATCAGGGTTTGATGATGTAACAGACTCTACTGTAAAGAAAAGTGTGCAATTTATAAAAACACCACTAGCCAATATTTGTAATGCCTCATTTACACCAGGTATTTTCCCAGAAATGCTAAAAATTGCAATAGTAAAGCCCCTCCATAAAAAGGGGTATACAAGAAACACTCAAAATTACAGACCCATTTACCTCCTATCAGTAATCTCAAAGATTATGGAAAAGTTAATGTATATTAGACTAATGTCATTTATTACAAGTAATAATATTTTAAATGACTCCCAGCATGGATTCCGCAAAGGAAAATCAACGGAAACAGCAGCCCAAGCATTTCTAGAAAATATTCAACAAGCAATAGAAAAAAAGAGACACCTTATTGGAATTTTCTTTGATCTATCAAAGGCGTATGATATTCTAGATCATACGATCCTGCTTTCAAAACTAGACGCCTGAGGAATAAATGATATAGTGAATCAATGGTTTAAAACATATTTATGCAACCGGAAACAGTATGTTGAAATAAAATATATGGACAATACTAAAAAGACATCAAGAAAGTATAAATCATCTTTACAAGAAATAAAAAGTGGAGTCCCACAGGGCTCGGTTCTCGGCCCAATTTTATTTCTATTATATATAAATGACCTTTCCATCAACATACAAGGAGGGAGAACAAGCCTGTTTGCTGATGATACTAATATAGAGATAGAGGACACAAATGCACATAATCTAAACACAAAAATACAAGAAGTGATGCAACAGCTATCCAAGTGGTTCTCTGTGAATAAGCTTGTAATAAACACAGAAAAACCAACGCAATATCTTTCCATGCCTGGCAAAACAAAAGTTTCATAGAACCAAAAATTTCATTTAAAAATATGGATATTAAATATAAGAATGAAACGAAATTTTTAGGTATATATCGTACTGAGGATGTAAAATGGGAAGTGCACATAAAAAATGTATGTAATATGTTAAACAAGAACTACTATGTACTTCAATCACTTAAATCCCTTACAAGTCTAAATACTCTGAGAAGTGTATACTTTGCAAACTTTCACTCACACCTAAGATATGGTATTCTTTTCTGGGGAAGTGATCCAAAAAGCAAAGAAGTTTTTAAATTACAAATAAAGGTTGTGAGATTGATTTGTGGTGTTGATAGAAGATCGTCTTGCAGAGAATTATTAAAGGTACTGAACATACTACCATAAAATGTGTATATATAAAGGAAAGTGTGTGCTACATTAAGTTGAATAATAAAGGGTTAAAACAAAATTCGGCTATACATGATCATCAGACACGTCATAGATTAGACTTTCAGACACATATTTTTAGGACTAACATGTTGAAAAAAAGTGTAAATAACTTGGGGACAAAACTATATAATAGACTTCCAAATCATTTAAAAAATTTAGAGGATTTAAAACCTTTTAAAAAGCAAGTAAAAGCCTTTTTGTTACAACAGTCCATCTACTCGATAGAAGAATACGTATCCTATGTGTAGGTACTATGAAAAGGAAATATTCGGAAAAGAATTTGAGGGATAACGAAATTGGTAAAGTAACTAAGTGGCTAACGAAACTCGAACCAACACTGAAGTAGTATTAAGGACGCACGGTTCTGACCAGGTAGCATTATGAAATATCATACGATAGAATATTATTATGTTGTAGAATCTATTAGTAGGACAATAAGAGGAAACCTTGTAAGAAGTGTAAATCTACGGACTAAGTTGTGTTTATAATATGTATACCATGTAATTAGATACTACATAGTAAGTAAGATCCAATATTTGACATGTCCAATATTATTTGTAATGATCTTTAGGATGCAAATAAACTAAACTAAACTAAACTAAACTAATAGCTGTACACAGTGTATTGTGGTGCTGACTCTATTACAATCCTAACAACTGTCCACATTGTACTGTTGGTTCTGACTCTGTTAGATTCCTAACAACTGTACACAATGTACTGTTGGTGCTGACTCTGTTACATCCCTAACAACTGTACACAGTGTACTGACCATACAATAATTACCAAATTGATGCACTGACAGTGTACTGTTGGTGTTGACAATGTTGCATTCATAATAACTGTAGACAGTGTATTGTTGCTGCTGATCCTGTTGCATTCCTAATAACTGTACACAGTGTACTGTTGGTGCTGAACCTGTTGCATTCTTAATAACTGTACACAGTGTACTGTTGGTGCTGACTCTGTTACATGTCTAATAACTGTACACAGTGTATTGTTGGTGCTGACTCTGTTACATCCCTAACACCTGTACACATTGTACTGTTGGTGCTGGCTCTGTTACATCCCTAACACCTGTACACATTGTACTGTTGGTGCTGGCTCTGTTACATCCCTAACAACTGTACTCAGTGCGCTGTTGGTGCTGACAATGTTGCATTCCTAATAACTGTAAACAGTGTACTGTTGTTGCTGACCCTGTTGCATTCCTAATAACTGTACACAGTGTACTGTTGGTGCTGACTCTGTTACATGTGTAATAACCGTAGACAGTGTATTGTTGGTGCTGACTGTGTTACATCCCTAACAACTGTATACATTGTACTGTTGGTGTTAAATGTGTTACATTCCTAACAACTGTACACAGTGTACTGTTGGTGCTGACTCTGTTACATGTCTAATAACTGTACACAGTGTACTGTGGTGCTGACTCTGTTACAATCCTAACAACTGTCCACATTGTACTGTTGGTGCTGACTCTGTTATATTCCTAACAACTGTACACAATGTACTGTTGGTGCTGACCATGTTGCATCCCTAATAACTGTACACAGTTTACTGTTGGTGCTGAACCTGTTGCATTCCTAATAACTGTACACAGTGTACTCTTGTTGCTGACTCTGTTACATGTCTAATAACTGTACACAGTGTACTGTTGGTGCTGAACCTGTTACATCCCTAACAACTGTACACAGTGTACTGTTGGTGCTGACAATGTTGCATTCCTAATAACTGTACACAGTGTATTGTTGGTGCTGACCCTGTTGCATTCCTAATAACTGCACACAGTGCACTGTTGGTGCTGATCCTGTTGCATTCCTAATAACTGTAAACAGTGTACTGTTGGTGCTGATTCTGTTACATGTCTAACAACTGTACACAGTGTACTGTTGGTGCTGACTCTGTTACATGTCTAATAACTCTACACAGTGTACTGTTGGTGCTGACTCTGTTACATGTCTAATAACTGTACACAGTGTACTGTTGGTGCTGACTCTGTTACATGTCTAATAACTGTACACAGTGTACTGTTGTTGCTGACTTTGTTACATGTCTAATAACTATACACAGTGTACTGTTGGTGCTGACTCTGTTACATTCCTAACAACTGTACGAATGATATTTTTCCACTTTCTAAAACTCAATTTTCAACTCTGCATAATAAATTTAATCAAGATATTTTATTTATAAATTAACAAATTATTGTTTAAATTTAAATATGTGTAGCAATTGAAATATCAACACCTCACATTATTACACACAATACGAAATCAGAAACGAGACCCAACCTACACAAGGCATATTTCATGATGTTAGAATTAATTTGCTACAGTGTCTCTTTTTACTGAATAGATTTAAAAGCTCTTTTCATACCGCAAACTATGGGTTATTAGTTATAAAATTGAACTCTTGAATGAAAGTAATGGAAGCATAAAATATAAGTTCTCTGAAGGGTAATTTACTGACGTGTTGCACACAACCAGATATTTGTCACAGTGATAGTTAGACCACAATCAGTGCGATGGTTTTCACGTCTTACCGTAAGAAAATGATATTTTTATGAAAGTTGTTAAATAATATATTTGATTTGAGTGCTTATTGCACACATGTAGAATATGGGTTTACCCACACTATATATCGCCATATTATAATGGCATGTCAGGACATGATGCCCAATTGATAACAATTTCTAACCCCACCGTACACTATTCCGTCAATTTTCATGCAGGATAATGTACTTCATCCCTGTTACACAACTCTATGTATGTATGTATGTATGTATGTATGTATGTATGTATGTATGTATGTATGTATGTATGTATGTAGGTAGGTATGTATGTATGTATGTATATATGTATGTATATGTGTATGTATAAATATATATGTATGTATGTAACATACTACAGAGTGGTTCACAAAATTCAATTCAGAGAAGTGAATAGTGATCTGATATATGTTTATTTAGTGCTTGGGTGGAACTGGGTTCAGGCAAGCACTGTGCTTCATTCTGTACTCCTCAGAATGCTGCAGTGAAGAAGAAGTAGTATTGTTTAAACAGTTAACATTATTTGTTCATTACTTCAAAAATAATAATGATTTTTGAATGAACCATAGTACATTTAACAGTACATATTACAGGACTTGTTAATTTCATGCCAGTAATAAATTTCTGAATCAACACTCACTCAATGTCGTCCCACTAAACAGCACTCTGTTTATTTCTACATTGTAGACAATGTGTTATTTGTGTTGACACTGTTACATCCCTAACAACTTACACAGTGTACTGTTGGTGCTGACACTGTTACATTCCTAACAACTGCACACAGTATAATGTTGGTGCTGACACTGTGACATCCCTAACATCTGTACACAGTGCACTGTTGGTGCTGACACTTTTACATTCCTAACAACTGCACACAATGTACTGCTGGTGCTGACTCTGTTACATTCCTAACAACTGTTCTTATTTTACTCTTGGTTCTGGCTCTTTTACATTCGTAACAACTATACAGAGTATACTGTTTGTGCTGACACTGTTACATTTGTATCAACTCTACACAGTACTCTTAGTGCTGACCTTCTTTCATTCCTAACAACTCTACACGGTGTACTCTTGGTGCTGACAATGTTAATTCTTAACGACTGAACAAATGTAGCTTTGGTGCTGATATTATTCCACTATCTAAAACAAAATTGCTTTCTACGCATAATAACTTTAATCAAGATATTTTATTTATAAATTAATAAATGATTGTTTAATATTTATTATGTGTAGCAATTGAAATATTGTAGTGCACATTACATTTTGAAAATGGTGAAACCTGGAATGTTTGGTATTTGCAGCGTTTGCTGGCCATGACTCGTTTGAATGTTTACCATACTTTACAGCAAAAGAAAACATATAAATAGCGCTGGCCAAAACGCGACACTTGCAAACTTCAACGCTGCTGACACAGCGCCTATTACGCGTAACTGCCGACAGCAACCTTGCTGAAGTCATGTAAATTTTGTTATTGTTATTGTATGACGTTACCGAGAGGGCCTGTATAAAACCTAGCTTTACTGAAGCAATAGGCACTCACTGGACACACGAGACCAATTGCGGTTCTCTGCAGTTTACCATAACGCACCGTGACGCGCTGTAACTTACCGTCACGCCAGTTCTACTTTCGGCGCCTACCGAAATCACTGGATCACCAGCTGGAGATATTCGAGACCACTAGGCACAGAGATGTCGTGGAGCGTCTTACTCTTTGCAGCAGGTAAGAATGTTCACTGAACGAATCAAAATTTTACATTGAGTCAGTTTCGATTTCCAAATCATTTTCCAAAATTCGCACCAACGCTAAGCCTTATAGAGGCAGACGAAGAGCTCGGTAACAAAGTATTATTGGTACCTCGTCATTGCTTGATCCTACGCCGCTTGTCTGTTATTATTTTTAATTTAGAATATATATATTGTTGAACAAAGTTGCGTTGTTTCAAATTACTGAAAACCCGAGATTCCCCGTAATTTTCACAACCGGTAGAATCCCAACAACCTACTCGCCTTTACCGCTCGAGGCTACTAAGGATAGGGAAATTCCCGCTACCGATTTCAAGAGTGTACCGACATTCGGACACCCGTTCGGGACTTAACATCCCGAACGTTACAATATCAACACCTCACATTATTACACACAATACGAAATCAAACACCAGTCCGAAGCTACGCAAGGCATATTGCATGATGAGAGAATAATTTGCTACAGTGTCTCTTTTTACTGCACAGACTTAAAATCTCTTTTCTTAGTACAAACAAATTTTCATTACGGGACGTACAATCTTGTTGTGCTGCTGAATCTCACAGTCCAACCTACTGAAATATCAGCCTACTGGGTTGCCATATACACTATTTATTTACTATCTTTTCGAAATAAGAGGGGTGCTGATAAGTCTTTAGCCCGATCTACTTCCGGATTTCATAGGACGGAATCGATAGTGTCTTTGGAAAAGGGGTCTGATCATGTGCCGTATTGCAAGTCTTTCCTTGTTACAGAGTTTGAAAGAAACAAGTCAGGCGAAGCGCGCATTTTCAACAATATCGAGACGTGAGCATTCATCAATTTATTTTTCCTGCAAGGCAAGGAGCCCAAGGAAATTTACGCCATTCTGAAAGAAACATTAGGGGAATACGCACCGTCAAACCTGCGTAGCCCTGTTTAAACTTGGTGATTTTCCCACCTCTCATGCTTCTCGTCGTGGACGACTTAAACAATGACCACTCCCTGGTTTATTTCTCTAATTCACGAGCTAATTTTGGAAGACCGCTGAATTTCAGTTAAATCAATTGCTGAGCATCTCACATGAGCGGGTTGGGTCCATAATTCATGAAGATTTGGACATGCAGAAGCTCTCCGCGAAGTGGGTCCCGAAATGCCTGAACGCGGATCAAAAACATCAACGGTGCTAATCGTCTCAACAACTTACGGAATTTTTCTTCCCGCTCCAAATAATTTCCTGTCGGGTGCGATTGGTGACCATGGACGAAACCTGTTATATCTTTATGACCCGGAGACAAAGCACCAATCAATGGAGTGGCGACAGAGCTGCTCACTGTCCCTCAAATTTCCCGAAAGCAAAAATTCGCTGGAAAAATTCTCGCCTCGATTTTTTGGGATCAAGACGGCATCCTCCTCATTGATTATCTTCCAAAGGGCCAAACTATCAACGCGGAGTATTACTCATCTCTGCTGGTGCAATTGAGGAACATTTTAAAAGAAAAACGCCACGGTTATTTCACCAAGAGTGTTTTGTTCTTGCACGACAATACCCCAGCTCACCGGGAACATGCAACCCAGAACAAACTGCATTACCTGGGTTTCCAATGACTTGATCACCCACCCTATTCCCCGGATCTGGCCCCGTCGCACTGCCACCTGTTCCCTGGACTGAAAAAGCATTTCTATGTCGCCATTTTCTTCCGACGCAGAAGTCAATTCTGCCGGCGAGAATTGTTTGGACGGACAAATTTCTGAACTTTTTTTTGTGTTGCTTGCAAGAGTTACTGCAACGGGCTAAGAAGTGTATTGAGCTTCGTGGGAATATTTTTAACAAGTTCTGATTTTGTTCGCTGTAGCCTTTTTCTTTCCTGTTCGGGCCAAGAATTTATCAGCACCCCTCATAATTCACTCGTCCCTGTTCATTCAACAAACACGGTCTTCTCACTCGGTAACAGCACATTATCTGGCACCGTCTGATGAGCTGACAGAAGGCCACTTCTTTCAGTTGTGCCTGGGCTTTGGTTAATAGTGGTGCTGCTTTACAGCTGGATGGTAATATAAGACACCCACTAGAGTGTGTTCAGAATAATGACACATGTCACGCACTAACCCCATTTAGGTGTATTCTGGTTCCCCACCCCAACTTACGAAAACGCAAAGACAGATCCCAGGGTACAATAGAGTCTCCACTGGTTTCACTGGATGCTACTCTAAGCTGGAATGTGTCGTCATTCTCTAACAGTGGCACCAAAACAAGCAATGTCTTTTATGCAATAGTTACAGTAATATGAAATGTGTCATGGTGCCTGTGTTTCTATGTTGCCCCACATTACTGACCGGTGACAGGCGGTTTTTTCTAACCGTCTTGGGCTAACGAAGAATTATTTATAATTTTCTCTACTGTTAGATTTTCTTCCGCCCACTCCTACATTTTCTGTAGCATGTCTGTGTTGTCCTCGTCTGCCGCCACGTGCCATGTGGTATGTTTTTTATGTTCTTTGGATATTAACTATTTATTATTTACTTCCTCTGTTGTTAGTTTCTCGTAAGCCCACCCCAGTATTCCCTCTAGTGCATGTATGTTGCCCCTCATTGTTGCCAATTTTCAGACTTTTGTCTTCCATCATCTTTTGCTGTAAGCAGTGCATTTACAGTGTCTGTGTGCTCTTCTGCTTGCACGCTATCCAAAAATCCGAACAGTGTTAGCATTATTGTCGTGTGTTTCCTGATATAATATTGGTACACCATCTTTCCATAACTTATGTGGCCGCACTGTTTTAAACCCTACATTGATGGATTTGTCCTTAACAATAAACCATCTATAAATATTCTTATCACCCTATAATATTTTTCCAGAAATATATCCTTCGGTACAAAATTCTGTACCGTCTGTTTTGTTTTGTTCCCCTCGGTCAAGCGGTTCACCAATAATCTGCAACAAAATACTCGGCAAGGTGCAGTGGATAAAGTGCGGTTTACCCTCGCAGTTTACCTGCACTATTCCGATTCTTGTTACCCGTTCGACTGAAAATGTACGATCGCTTTTAATTTTGATGAATTTCAATTTTTCCTCGGTGAATTGTCCCCATAAGTCAAGTATCTGATGATTTTCTTCCCACGTATCGATGCGAATTCCCACTTCTCGTTCGCAGCCAGGTTGTTCACTGGGAACTGAGAATTTTTCCTTCGATTGATACTATAATTTATCACAAGAAATCTCCCTGTGATCAAAACAAATATATCTCGAACTGAAACTTAGGCACAGGATCAGCTGACTGGTAAAATGTTTTAAATTCTTCACCAAAAGCCTCCACCAACGTCGGACACAATTTTGTATTTGTCACTTGCAAACAGAGATAATTTTTAATTAATTTTTAGCATAGATTTCTAACTTCTTTGAACTTCCTGTTCACTTTGTTCCCTCCCACAGTAAACCTGTCTTTTAGACACCACACTTTTTTTAAGAATTAAGCTTGTCTTTCTTCAGAACGATCTATAATGTGTAGGAGGGTTGTAGAAGCTTATCTTCCAATTCCTCTTTCAGACGTGGTCTAGTGGTAACCAAAGCACCTCTAAGCCTTCTGCCTTAGTTCTTGCTTTAAATAAATGAGAGTCTCTTTGTATAACGGACTGATTTTATTTAAAAAATCTAGCATTACCACTATACTTACTTTCTGCTTTTGTTCGCAACACTCTTTAAATACTTCCATTCCAAATCCAGGTTTAAACTTCAGCAGTTTCTCCGATACAAATTTATTCGCTTTCTCCTTATGAATCTGTTCTTGTTTCAGTGCCTTCAGTGTATCTGCTTGGTCATTTAAGTAAATTCTCACCACCCATTTCGCTGGAAAATTCGGTTTCATTTGCCTATACAATGATGTCAATACAGTCAATAACCATCCCTGTTGTATCAAAAATTAGCATCACTCTCTGTTGCTGTGTTTGATCAAACAGCTTGTCTAAATCGTCATTTGTATACTTGTATGTGTGAACTGACCATATCAATATATCTACATAATGTTTCTAAGCTCCCTATTGCCAAACAAGGTCCCTAACTTATTTTCTGTAACCAATGCACATTCCGTTTTTTTATCGTGTTGACGTCATTTGTCCAATTTTTGTGTAATGCTAGCCAGTAAACCGGGTAATGTTTTGTGCTTCTTTGTCATATGTCGTGTTTAATGGGTTATTGGTGAGTAATATTTCTGTCGATATAGTAATTTTCATCCTAGAAATTACTGTTATAAATCCATGCTGATATATCGCCTTTCGTAGGAAGTTTTCCTTCCAATAGTTCAGCAATTGTTAAATAAAATCTCACTGGTGTGTCAGCAGATACGAGCTAATGTAAGGCAATTTCCCTGCCTTCAAAACTGACTGCGTTTTCAAGTAATTCATCCTGTGTACTTTAAAATGTAGAACCGTTTATCTCTTGTAAGTAAGCCGTTACTAAGTGCTTCTAAACTATATCCTGCAGGAACCTAACGGCGTCATTTTCTGGATGATCGGGCAAACTAATTCTTACAGATTGCTAACGCTTCAGATTATTAAATTAGATTTCGAATATTTTAGTTTAAATTTTAAGCAGTTGATTGGTCTCGCACGACATCATTATCAGATGTGGTGCTCTTGTCCTCTCCATTAATGTTCTCAAATTCGCCAGTTTATTGACCAGTAACAAGTGTTCTAAAATCAGTACCCTCACTTAGGCGATCGGTCATGGTGGGTAATGCACTAGCAAGAGGGGGTGAAGCACTCGTTTTGCGTAGGGAATCAGGACCTTTAATACACTAGCATCTGTACACAAAATTATTTGAT
>Ga0209629_10003208_pt1 | contig 11582 bp, 10 predicted proteins | sample TergutCu122P5_FD_187286 | JGI IMG/M metagenome (GOLD analysis project Ga0209629, IMG submission 187286) | Cubitermes ugandensis P5 segment gut microbial communities from Kakamega Forest, Kenya - Cu122 P5 (SPAdes) (version 2) | ecosystem: Host-associated > Arthropoda: Insects > Digestive system...
AACTTTATTAAGGTGTAAGGTGTCAAAAGATAGACAACATGTTTCGGCCCTTTTCTATAAGGCCATCATCAGGTCTGACATGGTGAACTAAAGAGGAAATCACAATGTTACAGAGTACATATATACAAAGTATGCTATGACTAAGAGGTGAGTGTTAAACGAGATCTATATACTCGTATATATGTACTCTGTAACATTGTGATTTCCTCTTTAGTTCACCATATCAGACCTGATGATGGCCTTATAGAAAATGGCCGAAGCATGTCTATCTTTTGACACCTTACACCTTAATAAAGTTTTGTTGTGTTTTGACTTACCCACCTTATATCAATTTGATATTGTAGATGAGAAGTTTATATCAAACTGAATCTTAAAGAATACAGACCGGATGAGCGTTGACTGGATTCATCTGGCTCAGCGAAAAAAGTTGCCGGCGTGTGTGAGCACTGTAATGACCGTTCAGTTTCCACAAAATGCGGGGGATTTCCTGACCAGCTGAGGAATTACCAGCTCATAACGCAGGACCACTCCGCGTCGTTGAATTCAAGTTTCTGTGACAGCCATGGGCAGACCATCAGCAACCTCGCGTTCCTGGAAGCACAGACAGCTGATAGAATGAAGACATTACCGGTACTGGAATGGGAAGTCAGCGGCAGAGTCGCGTGGGCTGGCTACCTGGCGGAAATGACGAGGCCCCTGTAAGTGCAACGGAGTGTACATTCCAGAAAGCACATCGCATTGCCGATACAAATGCCACTGGGTTAAGGGTGTTTAAGGAAACATTGACTGTCTATTGCGGGAATCGTAAGGGTGCACAACGCACAGAGGCTTTTTGTTCGGTCTGGTGACGACTGAGCTGGGAAGTGGGTGGACACCAGCTGGTGATCTGCCACCGGTAACTGGCCTGCAGAGTAAAGACATTACCATTTAAGGTCCAGTGGTTACTTGCTGTACCACCACGTTTATCACAAGAAAGTTCTACGTTCTGCCCACGCGATTTATAATGTGTTCTGTGTGGATCTGAGAAGCAACTTCGCGCTGCCTCCACTGCGCGAACTCGGCCGCCCATTAACACGCATGTCAGTTCTCTGGCGCAAACAAAACAAACGCATCCACCGTACAACCTGTTGCGCAATATCATGTTACGTCATAATGCGAGGGAATCCACGTTCGACGTGGCAACGTTGGATGTTTTTCCCCCTCCACCGTAATTATACACAGCCACTGCACTGGTTCAGGAGTACTTAACTTGATGGACTGTTGTGGTCCACCGTGTACCAGCAATGAACGCTCCGCAGTCTGTACTGACCGTCAGAGTCACCGCACCTGCGAACGTGGCATTAAGTGACACGTGGAGGGGAGATAACTGCGTGGCCACCAAATACAGGATGTTTTGGGATAAATCTGCCATACTTTTTTCAGAAAGTTTCCTACGCTAAGTTACATCGATATAATCAAACGTATCGATAGCCGAAGTTGAACGGTTACAAACATAATGACGAGATAAGTTTTAGAGACTGAAAATTGCTATAGATTTATTGATTACCCAGTGCATATTAAAACGACGGGGAATTTTTAGTTCCTGCAGTGTCGCTGCCGTACTGCGTACCCAATTGCAGTCTGACATAACGACATTGTTGCACTACGACAATTTCGCACTAGTTTCATAAAATTCGTCCTTAGTGTTCCAAGTGCTTTACGTAGCACACCCGCTTCCTCACGGCTTGACTTGGCTGTCGACTCAAGGACGCACCTGCACACGCATCATATTGAACAGGCACAGTGTGCACACTTGTCTTTAGGCACAGTGCGCACACTTGTCTTTCTTCATTATCTTCGTAAGCGTTCGACTAAGGATATCGATGTGTTTTGTTGTATCGATGTAAATTAACCTAAGGAACGTTTTCGCGAAATATGACAGTTTCTCCTGAAACATTCTGTACAAGGTTGAGAGCCTACTTAACTGATGGAACTAAGGGCAGTACCCCTTGCCAGACGTTTTCGCGTAAGACACTATTTTCTTGTCGAAAGCAGCATTGAAGGTCCTCTTGTCAGCCTCGATTTTCGTAAACTTTGATGTTCAAGATTTCAACCGTTTGTGATAATCTTTTTAATACCATTGTTTCCACCTTACGTGACCGTTTCCGACGAATCGGGGTGAGACTGTAAGGCTGGCGAATCAACTCTTCCCCGTTCTCTTACAGTTGTGCAATCACTCCGAGCTCAGTGAATCTCTGTCGCGCATTAAAGTGAGGCCTATGACTATCGTGACTTACAGAACGAGACTCTTTCATCATTTAATGTATCTCTCGCTGCTCTTTCCATCTTCTTCACATTATTTTAATTTTTATTAACAGCATTTTATAAGTTCTTGGAACCGTAAGCGTTTGACATAGAAAATTGATTCCGGTGTTCGTGACGCCTTTATTGATCGCAGTCAATCACGAACATCGAGGTGCGACTGTACTGCAATATCTCTTCCGGAATTAATAATCGTAGAGGACGTGTCACGAAGTGTACACTCTGTAAGAGCCGATTACCTTAGCACAGTGACTACAAAACTGCCTTTTCCGGGCATCGGACCAAAATACATCGGTTTTCGAGCCCTCTAATTAGTCACTGAACCATCTGAGCTGTCCAGACTCCCACTTAGTGAACCTGTTGGTCTCAAATTTATATAGTTCGTAGTTTTAACTGTTTTTCTGGGATCAGGTGCTTTTGGCGAGGTGGATTTCGACGCAGCAGGTCAGTACTGACCATATGTTCTGCATTCGTCAAATACTTGAGAAAAAATGGGAATACAATGAGACAGTGCATCGGCTGTTTATAGACTTCAAGTAAGCTTATTATTCAGTTAGGAGGGAGGTCTTGTATAGTATTCTCATTGAGTTTGGTATCCCCATGAAACTGGTAAGGCTAACAAAAATGTGTCTGACTGAAACGTATAGCAGATTCCGGGTAGGCAAGAATTTATCTGACATGTTTCCTATTAGGAATGGTTTGAAACAGGGAGATGCTCTATCGCCGTTGCTTTTCAACTTTGCTATAGCGTATGCCTTTAGGAGGGTTCAATTAAACCAGAATGACTTGCAATTAAATGGTACACAACTGCTTTTGGTTTATGCTGATGATTTTAATATATTGGGAGGAAGCGTACATACTGTAGAGAAAAACACAGACGCTTTGTTAGTCGGTAGTAAGGAGATTGCTCTAGGAGTGAATGCTGATGAAACTAAGTACATGGTCATGTCTCGATATCAGCATGCAGGAAGAAGTCACAATATAAAGACTGAAAATAGTTCCTGTGCTAGGGTGGAAGAGTTAAAATATTTGGGAACAACTTTAACAAAACAAAATTCTATTCAGGAAGAAATTAAGAGCAGATTGAATTCGGGGAATGCTTGCAGTCATTCGGTGCATAGTCTTTGTCTTCCAGTTTGCTATCCAAAAATTTAAATATTAATATATACAGAAATATAATATTGCCTGTTGTTTTGTATGGGTGTGAAACTTGGTCGCTGACATTGAGGGAGGAACGTAGGCTGAGGGTGTTTGAGAATAGGGTGTTGAGAGCATTTGGGCCTAGGAGGGACGAGGTAACAGGGGAATGGAGAAAACTACATAATGAGGAGCTTAGTGATCTGTACTGCTCACCAAATATTGTTCGGGTGGTAAAATCGAGAAGAATGAGATGGGCGGGGCACGTAGCACGTATGGGGGAGAGGAGTGGCATGTACAGGGTTTGGTGGGGAAACCTGAGCGAAAGAGACCATTAGGGAGACCCAGGCGTAGATGGGAGGATAATATTAAGATGGATCTTCAGGAAGTGGGATGGTGGGGTATGGACTGGGTCGATCTGACTCAGGATAATGAACCTTCGGGTTCCATAAAATGCGGGGAATTTGTTGACTAGCTGAGCACCGGTTAGCTTCTCAAGAAGGACTGTGCTGCATGGAGTAAGTAAGTAAGTACATGAGTAAGGAGAGATGTTGCACGTGAACAGAAATCGTCCTTTTATTAGATTTTATACTTCAGAGTTTAGCGTTGAGACTTAAAGAAACTTTTATACCAGCGCATGTCGGTAACAGCAGTGCAGTTCTGACTGCACCACACTGCCGACACAACTGTGCAGCACCGAGGCGTCTCAGGTTAAGTGCAGCCGGGGTTTAGACTGTGGAACGCAGTGTCGTGGTTGTGTTCCCCCTACCAAAACGAACCCTCCAACCCTCACTGAGGTTATCCACGGGACTGAGATGATAATCACAGGGCGTTTCGCAGTAAATTAGATGCTCTTGTCGCTTCGTGTCCCAAATTTGACACTGTGCCCTGCAGAAAGTACAGTTTACTGTGTGTTTAAATATCGTGATGTGGCGACATATGGGGGAGCAGAGGTATAGCTCCACACATTCTTTAGCTCGGCAAGGTTGACTGTGCAGACATTAAGCATTGATACAGGGAGTAGCCTGAAAATATGCCCTAATTTAGAATTTTCTGTTCTATTTTCCACACACAAAAGTGTCGGCTGGATTCGCGGCACCCCGCAAAGGAAGTGGTGACCAGCTGGCCGACTGTTTTGACCCTGACTCATGGAGTGACTGCACAGGAAAGTTGGCGTCTCAACGTCCGTCGTGTTTCCTCTAACTGTTGCGGATTAACGCAAAAACGGAAATGACTCAGTATCGCAGTGCAGTGTCTGGGTTTGAACACAGCCCAGCCAGTCTCTGCTCACTGCCCACTGGACTGCGGCGTGGAAGAGACCCTGGGCCACACAGAGGGTAACAGTGCTTGGCGACGAACCTCAGCTTCTCCCTACGTCTCCAAAGGGTAGTGCTTCAAAAGCACAGGGAAAGTTTAACTTTTAGCGCTCACCGCGGAGGTCCGGCTTCGATCTCAGTCAGTCCATGTGAGATTTGGGGCGCACAAAGTGGCACTGGGACAAGTTTGTCTCCAGTGCTGCAGTTTTCCCCAGTCAGTGTCATTCCACCAACGCTCCACACTCATCTTCATCTACATGCTGCTCTTACCAGAAGGACAAACGGGTGAAGCCTGGGAACCTTCCGAAATGCGAAAGTCTGTCGGAAATCGAGGAGCGTTGGATAGAAAAGAACTTTATATTTTTGTAACGTGTAGCTTCACAGGCGTTCACTTTATTGCAGTTGCAACGAGGCACAGATATGGCGAGATAAGATACTGCAAGCGGTATCATTTACGCTGTACAGTCTCTCCCCGCACCTGCTCCAGGCGCTGACACGCCAGCCCTACACGCAAACTGCTGACAGTGCCTAACCTCTCCAATTCACCAGTCACTGTCTTCTCAACATTGACACTTTGTACTCCGGGATTCTGATAGCTTACTAAAACAACTAGTAGGAGCCGGAATAGCTCAGTGGGCATAGTGACTGGGCTACGAGCTGTGCCTCCGAGGAATTGTGGTTTGATTCGCAGCAAGGATAAGAAAGATTTAAATGTTTATAAGGTTATGACCGACCTTGGGGCCCACCCAACATCGTAACCGAAGGGTACCGGAGGCTCTTCCGCGGGGTTAAAGCGGCCGGGGCGTGAACTGACTGATCATCTCCATGTAGTGCTGACGTTAAGAAAGTGTGGAGCTGTACCTATACTTCCTCCATATGGCTTCACGGCTTGTACAGGGACTTCACATACTACACCCGAATTTTTTTAGAGTTTGTGAGGTGTGTGGTAATGCTGGGGTTCAGAAAGCGGGTTGGCTGCCATTGGGCACAGCCAGTCTGCTGCTCTTGTCAGCTCCACACAAGGAAGCTTCTTAAGTCGGCCTATCTCGCGTTCAATTTCAACACGGCCGTCATCTCGCGCTGAGAGGGGTGAAGAGCAGGTCCCAGGACCCTCCCCACATTCTCCCTGACAATGGTAACGAGGGTGGAAAACAGCTGGGGTTTGTCTTGGGGTAACCTTTTAACCTCAAGAACGTCTGACATCCCAGGGTCACGGATTCCGCTGGGAAGGCAACAAGGCGCTTACTGAATGCTGCAGACTGAAGCGCCGTACTACACGGCGTCGTTACATGACACGTGTACAGGACACACTGAGCTAGGAAACGCTGCGTCGTTGCACGTCGTATTCGACCACAGGCAGGCAAAGCCATGCCAATGCGGACAAAATAGCATTTACGTTTAAATGAACCCAGTAGCACTGTCCGGTAGATATAAGATTTGTCTGATACATTAGCTATTCAGAATGACCTGACACAGGGAGATGCTTTAGCGCCAGTGCTTTTCAACTTGCCTTACAATAATGTCAGTAAGGTGTGAGAAAACCAAGAGACTGAAACTGCGTGGGGGCATATCAGCTGCTTTTGTTCTTTGGTGGTTTTATTCATTTATTGGGAAATAGAAGTATACTATATAGAAGCTTTATTAGGCCCTAGCAACTGGCTGGTCTGGAAGTAGCTGCTGAGAAACTAAGCACAGCACATACTGATATCTTGCGAACAGACAGCAGCATTGTATCACGACACCAACACAGCTAGCAGATTCTGTGACAATGCGGCAAGTTGAAGTACTTCAGAACGACGCTGTGACATCAAAATGTCATTTGTCAAAATTGAAGGGCCGATTGGAAAGCAGGCTAACATTCGATTCAAATCTTTTGTCTTCCCGTTTGCTGTTTAAGAGTATAAACATTAAAAGACACGTAACCACAGTTTTGCTGTTCGTTTTGTATGTAGACGACACGTGGCCTCACGCACTGACAGAAGTGTCGGCACAGCGACTGTTGGGACAGGAAAAGGCAAGGAAAACATTTGGATCTGACAGAGAACAGGTAACAGGAGCTGGGAAACAACTGCATAGTGATAAGCACCACTCAAATATGGTTCACGGATCAAATGAAGTAGACTGATGTGCGCGCCAAGTGGCACGCATGGGAGAGGAGATAAATGCACACAGCGTTTTAGTTGATAATCTGGCTGAAAAAGACAACTTGGTAGACCTAAACGTGGATGGAGGATGATATTAAAAGAAATGGTTAGGAGAGGTGTGCACTGGATTCGTCTGGCTCGGAATAGGGGACCAGTGGCTGCGTCTTATGAACACGACGGCGAAGCTGCCGGTCCCGCACAGTGCGAAGAATTTCGCGGCTAGCCTCTGCTGTCGGTTACCTTGGGCGTGCGACGCTGCACGCACTGGCACCGGACATGTCAGTGTTGTGCCGGGACTTCCTTCCAACTTGAGAAATTGCTAGCCTCACATGCGCAGTGCATTGTGGGTGTACCTGAACCGGTGACCTACCAGACCACAAGTCACAAAAACACAGTATCATTTCTCACTGACGCCCACGATGAATATGTGACGAAACACAAATCCTCGCTTCTACAGAATTCGCGCAGTACAATTTTGGCCGACTCTCTTCCGTTGGAAAGCACTGGCCGGCAGAGTTCATAGCGCCTCCGGGTCCAATCCATGACCTTTCCTAACGAATACGCGGGTCTCTTTTATTCCAGGGATAAAAAGGCCGAGGCGGGAGGCTGACCATTCACGTCCATTCAGCGCACAGGTTTAAACAACGTGGAAGTTTACCTCCACTTCGCATACGACTTCATAACGGGCGTAATTATGCACAGAAATAACTTTATACTGAGAGGGCGTCACTGGGACAGCTGGAAGTGTGTGAGATCAATCAGGTTCTGAATCATGCTGCTGGTGACTCACTGCTGTTCTCATTGACACAAAGAAAATCCGTCAACACAAGCGTTAGCATGTCGGGTCGCGTGAAATGTGTTACTAGTGAGCTAATACAAACATTTTTGCATGACATCATACTCTGAACAAAAGTCCGCATTTAAGCCAACATCGAACTTCTTTTTGCTTTTATATTTCTGGTGTGTAGTTCTTATGCAATTAAGTGGCGTCATTTCGAGTCGAGTTAAGGCTGCGGCAGTCCGGCACACAGCCGCAGGACACGGCTTGCGGAATTGTTCCGGCAGAGCGCACAGTTTCGGCCATGAGGCTACACTGACACATATCAACACTTTCAGATCCTTAAATGTTTAATTTGGGAAACACAACGGGATATTCTGTGTAATGCAGCCAGTCCGTACCGCGCAGTAAACACACTCCGTCTCAGTTATACAAACCAGTCAGTTAATGTTGTATAGGGAAATAATGGCTGTTTGTTCTGAGATCCACACAAAACACATACATACACTGTGTGGGCAGAGCGTAGAACTGTTGCATGTTGAACTGGCAGTACATTTAGTGACCACTGAGCTTTAAACGCTTCACGTCTTTCTTGTGAATTTTCATAGCCATTTGTACTACAAATAATAATGACAGTCGCCCTACGGGTAGCCGGTAGCTACCGCAGGTGCGGTTGGTAACGCAGTTTTCCTCATGTCCCAACTCACGTCATTTCTGTAGTTCGAAGAAAATCTGATCGGACTTTCCCTACAAGGATGTACTGGTGCTGCTGTTGGCCGTCACCCACTGCTGACTGCTGACTCCTGACGCGCACGCAGGTGGCAGTATTTGTTTACCTGATTGTAACGGTCAGCCGATCGCAGGACCGTGGTTTGGCGGCAGGCACTACATCTCTAGAAGGGTGGTAAAACAGTCCCGTTACAGGCCTGGAGTGACCCAGAGGGTTCCAGGAAGTTAAGGTTCCCAGATTTCGTGACAGCGGCACAGGATGGTGGTAGGGTTGTCAGCCTCACGCAACGGCCGCCTTTACCCACAGGAAATACACCTGATACTAATTTTTGTTAGAGGCTGAGTCGACCCCAGGGCCATAGTGCGACCGGAAGGATTATGTCACTGAAAAATTCGAACCCGCGACCGGCCGGTTTGTAGCGTTGTGCCTTAACCACTACGCCACCGCGCGCCCCCTAGAAGGATGGGGACAGCTCAAATATGTGTTTGGGAAAGACACCAACAAGGCATAATTGCATGCATGAAGAAATTAAGAGTAGATTAAATTCATGGAGAGCCTGCTGCCATTCGGTGCAGAATCTTTTGTCTTCCCGTCTGGAATCTAAAAATACAGACAGCAGTAATGGTGTCCGTGGCTTGATAACGCGAGTGCACTGGGTGTACACGCGTGCACTGGGTGACAGCATAGGTTGGGCCTGACAGGCAGTAGGTGACAGAGTAATGAACAGAGGAGCGTCACGATTGGTACTGCTCACCAAATGCTAGTCAGGTGATCTAATCCAGGAGGATGTGATGGGTAGGGCATGTGGCACGTAAGGGGGAGAAGAAAATGAATGCAGGGTTTTGTGAGGAAACCTGTATTCAAGAGATCACTTAAAATACCTAGGCATATATGGGAGAATAATATTAAAGTGGATGGTAAAGACAAAACGATTGAAGGACTGGTTTAATCTGGCTGAGAACAGGGACAGATCGCAGGGTGTTGTGAGCACGGTAATGAACCGTCAGATTCCACACAGTTTTGGAAATTTATTGACTGGCTGAGGAACTTACCTTCTCACGAATGACTCTGATTCAAATGAGTTAGTTGGTTAGTTAGTTGCTAGCCCAGACCGTTCTGCCGAGCGGCGGGTTGCTTAGTGAATTCGACAGAATATGCTTGTGGTGACGTGTGTGAGGAGAGACCGAGGGAAAACCTTGACAGGCTTCAGAGCAGCTATTTGCTGGGCCAAGAGCAGAAGCCACGACGTCCCGCGTGCTGTCACAGGTATTGTAACGTGCCAGTACGCAGTGTTGACCGTCCTATTGCTCACAAGGCACGCTTTGTATGAGACGATCCACGCAGCGACACACAGTGGACCCCTTCATTCCTTGATCTTGAAACGTTTTCATTTTACTGATTCTTTCTTCGCTTATCGCTAGGAACTCCCTGACAGATGTCTTCAGTCCAGGACTGCTGCTGAAAGTCAAACAAAATTGCTAAGAGATTAACGATAAGACGGCTGTCGTATCAAACAAGGCAGGCAATGTACGTATAAACGTAACAGTGAGGTGCGTTCGTGTCCCCATTGTTGGCGTGGAAAAGGGCATACGCGTTAGTTATCCAGCATGCTATGCGCATGCGCCATATTATACTGTCATCTTTGTCCTGTTTGGCCCTACCATATTTTTCCACTTTGTCTCATAAACGGCACCATTTTCGGGAAATAAGTTACGAAACATAAAATATGTTTTTAATTTGTCTACAAATTTGAAACTTTTCTCATTCTAGGAAGAACTGAGCGCGGTATCATAAATGTGTGGATCGTTATATAAACTGCCCGTTATTCTTGTCAGATTTTAATAAAACTTAATTTTATGGACGGATTTTCGAAAAGTAATCAAATATGAAATTTCATGAAAATCCGTCCAGTGGCAGCCGAGTTTTTCCATGTGGATGGACAGACAGACAGTCAGACGTAAGGACAGACAGGCAGACATGATGCAGATAATAGTCGCTCTTCGCAATTTTGCAAACGCGCCTAAAATGAAAATCAATGGGGTTTGCATGTAAGGCGAGAGCTTCTGCAGCGGTGTGCGGACTTACGGAAGATGACGCAGTGTCATGGCTGCGCTGCGTGAATAGCGAGTTTCAATATGGAATACCAGCATTTCTCAGTGCGCGATATGAAACCGAAAGATGTGCGCGATATGAAACGTGCCCGCAGAACTGTCGGTTTGATTAGACCAGGAGCCGACGTACACTCATCTACTGAAAGTGGCCACTTGTTTCATCATTGATAAGCCCTGGATTTTCCACTTTCTGTGTATTAATGGGAAATCAGAATTCCGTGAACGAAGCATAAGAGCAGATTAAATTCAGCGAATGCCTGCTACATGGGTCCGTTTGGTGTGTGAGCATGCGATGGTTCAGATACGCATAAAAGGCTAGAATCAGCCTGTTCTGCGGATGTGCTGTTAGTGCGAGCGTGAGACGGAGGAAGTGACGGCTGAATGGGACAGCTCCATGATTTGTGCGAACTGCTCACCAAACAGGCCCATTTTGCTGGTGATGCAGTCAAGGATGACGAGATGGGTGGGGCATGTGGCACGTGTGGGGGAGAAGAGAAATGCCTACAGCGTTTTGGTGGGGAAAAGTGAAGGAAAGAGATCACTTGGAGGAAATTGACGTAGATGAAAGGATATTATTAAAATGCATGGGAAGACATGGGCTGGATTCGTGTGGCTTAGGATAGGGACAAGAGAAGGTCTGTTGTGAACACGGTGATGAACCTTACGATTGCATAAAATGCGGCGGTTTTTTTGATGAACTGCGGAACTAGTAGCTTTTTAAGATGGACTGTGTTCCACGGAGTCAGTATGCTTGTGGGTTTCTTTCATACGATGCAAAGAATAGAAAATATTTTCATAACATCAGCCTCTTGATTATGGTAATGGGTACGTAACGAGGCAAGGGCTGAGTTTTTAAATAACGTTGAGGCCAATTTTCAGTAAAAGGCACACCGGAATATTCATATGTGGAAATAAAATGCCAACTAGATGCAACAGAGGTTTTTTATTGCAGATCTTATTGCTTGCTCAACATGTTTCGGGCACCACTATGCCCATCATCAGGAGCTCAAGAGTATTATACAGTGGTTGCTGCCTGTGGTATTTCGTGCTGTGGTTTTCAAGTTG
>Ga0209629_10003209_pt1 | contig 11581 bp, 15 predicted proteins | sample TergutCu122P5_FD_187286 | JGI IMG/M metagenome (GOLD analysis project Ga0209629, IMG submission 187286) | Cubitermes ugandensis P5 segment gut microbial communities from Kakamega Forest, Kenya - Cu122 P5 (SPAdes) (version 2) | ecosystem: Host-associated > Arthropoda: Insects > Digestive system...
ATGGCTGTACCTCCTGGGCAGAGGAACCTGATTCCTCGTCCGATCCGCGCGGCCGGGGTCCAGCCCTCATCCTCTAGCCATTGACACAGACCTGGCGTCGTGGGAGGGTGAGCGGCTCACCGCCATCACCAAGCATGTGCTGGCTTGCAGGAGCCGGCGCTTCGCAACAGACGATGAGGACTTTCTACGACGAATGAAGGAAATTGGAGGAGGGGAGCTATGACGACCTACTACAACGAGATCGCGATCGCGATTGAGCCAGGGCTCGACCAGGCAGCCTTCGATGCTGCCGTTGACACGATGTACGCCTCGATCGCCGACGACGACCGCATTACCAGTGTCGACGTGGCGACGGACGGGACGAGCCTGATCAGCCTGTTCTTCACGGCCGACCGCACCGACGGGGTTGCTCCCGACCCCAAGCTGACGCTTGACCTGGCCAAGAAGGGTCTTGACGCCGCCCCCGAGCTCGTGTTCCGCGTGCCCGACTACGTGGACGAGATCGAGTGGGGTCATGCAATGGCCTGATGGGCGAACGTGTCGAACAGGTGGGGCCGGGTCTGTGACCCGGCCCCACCTTCATTGAGGACATCCGTCACAAGACGGCGCTTCCGCGGGCGCCCGCCGCCGACGCCCTTGCCTGGGCGGGTCGGAATCCACGCCTCGATCGTCTCGGGACGCCAGCCGCGGGTCTGCCCGATCCACGCATCCGGGGCCGGCAGGCCGGCGCTCGCCAGTGCCCCCGTCGTCACACCGAGCCGCCGGGCCACGTCGCTGTACGACCAGAAGCGCTCAGGCCCGGACACGGCCGGCCGTCTGCAGCAGCGCGAGCGCGCCAAACACGCCCGCCGTGAACGCCGCCGCGGCCACGCGCCACGACCCGTCGATGATCGCGCCGACGATAGCGGCCGCCAGCAGCAACCCACTCGCGGCGATCGCCAGCTTCGTGTAGGTCTTCATGGTTCCTCCCGAGTATGTTTGAGGGGAGGGGTTCCGGCCAACTGATCTGGTCGGAACCCCCCGACTACTTGATCTTCCGTCCCTTCCGGGTTCGCGCCTGGTCTCTCAGGTAGAGAACCAAGCTGGCGATCCCGGCTGCCGAACCGACCGCACTGAGCAGGTCTAGTAGCTTGTGGATGGTGATCACCCCCTCTCTGTAGTTGTACTACTACATTAGCACGGCTAAGCGTCATAGTCAAGGATGCCCGCCCCAACATCTCACATGTCGGACAGTGTTCGTTCGCACCAGACGCCAGTGCGCCAGCGCGAAAGCACCTGACGCAACAGTGGTTGATGCCACGGTCAGGGCGTCGGAGTCGCCGGGTCCCAGTACTCGGCGTCGCCGCCGAGCGACGACGATGCGAGCGCCCGGGTGATCTCGGGAGGTGCGTTGATGATCCAGTTCGGTCCGACGAGCAGGCTGACGGGAGTCATCGTGTCTGCCGCCGTCTGGTACAGCCCGGACCGGACCTGATCCTGGCCGAGTCTCGGCGGATCAGCGAAAACCATGAACACGTCCGTATCTCCGCAGTGCCCGGACTCCTTCGCAGCCTTGACACGGTTGTCCTGCATCCAAGCCGGACACGTCAATCCGACCGCGATCGCAGCGTCTCGAAGCGCCGTCACGCTGCCATATGAGGCATTGGGGATGACGGCTGCTGTCGAGCTCGTCGACGCGACCGACGGAGCCGCGCTAGTCGTGGTAGTTGCTATCGTCGTCGGCTCAATCGTCGTCGATGTCACCGGCGGGGTCATCGACCCGGGCGCTGAGGTTGGCCTTGCTGAGCAGGCTGCGAATGCCAGGCCGACGGCGATCACGGCTGCGGATGTGAGGAGCCTGTGTCTTGTCATGCGCACAGCCTAGAGGATGTGTGGGACCGACGGGCCAGAACTACAGCGATGTAGTTCCCGCCAGAGCGTCGAACAACTGTTCGAGTGCTGCTAGTGTGAGGGCACTCCGCCTCACTCGCCGACGAGAGGAGCCACCCGTGAAACCACCCACCAAACCCGACCCGTGGATCCTGCTCGAGGCCCTCGGGTGGCAGGTCGTCGCCGTCACGACACTGCCCTTCGACGCCTATCTGGTGCCACGCTGCCGGATCGTCCTCATCGCGGCGTCGCTCACCGAGGATCACGCCGCGCACGTCGTCCGACACCTCATCGCCGACGCGGCGAGCCTATGCTTGGCGCCAGCGTAGCTTCGAGTCCTTCGCCGTTGTCTTGCACACCATCGACGTTCCCTTCGCGGTCCTCCCGGTGGCTCCTGGCACTGAGCAGAACGCGCCGGGCGTCACGACCTTGGCGGCAGATGTTGTCTTCGGTGCTGGCTTTGCGGTTGTGGTCACCGGCTCCTGCGTGGTGGCCTTAGTCGTGGTGGCCGGCGGCCTGGAGGTCGTGGACGTCGTCGCCGACGGCGACGGCTGCGCGGTGGGAGTCGCCGCGAATGTTGTCGAGACCGCGGTCGGTGTCGTCACGGCCGGGGTGAATGGTGTCATAGGTGGTGGAGGGGGTGCGCTGCTGGCGGCGGCCACCGTCGCCGGGGCGGCATGGGGTGGCGTCGTCGCCGACGAGGTGTGCTCCGTGGTTGCCGCGGTCGAGACGGCCGAAGCGGTTGCGGCCAGCGGTGGGGCCGGCGCGGCGCCACCCGAACCGCCCGCCGCGCCGCCGATCCCCGCGATCGCCACAACAGCGGCGACTACCGCCGACGCCTTCGGATGCGCCCGCACCAGCGCGAGGATCCTACCGAGCCACGCCACGACCGGACACTCTCGCGTTCGCCTCATCGTCGACGGTGATCGGCACCCCGTCGCCGTCGTCCACGCCGATCCGTACGGCCTCGGCCGGCACCATCACCTTGATCAGCCGGTCGAGCACGACCCGCTGCTCGCGGGTCAGGTGTTTCGCCTGCTCGGGCGGTGTCCATGGCTCACCTGGATCCGGGGTCTTGCCGAGCGCGGCGCGGGCCTCGTCCACGGACACGGGCAGCACCGAGGCGAACGCCTCCAGGGTCCTGTCGGTCACATCCCCGTGGCGGCCGCCCATGATGACCGACACGGTGGCCGACGTCAGACCGGAGCGGCGCGCCACCTCGCGCTGCACAGACCCTCAGCAATATCACGCCAGACTCGCGGAACCCGGCGATCCTGGAGGCCCGCCGCTCCGAGGACGAACCGTGAACGAGGTCATCGCCCTCGGAGCCGGGGTCCACCAACTCACCCTTGGGGCGATCACGCTGATCGCCCTCCTGCTGATCCTCGCGGTCGTGATCCTCACGGCCGGAATAATCGAAAGAAAGGAAACACATCATGGACGGACCTGAACTCGGCACTGCCGAGGCCATCGAGATTCCGCTCGACAGCCAGGACATCCCCGACGACGACGATGTTGCAGCCGCTATCGCAGATCTGGAGGGAGACGCTGATGGCGACGTTTAGCCCCCTGGTCGACGAGCTGCTGCCCACCAACAAAGCAAACACCCGGGGCGGCCTCGTCCCGAACAACACCATCGTCCACGGATGGGCCGGAACGAACCGGGCCAGCGTCATCGCCACCCTGGTCACCGGGCCGGCCAGGGCGTCCACGAACTACATCATTCAGGGCGACTGGATCGCCGGGTCCGTACCGGAGGAACTGCGCGCCTGGACGAGCGGGAGCAACACGTTCGACTCGGCGGCGATCACCGTCGAGAACGCTAACAGCGGAGGGGCCCCCGGCTGGCCGTTCTCGGCGGCGACCGTCGACAGCCTCGTCGCGCTGATCGCCGACTGCGCCCGCCGCTACGGCAAGACGTCGATCGCCCACGGCTGGCGTCCGCAGGGCTCCCCGGTGTGGGGGGTAATCGGTCACCGCGACGTCCCGGCCCAGTCGACCGCCTGCCCCCAGTCGCTGTGGGCGCGGCTCGCCGATCTGGCCGACCGGGCACTTCAGCAGCTCACCGAGGCACCGACCCTCGCCGCCACCACCTACCGAGTGCGCCCCGGCGACACCCTCTGGGCCATCGCCCGCATGTTCCTCGGCGACGGGAACCGGTGGCCCGAGATCCAGGCCGCGAACAACATCCGCAATCCGGACATCCTGATCATCGACACACGGCTGATCATCCCGGACGGAGCGCCTGCACCGAGCGCCACCATCCACGTCGGGGGCCGGGCCAAGTTCACCGGCACACGCGACTACGGAGGCCGACGCCTCCAGACATGGACCACCGGAACGACGTTCGACGTCATCGGCATCACCGGGCCAAGGGTTGTGATCGGCGCCGGCAAGGCCGTCACCGCCGCCGTCAACATTGCCGACCTCCAGCCGATGTAGGCAGCACGATGGTGAACCGGCCCCGGTGGCTGACCCTGCCCCAACCCGCGACAGGCCTCATCCTCGCGGCCGCCACCACGCTCGCCGGCGCATCCGTCGTCGTCGGAACCGTCCCCGCCTGGGCCTGGAACGCCTCCTCGGCCATGACCCTGATCCCGCGATGGCTCGAGGGCATCGTCGGCGCCACCGCACTACTCGGCGGCGCCATCACCGCCTGGTCATGGCGTCCCACCCGACGCATCACGATGGTGCTCCGCGCCCGCCGTGCCGGCACGATCATCGCCACACCCGGCCTCGCCGGCTACGCCCTGATCGTCGGCACCGCACCCCAACACGGATCCCTCGCGGCGGCGATCATCTCCGCCGGGCTCCTCGCCGGAATGTGGGCCGAAGCCCTCGACGCAATCCGACTCGAACGCACCCTATGACTAGGAGGTGACCACGTGAGCGAATGGTCGACCGTCGTCACAGCCCTCGTCGGCGGTGGCGCCATGGCGGCTATCATCACCGCCGTGTCCAGCTGGCTCAAGGACCGACACAAGCCGGCGATCGAGGTCGCCGACAGCATCGTCGCGAACGCGAAAGCCAACGCGGACACGGCCCTCGACATGGCGAAACTCGCCCGCGAGGAGAACGCCGAACTACGCCAGCGCGTCGCCGCCCTCGAAGCCCGCCTCCAGGCCACCCTCGACGAACTCGAGTCCTGCGAAACATGGGAGACAGCGCTCCGCGTCCACTGGGACATTCTGCGGCAGTCGCAGACACCACCGCCGCGGCCCGTCGGCCGCGACCCGCCGCCCGCACGCTAGCCACGGGACACCTACTACACCAAGATAGCGCCCCACCCGACCAGGGTGGGGCGCTGTTTCCGCGTCTTAGGAGGTCGCGTCGTACCGGTCGATTCTCGTCGCCCACTCGGTCGCCGTTGCGGACAGTTCGCGTAGTGCTGCCGCGAGTTCACCCGGTACGCGGTATGGGATCGGCTCGGCTGGGTTGCGTCGCCACTGGTAGACGGTGTCGCGTCGGACACCGAGCGCCTCCGCGATCCATGTGTCCGACACGCCCAGCGCGGTCTTGAGTGCCTCTAGCTATACCCCTATTGTTGTAGGGGTGTCTAGTCGTTCAGGTATCTCAGGAATCCAGGCCTTCGATGGGCACCACGACACCATCCTCGCGGCGGAGGATCAGCCAGCTCGGCCGGCTGCGATCAGATCGCCGAGCCGGTCCACGACACCCGCGAGATGGTCCTGCGCGACCTCCTGATACCGCATCGCCATCGCCGGCGTCGTGTGGCCGGCCACATGCTGAAGTTCGCGGACAGTCGCCCCGGCCGCCGCGAGATACGTCAGGCCGACGTGGCGCAGATCATGGAACCGCAGGTGGTCCCCGTCAAGTCCGGCCGCCGCGCACGCCCGCTTGAAGGCCTGGAGCCACGCGGTTGTCCCTACATGCCCTCCGGACGACGACCAGAACAGCAGCCCGTCGGGGCCGATCTGCGCATGGTCGCGGAGGTGAGCCTTCACGTCACCGATCAGCGGCGCCGGGATCGCGACCGTGCGGCGGCCCGCGTCAGTCTTCGGATCGGCCACCACATCCGCACCATGCACCCGGACTACCGCCCGGGCGATCGTCACCGTCGCGGCCGTGACGTCGATGTCGCGGCGACGCAGTTCGCGGATCTCGCCCGAACGCAGCCCGCACCACGCCCCGAGCAGCACCCCGAGACGCCAGCGGGCTGGCACAATCGCATCCGCGACCGCCTGCACCTGCGCCGGAGTCAACGGGTCGACGACCCGGCGCCGCGACGATACCCCGGCGCCGCGCACCTGACACGGCGACACCTCGATCAGGCCGTCATCCACGGCGGTTCGCATGATCGTCCGCAACAGGGCGTACGCTAGGTCGCACGTCCGTCGCCGGCTGTGATCCAGGCCACGCCACCAGGCCGCGACCTCCGGCTTGCCGATGGACGGAATCGGCTTGTCGCCGAGCACGGGCAGGATGTCCAGCCGGAGCAGACGCCCGTAGAGGGCACGGGTCGTCTCACGTGTCCGCGACTGCGCCAGCCACCGCTCCGCATAGGTGCGGAGCGTGATCTTCCCGGCCGGCGTCCCGTCCGCGTCGTGCGGACGGCGCAACGCCGGAGCCTGCCACTCGCCCCGCTCGATCAGACGCCACTCGTCCGTCAGCCAGCCCTCGGCCGCGGCCTTCGTCGTGTACGTCACCGCTGCCGAGTACCGCACAAGGTCAGGGCCGACGTAGCGCGCCCGGTAACGCCCGGACGGAAGCGCGTTGACCGTGCCGAATCCTCGCCTGGGCATGTTCCCTATCACCTCGTCGCCGTGGGCACTACGTGGGCAATCTGACCCTATCAGGTCACCGGTGATCCGTCTCAATTACGCACCGACAAGGCGTAAACGCCTGTCACGGTAGTGGCGGGTGAAGGGTTCGAACCTCCGTAGGCATTCGCCGACAGATTTACAGTCTGCTCCGATTGACCACTCCGGCAACCCGCCGTGCCGGGGCGGTCTTCCCCGGCGAGCGTCCACCCTACCAGGCGGCCAAGCGTCGCGCGAACCGGGAGCGCTCCCGGAGCCCGGGGCGTCGTGGGAGAATGGGGCTCACCGGCGAGGAGGATGCCATGGCCCAGGACAGCTCGTTCGACATCGTGAGCAAGGTCGACCGCCAGGAGGTCGACAACGCGATCAACCAGGCCGCGCAGGAGGTGCGCACCCGGTTCGACTTCAAGGACACCGGCGCATCGATCCGCTGGTCGGGCGAGGACGTGGCGATGGAGGCCGATGGCGAGGAGCGCGTCAAGGCCGTCTGGGACGTGTTCCAGAGCAAGCTGATCCGCCGCGGCGTGAGCCTGAAGGCCGTGAAGGCGACCGACCCGAAGCTGTCGGGCAAGACCTGGCACATGACCGCGTCCCTGCGCAACGGCATCGCCGCCGACAGTGCCAGGGTGATCGTGAAGCTGGTGAAGGACGAGGGGCCGAAGGCCGTCCGGACCCAGGTGCAGGGCGACGAGGTCCGCGTGTTCGGCAAGAGCCGCGATGACCTCCAGACCGTCCAGCGCCTCGTCCGCGAGGCCGACCTCGACGTCGCCGTGCAGTTCGTCAACTATCGCTAGCTGGCGCGCCCGGGCCGGGGGTGCGGTCGCTTACTCCTTCCTCGCGCCTGCGGTCGGCGCGGTGGCTGTGGGTTACTATGCGCTGAGAGGCATGTGCCTCAAGCTGATCTACATCGACGGCGTGGCGTATCCGTCCTTCCCTTCCGGAGGTGACTGCCGGTGACCGGTGCCCTGGGTGCGGCCCGCGGCCCCATTCCTGGTCCAGGCCGCTTCACGCACGAACATGCGGATCGGGCGAGACGGGGGGCCGTATGAGTGACGCCGTACAGATCGCGTGGGGCGTGGTGTGGGTCCTGGGCGGTTTGGCTGTCGGGAGTGTCGGCCGGATCGGGGTCGCCCGGCGTTGGTGGCTCCTGTCCGGGATTGCCGGTCTCGGCATTGTCGCCATGGTTGCCATGTCATTACGCACATCGCTGTCCGCACTCTCGGTGTTTCACTTCGCGATCGGCGCGCTGGCAGTGGCGGTCGGCAGCATCGTGACGGGCTGGATTCTCGACCGGCGCGCCGGCTCGTCTCGGCAGTCCTGAGCTCCTCGACACTCGGGGGCGACCAGGGACGTCAGTCACGACGTGCGCCGCCGAGGGAGCCACCAGTCGATGTCAGGATCGCGTCAAGACCGGTCAGGATGCCGTCGGGGTGACAGCGCGCGCCTGACCCGCCGGAGCAGCATGGTGCCACGTGATCGTCGAGTACGTGGTCGCCGCGGTGTTCGGCGTGTCGCTGTTGGGCTACCTGATCTTCGCCCTCGTCCGGCCGGAGCGCTTCTAGCGTGGGTACCTGGACGTGGGTCGCGGCGGTCGCGACGGTGGCCGGGCTGGTCGCCCTGATCCATGTGCCCCTGGGGCACTACGTCCACGGGGCGTTCACCAGCGAGCGCGACACGCGCGCCGAGCGGCTCGTCTACCGGCTGACCGGTGTGGACGCCCACACGGAGCAGCGGTGGTCCGTCTACGCGCTGTCGGTCGTCGCGTTCTCCGCGGTGTCGCTGGTCGTGCTGTGGCTGCTGATCGTGCTGCAGGGGCACCTGCCCGGCTCGCTCGGCCGCTCGATGGGCCTCGACACGGCGTTCAACACGGCCGCGTCGTTCGTGACGAACACCAACTGGCAGTCCTACGCCGGGGAGACGGGGGCGGGCTACCTCGTCCAGGCGCTGGGGCTGACGGTGCAGAACTTCGTGTCGGCGGGCGTGGGCCTCGCGGTGGCGGTCGCCGTGATCCGCGGTCTGGCCCGCCAGGAAACCGACCGCCTGGGCAACTTCTGGGTCGACCTGACGCGCGGGGTCCTGCGCGTGCTGCTGCCGCTGGCCTTCGTTGGGGCGGTCGTGCTGGTGCTCGGCGGGGTGATCCAGAACCTCAGCGCCCCGCACGTCGGAACGACGATCGCCGGCGGCGAGCAGACGATCCAAGGCGGCCTGGTGGCGTCCCAGGAGGCGATCAAGCTCGCGGGCACGAACGGCGGCGGTTTCTTCGGCGCGAACTCGGCGCACCCGTTCGAGAACCCGACGGGGTGGACGAACCTCGTCGAGATGCTGCTGATCCTGGCCGTGCCCTCGGTGCTGCCCCGCGTCTACGGGCTGATGGTGGACGACGCTCGTCAGGGCTGGACGATGGCGGGCGTGATGGCCGGGCTCGGGATTGGCGGCATGGCGCTGACGAGCTGGCTGGAGACGTCCCGGGGCGGTCTGGAGGGCATCGAGCAGCGCTTCGGGACGGCCTGGTCGGGCGTGTTCGCGTCGGTCACGACGAGCACCTCGACGGGGGCGGTCGACGCGGCCCACGAATCGTTGACGCCGCTCGTCGGCGGCGTGGCGATGCTGAACATGATGCTGGGCGAGCTGTCGCCGGGCGGGGTCGGCACGGGCCTGTACTCGATGCTCGTGATGATCGTCGTGACGGTGTTCATCGCCGGCCTCACGGTGGGACGCACCCCGGAGCTGCTGGGCAAGACGATCGGCGCCCGCGAGATCCGCCTGGCGGCGCTGGCGATGCTGGTGTCGCCGGCGCTGGTGCTGGTCGGCACGGGCGTCGCGCTCGTGCTGCCGGCCTCGAAGGCGGCGCTGTCGACGAGCGGCGCGGCCGGACTGTCGGAGATGCTGTACGCGTTCACGTCCGCGGCGAACAACAACGGCTCGGCGTTCGCCGGGCTGGCGGCCGACCAGCCGTTCTTGAACATCGTGCTCGGGCTGGTGATGCTCACCGTCCGGTTCGTGCCGATCGTCGCGGTGCTGGCGCTCGCCGGGGGGATGGCCGGCCAGAAGCGGCGTCCCGTCACGGCCGGCACGATGCCCACCGACACGCCGACGTTCGCGGTGTTCCTGGTGGTCGTCATCGTGCTCGTCGCGGGTCTGACGTACTTCCCGTCGCTGGCGCTCGGCTCCATCGCGCAGGGGCTGTCGTGACGAAGCATCCGCGTCCCGCCGCCCCCGGGCTGTTGACGACGGCGCTCGCCGCGCTGCCGCTGGCGCTGCGCAAGCTCGACCCGCGCCACCTGATCGGCAACCCGGTGATCTTCGTCGTGTGGGTCGGCTCGGTCGCGACGACGGTGCTCGCCGCGATCCATCCGTCGGTGTTCGCCCTCGCGATCGCCGTGTGGCTGTGGGTCACGATCGTGTTCGCGAACCTCGCGGAGGCCATCGCCGAGGGGCGGGGCAAGGCGCAGGCCGACACGCTGCGCGCCGCGCGGCGCGAGACGGTGGCGCGCCGGCTCGCCGCGGACGGCGAGGAGATCATCCCCGCGACGAACCTGCTGGTTGGCGACCGGGTCGTCGTCGAGGCCGGCCAGGTCATCCCGGGCGACGGCGACGTCGTGGAGGGCGTGGCCTCGGTCGACGAGTCGGCCGTGACGGGGGAGTCCGCGCCGGTGATCCGCGAGGCGGGCGGCGACCGCTGCGCCGTCACGGGTGGCACGACGGTGCTGAGCGATCGGATCGTCGTGCAGATCACGGCGAAGCCGGGGGAGACGTTCATCGACAAGATGATCGCGCTCGTCGAGGGGGCGGCCCGTCAGAAGACCCCGAACGAGCTGGCGCTATCGATTCTCCTTGTCACGCTCACGATCATCTTCCTGCTGGCCGTCGGCGCGCTGCCGCTGCAGGCGGGCTACTCGGGCACGCGGCTGCCCGTGGTCGTGCTCGTCGCGCTGCTGGTGTGCCTCATCCCGACGACGATCGGCGCGCTGCTGTCGGCGATCGGCATCGCCGGCATGGACCGGCTCGTGCGCTGCAACGTGCTGGCGATGTCGGGCCGGGCGGTCGAGGCGGCCGGCGACGTGTCCACGCTGCTGCTCGACAAGACCGGCACGATCACCTTCGGCAACCGCCGCGCGAGCGAGGTGTTCCCGCTCGCGGGGGTGAGCCGGGACGACCTTCTCGAGGCCGCGCTTCGCAGCTCGCTGGCCGACGAGACGCCCGAGGGGCGCTCGATCGTCGAGTTCGCCCTGGCGGCCGGAATCCCCACTCCGCCGGAGGTGTCCGTCCTCGTGCGGTCGGGGGCCGTGGTCGTGCCGTTCAGCGCGCAGACCCGCATGTCGGGGATCGATCTCGCGGACGGCGTCCAGGTGCGCAAGGGGGCGGGTTCGCAGGTCGCCGCCTGGGTCGCCGAGGAGGGCGGGACCACCCCGGATGCGCTCGAACCGGTCGTGGACGAGGTCGCCCGGGCCGGGGCGACGCCGCTGGTCGTGGCGTGCCGGAACAAGGACGAGGCCCCGCGCGTGCTGGGCGTCGTCGAGCTGAAGGACGTCGTGAAGCCGGGCATGGCCGACCGCTTCGCCCAGCTCCGCGCGATGGGCATCCGCACGGTGATGGTGACCGGCGACAACCCCCTGACCGCGCGCGCGATCGCGGCCGAGGCGGGCGTCGACGACTACCTGGCGGAGGCGACGCCGGAGGCCAAACTGGCGCTCATCAAGGCCGAACAGGGCACCGGCCGGCTGGTCGCGATGACCGGCGACGGCACGAACGACGCCCCCGCGCTGGCCCAGGCGGACGTCGGCGTCGCGATGAACACGGGCACCTCGGCGGCGAAGGAGGCCGGCAACATGGTCGACCTCGACTCCGACCCGACGAAGCTCATCGACATCGTCGCGATCGGCAAGCAACTGCTCATCACGCGCGGCGCGCTGACGACGTTCTCCATCGCG
>Ga0209629_10003210_pt1 | contig 11581 bp, 12 predicted proteins | sample TergutCu122P5_FD_187286 | JGI IMG/M metagenome (GOLD analysis project Ga0209629, IMG submission 187286) | Cubitermes ugandensis P5 segment gut microbial communities from Kakamega Forest, Kenya - Cu122 P5 (SPAdes) (version 2) | ecosystem: Host-associated > Arthropoda: Insects > Digestive system...
GGATCGGGGAAAGTTCGGCCGACACAGGAACCCATACAGTTACCCTGAACAATCTGAAGATCAGTGTGACGAATACTAATGCTTATGGTCAGTGGAAAGGCAAAATCGCTCTGATCGGTGACAACGAGCTGATCGCAGCAAGCGCGGGCGAATCCGGGATCTATTCGAACGGCGACCTTACGATCGACGGCGCAGGCACACTTACGGTTCAGGGCGGCGGCGCAGGCATCTTACTTCACACCGGGAACCTGACCATTAATTCCTCGGTGACAGCCAACTGCACCGATAACGACAACGCCGTTAACGGCGCCTTAACGCTGACCACAGTAACGACATTCAACATCACCGGGACCGGCAGCCTCACCACGCAGTCCGCCACAGCCGCGAACGGCAGCGGCATCGTTATTAATCCGTCCGGGGCGACCGTTACTATTTCGGGGTCTCTTATCACGAATATACAAGGCTCAAACGGCAGCAATCGCGGTTTCGGCATATATTTCTACGGAGGCGGTAACAACACACTGATCCTGAATCTTACCAACCAGGCGACAATAAAGAGCAGGGCATACAACAGCCCGGCAATTTATCTTTCGGGTTATGGAAACAATAAGATTACGAACAACGGAGCGACAGTAACATTCGAGGGCTGGATCGGAGAGGCCAGCGCGCCCGGTATCAGCGTACCAGGCAATCTTACGTTTGACGGTACAGGCAACATCGTCGTGATAGGAGGACAAGGGATATATGTCGGAGGCAACACCGTACTCACGATCAACACCAACGTCACCTCCACTGCCACTGCCCCCAACTATCAGAGTATTGACTCATCGAACAGTCCGGGCTTTACAATCACCAGCACGAACGGCAGCACGCTTACCACCACCGGAAACGGCACGGGTTATGGGATATACCTAATACCTAACAACATTCTTACGCTGAGCGGCAATGTCACCGTCAACGCGATCGGCGGCGCAACCGGCTCCGGTCTCGCTCTCAGCGGCACCGGAACGGTGAAGGTCACCGACGAGAACCCGACGCTCAACGTCACCAACAACAGTGGCGCGACAGAGACGCACAGTTTCACAATGATCCCGGCAAGCGGCTATCAGTGGGCGCTCTCTGGCAGTGCGGCGAAGACCAATGCTGCCGACCTGCTGACGGCTTCGCCTCTGTCGATCACCATTCCGGCAAGTACGTCCGGCACGATCAAGCTGGCGCCAGCTTTGGTAACAAGCGTATCTGCCAGTCCGGCGACCATCGCAAGCGCCGGCGGCGCAAGCACAATCACCGTAAGCGGAAGCAACCTGTTTAGCGGTGTAACCGTGACCGCTTTTGACGGCGCAACGCCGACCACTATAACAGGTCTCACTACCGGCAGTCCCACCGCTCAGACCATTTCCCTCACCTTCCCTGCGAACACATCGACGACCGCCGACAAGGTATATACCATTCAAGTGTCGCTCGACAACGGAGCGACGTGGGTCGCGCAGACCACCACCATTACGGTGAGCAAGGCGACGCCTCTCGTCAACGCTGCCACGCCGACCATCACTGCTCAACCGCAAAATGCGACTGTGACCACAGGCAGCAGCGTAACGCTTTCCGTTACGGCAACCGTCCCCGCCGGCACACTTTCCTACCAGTGGTACAACGGCAACGGAACAGCCATCCCCGGCGCCACCGCAAGTACGTATTCACCTTCGACAGCAACTGCCGGTACCTATACGTATTATGTAGTGGTCACCAATACCAACAACGGCGTCACCGGCACGAAAACGGCCACGGCAACCAGCAGCACGGTTACGGTGACGGTCAATGCAGACGTTAATCCTCCGGTACCTCCGGTCATACAGCGGCAAATCATTATTCAGCAACCTCCCGAAGGAGTGCTCGTTCAACCGTCAGCCGGCGTACATTATGTTGAAATATATCATGACTTCACCTTCAAGCTGACATTCCTCCATCGAGAGATTTACGAAGTACATACCGACCGCCTGACACCCGCCGGCAAACAGGAAGAACTCGCTGGCAAGAAAAATGCGAACGGCGAATATGAATATACAATCCATAACGTCATTGCACAGCCGGTTTATGTCTATATCGGCCCGAACACACTCGGCTCGGTTGCGAACGAAAACGTTGAAAAAGCTGCCGTCTGGTCGTATGACAATACATTGTATATACAGTCTTCTCGCGAAGACGTCGCCAGCATCTATTCCATCGCAGGGATATTGCTCAAACGCATTGATGTCCCCGAAGGCGGTATCAGCCAGCCACTTGCCAAAGGCGTTTATATCGTGACACTGAAAGATGGATCAGCGCACAAGGTGATCATCAGGTGAACATTGAAATCTGAACCGTGATTTTTACAAGATGCTCAAGATTAACAGGATTATATTACAAAAAAAATCTTGAGCATCTTTTAATCCTGTAAAAATCATGGTTCAGACTCTTTTAGTTATCAGCGGACAGTTATCAGTTTTCAGCATTTCCCGACAACTGATAACCGCAAACTGAAAACTGTTTTGTATCTTTGCGGTGGAATTAAAAAGTATAAAGACTATGGCAACCATTTCTATGTTTTACGGAATTATCATATCCATGATGTATATGGATAACAAACGACATGCCATCCCTCATATTCATGCGGATTATCAGGGACAAAGTGTTGTACTTTCAATTCCTGACGGAGAAATTTTGGCAGGAAGTTTTCCTTCTAAAAAATTGAAACTTGTAAGCGCGTGGATTGAAATTCATCACGAAGACTTACTGGCAAATTGGGAATTGGCTGTTAATGGTAAAACTGTCTTTACGATTGATCCTTTAAAATAATTATTTAAGATGAATCCGAAAGTAATAAAAGTTCAGCCCGAACAAAACTATATGCTTACCCTTTGGTTTACAAATGGCGAGCATAGACGTTTTGATATGAAACCCTACCTTGATTTCGAGGTATTTCAAGTATTAAAAGACCAAAAGTTGTTTAATACCGCAACCACGTTTTTAGGTAGCGTTACATGGTCTAATAATTCCGATTTAAGTTATGATACACTTTACTTGGAGGGAGTTCCAATATAAGTTAGTTTCAATCAAAGCGAGCAAAAGCGTGTAAACCAATAAAAAAGTTTACACGCTTTTTTTATTACCTCACCACCGACCCCTCTCCAACTTGGAGAGGGGCAAGGGGAGAGGAAAATAAACGTTCTTTGACATATTGGTTTACACGCTTTATAGTTATCAGCGGACAGTTATCAGTTTTCAGCATTTCCTGACAACTGATAACCGGAAACTGAAAACTATTCCGTATCTTTGCGGTGGAATATAAAAAAAAAGATTATGACAGTAGAACAAATTGATGATGAAGTAATCATCCGCTTGCCTAAATTCGTGGATGTTGAAACGCTACAAAGAATGATAAATTTACTCTCGTTAAGAGAAGCGACATCCCGCAGTATAGCCACGCAGGAAGACATTGATTTGCTCGCCAAAGAAGCAAACGAAGGTTGGTGGACAAAAAATCGCAGTAGATTTATAAAATGAGAATCGTAGTAGATACAAACATTGTATTTAGCGCGTTAATCAATGCGAGGGCTACGATTCCGGACATTATTATTGCACCTTTTAGCAGGTTTCAATTTTACACTTCCGATTTTTTATTTGACGAGATGGAAAAGCATAAAGTTAAACTGCAAAAATCTTCAAAGATGACGGAAAAAGAGATAAACAGAGCGATAACGAATCTTTTTAAGTATATTAATGTCATTTCGTTAGATATTATTCCACAAAAAATTTGGTTGGCGGCAGAAGCTCTGACTATGGATATAGACCCCGACGATATATCATTTGTGGCCTTATCTATTTTTTTAGACGCCTATTTGTGGACAGGCGATAAAGTTCTTTATAGTGGTCTTATAAACAAAGGATATGACAAAGTTTTATTAACATCTGAATTGGGAAGAATGTAGATTTCTAAATTTTCAACGATACGAATGCAAAAGCGTGTAAACCAATTAAAAAGTTTACACGCTTTTTTTATTACCTCACCCCCGACCCCTCTCCAACTTGGAGAGGGGCAAGGGGAGAGGAAAATAAGCGTTCTTTGACATATTGGCTTCCACGCTTTATAGTTATCAGCGGACAGTGATCAGTTTTCAGCATTTTCTGACAACTGATAACCGGAAACTGAAAACTATTTTGTATCTTTGCAGTGGAATATAAAAAAAACGATTATGACAGTAGTAAGCAGCAAGGAGTTTGTGACCAATCAGAAACGGTATTTTGATTTGGCTATCAATGATGATCTTTTTATAAAAAGAGGCAAGAATATTTTTCAACTTATTTGTACAACGGTCGACAACAGTATAAATGATGCGGATGACCTCGACGACGATTATATCACAAAAGAAGAATTACTTGCGGGTATATACGAGGATATTGATAAATTTTACGCAAATAGATGAAAATAATATACTTAAAAAAGGTTCGCACCTATTTTGAAATCCTTATACCAAAACTGCATGAATTGGGTTATTTCAGTTATAAGGAGACAGCAAAAAAGTATGTGGACGAAATTTTTATCGAAATTGAAAAGCAACTTCCAACTCAAAGACACAGACCGGCGCCGGCGCGTTTTGAAAAATATGGGCAAGACCTGAAATATATTGTGATAAGGAAAAACAAAATTACACATTGGTACGTATTCTTTCAAACAACATTAAAAGGTGGTGAAACAATTTACAAGGTACGCTATATTGCAAATAACCATGTAATTGCTCAATACCTGTAATTGATAAACCCTAAAACGGACAAAAGCATTTACACGTTTATAGTTATCAGCAGACAGTTATCGGTTTTCAGCATTTCCTGACAACTGATAACCGGAAACTGAAAACTATTCCGTATCTTTGCGGTGAAAATAAAAAAATAAGGTTATGGACAAGACAACAAGCGTTAATTTAGAAACTGATCTTTTAAATGAAGCAATGACGATTAGCGGGATGACTACACCACAAGCCGTTATTTACGAGGCATTGCAAGAATTTGTGAGGACATATAACAATCGCAAAAAAATTCTAAATTACAAAGGGAAAAATATTTGGGAAGGCAATTTAGACGAAATGAGATTAACAAGATGAAACACGTATTAGTAGATACTTCCGTATGGATTGATTTTTTTAATGAAAAAACAATCTCGCCGAAGTCAGAGATATTGCAAAGATTAATCGAAAACAATGATTTAATTTATATCTGTCCTGTAATATATCAGGAAATACTGCAGGGAATAAGGGACGATAATACATTTGAAGATATTAAGAACATAATACAGGACTTTAATATGCTCAGATTTAATATAATGGAAGTTACTAATACAGCAATAGAAATATTCCGAAATTTGCGAAAATCGGGAATTACCATTCGAAAATCAAATGATTGCCTAATTGCTGCTTATGCAATTTTGGGTGATTTGTATTTATTACACAAAGACAGAGATTTCGAAAAAATGACTAATCACGTTAATCTGAAAATAGTATAAATTCTCTTTCACATCCGAACGAACTAAAGCGTGTAAACCAATTTAAAAAGTTTACACGCTTTTTTTTGTGTCTGTCTTCAAAAAACGTTGAATCTATGGCGTGTGGATAAGTACAATCTTATCCTTGCACAGCCTGCATGACCCTTAACAGATTACCTCCCCATATTTTCCGAATACTTTCATCGTCAAAGCCGACGTCTAACAGTCGCATCGTAATCTGTATCAACTCATTGGATGAGCGACAACCGATCACTTCGCCGTCGCCGTCAAAATCAGTACCAATACCTGCATAATCAACGCCCACCAAATCAGCTACATGACAGATATGACGAATCACATCGCTCAAAGAAGCCTCGTCAGGATTTTGATTGACAAATTCCTTATACATACAAATCTGCATCACACCGTTTTTGGCAGCCAGCGCTTTAATCTGATTATCATTCAGGTTGCGCCGGTGATCGGTCAATGCGCGAACGGACGAATGGGAGGCAATGACCGGCATACTGCTCAGTTGCAACACGTCATCAAACGTCTTTTCTGAAGCATGCGAAACATCAATCATTATCCCCAATCTGTTCATGGCCGCTACAACCTCTTTGCCGAAGGGACTCAGTCCATTCCACTCTGCAACACCGGCGGCAGAATCGCAAATATCATTATTCCCGTTATGGCACAAGGTGATGTAAGAGACGCCTAATTCTTTGAACTTTGTCAAATTGGCGATATCCTTTCCGACGGCATATCCATTTTCAATCCCCATGAAAACAGCCTTTTTCCCGACTGCTTTTAACAGACGCACATCTTCAGGAGTACGGGCAATCCCCATCCATTGCGAATTTTTCGCTTCCTGTCTGATGACATGCGACAAGCGTTCGAGCGTATAATCAGTTGCTTGTTGCGATGAAATCGCATCGCGTGAACCTTGCGGAATATAAACCGCCATAAATACAGCATCCAGATGCCCCTCTGCCATCAACGGAAGATTGACTTTCCCGCCTTCTTTCCTGCCCAAATCAAAGCCGGCAGGGAAAAGCATCGGCGTATCTGTATGAGAATCAATCGTGATGATTTTTTTATGTAACTGCTTCGCTGTTGCAAAGCGTTTGGCGCGTCCCACAAGGTAGCGGAATAGATTCATCATTTCTTCATTCCCGCTTACCGCCATCGGTTCAGGATGCCACTGTACGCTAATTATATTGTATTCAGGATGTTCCATTGCTTCAATCAATCCATCTGTTGCGATGCCGGTAGCGATAAATTCGGGCGCAACATCTTTGACCGCCTGATGATGAAATGAATTTACCCCGATGACGTCATTTCCCTGCATAATCATGCTCAGCTTTGAATTTTTATCCAAGATTTGCACTTCATGGGAAGCGCAATGGCGTGGTTCTGACTGGTTGTGTTGCAGTGCATCCGGAGAAAACTGGACATGAATATCCTGATACAAAGTACCTCCGAAAGCAGCATTGATCAATTGATGCCCTCGGCAAATGCCCAGTATCGGCAGTTGACGGTTGAAGGCCAGCTTCAGCAACATCAAATCATACGTATCACGATAAGTATCAACATTTCCCAATTCAGGGATCGGTTCTACGGACAAGTAATTGGGGTCAATATCTGTTCCTCCCGAAAAAATGATCCCGTCTAATTTTTCGACAATCGCAGACAACACACCGACATCAGCCATCGCCGGAATGAGCACAGGCACGCCGCCTGCCTGCATGACCGACTGATAATAAGGGTCTGCTATACAGGATATACCTTCTTTTCGATTCGCAGAAATGCCAATCAGGGGCAGTTGATAAGGCGTTTCTGCCGTCGTGAAATCATCCACTTCCCTGTACAAAGCTATCAACTCGGGGGCTAATACAAATTGGCCATTCTTAGTCATATTGTTTTATTTTAAACTTGCAAACCGATACAAGGAAAGAAACGCTGAAATCCCTCGAAGCCCACAACACCCCTTGGCCTCAAATAATTGATGCCAACAATATTCCAACCGACTTGTACGGTATCAGGGGAATACCACATATCATCCTGTTTGGCCCCGACGGCACAATCATTGCCCGCGATTTGCGAGGCGACGGCTTGAAAGCAAAAGTGGCGGAAGTGATGCAATAAGTCTGAAAATTATTTCTTCCCAAAAAATCCGCCAAGTAAGCTTGCTACGTCTTCGATTTCAAGTTTACCGTCGCCGTCCTGATCAAGGAGAGACGTCAGAATGTTGTTGCCGCTACCGCCAAGCAGTCCGCCCAAAATATCGGTTAGCCCCGACGTATTGCTCACGCCATCAGAACGTTGCTGCTTTCCGAGAATGCCCATTACGATCGGCGCTGCCATCGCAATGATGCTTGACACTTTGCTGGCATCAACACCGGATTGCTGGCTGATACCGTTTTTAACCGCGCCCAACTGGCTACCGAAAATATGTCCCAGTATACTGTGTCCGTCTGCCGTAGCAGCGCCACTGTTGCCCAGAAAGTCAGTGAGATTGTCTAAAATACTTCCGTCATGCGATTGAAGTGCATTGAGGATATCTTCGCCGCCGCCTGCTGCTGCATTTTTGTGTAAACCGCCCAGCATTGCGGGTAAAGCTGTCGAAAGCACAGAGGCCGTCTGACTGGTGGATGTACCGGTCTGTGCGCCGATTCCACTGATGATTTGTCTTCCCAAATCCGAATTTAATAAATCTGTAATGTTCATTTTATATATTTTTGGTAAAAAGTGCTTTCTATTTTATATTCTATTTATTATCACTTTATTGTGCATTTTATCCGGTTGTATTTAACTACGCATCAATATTGGCATACGTTGCATTTTCCTCGATAAATTCGCGGCGCGGACCAACGTCTTCTCCCATCAGCATGGCAAAAATCGCATCTGCCTCGAAAGCATTTTCGATGGTGATTTGTTTCATTGTTCTGTTCTCCGGGTTCATGGTCGTCTCCCACAGTTGATGGTCGTTCATTTCGCCCAAACCTTTGTATCGTTGCGTATGTATTTGACTTTCACTGCCTCCGCCATATTTGTCGATAAATGCCTGGCGTTGCTGGTCGGTCCAGCAATACTCTTCCACCTTCCCTTTTTTGCATAAATACAACGGCGGGGTAGCCAGGTAAACGTAGCCATTCTCGATCAATCCGCGCATCCGGCGGAAGAAGAATGTTAAAATCAAGGTGGCGATATGACTTCCATCCACATCGGCATCGGTCATTATCACTATTTTATGGTAACGTATCTTGCTCATGTTGATAGCTTTGGGATCTTCTTCGGTGCCGACGGTTACCCCTGTGGCGCGAAAAATATTTTGAATTTCTTCGCTGTCGAAAATCTTGTGATCCATCGCCTTTTCCACGTTCAGGATTTTCCCGCGCAAGGGCAAGATTGCCTGAAAATTACGGTCGCGCCCCTGTTTGGCTGTTCCTCCCGCTGAATCGCCCTCAACCAAGAACAATTCACATTCCGCAGGATTTCTCGACGAACAGTCAGCCAACTTGCCGGGCAAACCGCCACCGGTCATGGGTGACTTTCGCTGAACCAGTTCACGTGCCTTGCGGGCAGCCTGCCGTGCCGTTGCAGCAAGTATCACCTTATCTACTATGATTTTAGCTTCTTTTGGGTGCTCTTCCAAATAGTATCCTAATGCCTCTCCAACCGCCATATCGACAGCGCCCATCACCTCATTATTGCCTAATTTGGTCTTTGTCTGTCCTTCAAACTGCGGCTCTGCCACTTTGATGGAAATCACGGCTGTCAGGCCTTCGCGGAAATCATCTCCCTGAATTTCAACCTTCGCCTTTTCGAGTAATTTGGAATCTTCTGCATATTTCTTTAATGTTCGCGTCAAGCCCCTTCGGAAGCCGGCCAAATGGGTTCCTCCCTCAATCGTATGAATGTCATTTACATACGAAAATACGCTTTCATTATAAGCTGTGTTATATGTCATGGCGACTTCTACCGGGATTCCCTGTTTTTCTGTCACGATATGGATGACGTCGTTGATGAGCGATTCTTTTGCGCGATCAATATATCCTACAAACTCTTTCAATCCCTTTTCGGAATAAAAACGCTCCGATTTAAACGTACCGTCTTCTTTTTGTACGCGTTTGTCCGTCAGCCTGAGCTGGATTCCTGCATTGAGGAACGACAATTCGCGTAACCGGTTGGCTAATATATCATATTTAAATTCGTGAACAATAAAAATCGTATTGTCAGGCATAAAAGTAATCGTCGTCCCTGTCTTGTTGCTGGTACCGACTACTTTGACGTCACTCAACGGCTTCCCGAAAGCATATTCCTGCATGTAGATTTTACCGTTGAGAAAAACTTCAGCTTTCAAATAGGAGGAAAGTGCATTTACACACGACACGCCTACGCCATGCAAACCGCCGGACACCTTATAAGACCCTTTATCAAACTTTCCGCCGGCATGAAGTACGGTTAAGACTACTTCCAGCGCAGATTTTCCTTCTTTCTCATGATAATCGACCGGAATGCCCCGCCCGTCGTCAATGACCGTGATCGAGTTATCTTCATTGATAAAGACTTCTATATGGGTGCAAAAACCTGCAAGGGCTTCGTCAATCGAGTTATCAACTACTTCATTTACTAAATGATGAAGGCCTTTCTCGGACGTATCGCCTATATACATGGCCGGACGTTTGCGTACTGCCTCTAACCCTTCTAACACTTGAATATTCTTGGATGAATATTCGCCATTTGTTACATTTAATTCTTCGTCAATCATTTTTTCTTATTCATTAATAAAAAAACGGAAAAATGCGAAGTGACCATTCTTCACATTCCTTCTTAAAAAAGCAAACAAAGGTAGTGTTTTTTCTTGGAACTAACAAAATCAGATGGAGATAAAATGTTAAATAATTGAAAATAAAACCTTCAACTTTCATCTATAAATCTACGATTGCAATAGCGGATGGAAACTGTAGCCCGTAGGGGAATCGAACCCCTCTTTCAAGAATGAGAATCTTGCGTCCTAACCGATAGACGAACAGGCCTTAAACACAAATGCCGAACTTTAGAAGGCCGGCATTCTGTTTTCTTTGCAGGGATTCAGCCTTTTACGCCTATGCTAACGCATGAACGTGTTTGGCCAGTTTTGATTTCAGATTACCTGCCTTGTTTTTATGTATCACATTCTTTTTCGCCAACTTATCCAGCATTGAACATACGTTGGGATACAGTGTTGTGGCTTCGCTTTTATCTGTTGTCAACCGCAATTTCTTCACTGCATTCCGTGCTGTTTTCGCGTAATACCTGTTTTGCAGGCATCTTGTATTTGCCTGGCGAATTCTTTTGAGTGATGATTGATGATTTGCCATCTTTATCTTTAATTATTAATTGTTAATTGTAGCCCGTAGGGGAATCGAACCCCTCTTTCAAGAATGAAAATCTTGCGTCCTAGCCGATAGACGAACAGGCCTTTTTGCCTTTAAAAAACACCTTTTTTTCATTTGCGCGTGCAAAGGTAGTATATTTCAACGATTCCGACAAATTATATTGTTGTTTTTTTGCAAAAATACTTTAAATTTTTGCCCGCTGAATATCGAACATTGAACTTTAATACCTATCTTTGCGATGATAACAGACAATCAAAAAATATGACTACATCTATTAAATGTATAGGAGTCTTAACATCGGGCGGAGACGCTCCCGGTATGAACGCGGCGATACGTGCGGTGACACGTACGGCCATCTATCACGAAGTTAGCGTCAAAGGTATCTATCGGGGTTACAAAGGGCTCATCACAGACGAGATAGAGACATTTCAGACACAAAATGTCAGCAATATCATCCAGCGGGGCGGAACTATCTTGAAAACAGCCCGTTGTGATGAATTTAAGACGATAGAGGGCCGTAAGTTTGCCTATGATACCTTGTGTAAAGAAGGGATTGACGCATTGGTCGTAATTGGCGGAGACGGAAGCCTCGCAGGTGCAAGAGAATTTGCGCAAGAACATGATGTTCCGATCATTGGTTTACCCGGAACCATCGATAATGACTTGTATGGGACAGATGTCACGATCG
>Ga0209629_10003211_pt1 | contig 11581 bp, 12 predicted proteins | sample TergutCu122P5_FD_187286 | JGI IMG/M metagenome (GOLD analysis project Ga0209629, IMG submission 187286) | Cubitermes ugandensis P5 segment gut microbial communities from Kakamega Forest, Kenya - Cu122 P5 (SPAdes) (version 2) | ecosystem: Host-associated > Arthropoda: Insects > Digestive system...
GCCTTTTCTCATTTCAAATGTGTTCGCGAGCAATATAACACTGTGTCGTGGACAATCTGTTCCTCACGAGCTACAGGTTGAGAGTGCCAGCTATAACCTATATCCTACTTGCGACAGGAACACAGACCCTTTTGCCTCACCCGACTGCCCGTAAACGTTCATTTGTGAATTACGTTACGTCGTTCAAACGTTTATTTTATAACACGCTACTAAAAAGCTGGAAGAGAGTGTTCAATATTTATGTAACTACGTGCAACAAGAGCCCAAAACACATTAATTGAAACCTGGGATAAGGAATTCCAAGAGACAATTCCATGGTTTATGTGCAACCACAGCAACAGGGGAATACTGAAGCCATGACCCTACAACGCATGCCGGCTTAAGTCAACAAACTGATCTGCACGTGAAGATACTAAACGAATGACTGATTTACATATTTCAACAGACCTTAAGATTACTAACTGCGTTGGACTGACATTTGTGCTTGAGAATTCTTACCGAATTTTGGGTCGCAAATTGTAATTTGGGAAAATATTAAATTCCTTCGTGTTTCTTTCAACAAAATCTCTGCAGACACCAGTAACACATACAGGAGATAGACAAAATAAAGGAAACACTACGTGCGACAATATACGAATAAAACTGTATGTGTTGGCTGCACTGAAATAACTTTGGTTGTATCTTTATTTTTTGTTTGTTTAAGCTGTACAGCGCCCGTGTCAATGCATTAAAGAATGCGTTTAGTAACGGTTCGTATGAAAGTTCTGCAAAATGGGAGACCCTCCAGAATTTCAAAGGGGACAGATTGTGGGTGCGCGTTTAGCTGGAGCATCTGTAATAAAAACTGCCACTTTATTAGATGTATCCAGAGCAGCAGTTTCCAAGGTTATGATGACACACACAAATCATGGGAACACATCATCAGCTAATAGGAAACGTGGCCGAAAACCAAAATTAAGTAAAAGAGAGCGCCGTACATTGAACATGATTGTGTCCAAAAAAAATCACACACTACTGCGGCAAAGGTGACATCAGAACTCAATATTCATCTTGAAGACCCTGTTTCCTCAAAAATAGTCCGACGAGAGCTTCACAAATCCAACATCCACGGTAGAGCTGCAATTGCTACACCTCTGACTACTGAAAACAACGCTAAAAGACGAAAAAGATGGTGTGATGATCATAGAATCTGGACGTCTGATGATTGTAAATATGTAATATGGTTAGATGAGTTGTTCTTCACGTTGTTCCCAACATCAGGCCGGGTTTATGTCTGGAAAACGCCAAGGAAACCTATAATTCTGAAAGCCTGGTTCCTACTGTGAAACATGGAAGCGGGTCTGTGATCATTTGGGCAGCAATATCTTAGTATTCTGCTGGTCCTATAATACTCTGAATCGTTGAATTACTGCCAGTGACTGTGTGGACATTTTAGGTAACCAAGTACCTTATGATCCAGATGCTGTTTCATAAAAATGATGCTATTTTTCAAGATGACTATTCGCCCATACATACAGCAAGAATTGTTCATTCTTGGCTTCAGAAGCATGAAGATGCACTTCAACATCTTCCCTGGCCAGCATAATCGCCATCCTTAAATATCATCGAACCACTGTGGCCAGATTTAGAGAGTAGGGTGAGAAGCAGATTCACTCCTCCACTCAGGTAACTAGAAGATGTTCTTCAGTACAGATAGCACAGTATTCCACTGAGACTATACAGAACGTATATGAGTCTAATCCAAGAAGGATATAAGCTGTATTACAGGCAAATGGTGGCACAACTCCGTATTGATAAAGAAATGTGTATCTTTCACAACTGTTACCATTATTTTGTCCATCCCCTGTAAACAACACGGAAACCCAGTAAGCCTAATATTAAATCAAGACTCTTGTGTTATACAAAGGTTTTCCACTGAATAAACAAAACTATATTTTCCTGAAGTTCAGTCCTGTGTATCAAGAGACATTCACAAAAGAACTCTTTTATATATACGGAACTTTTACTTGAACAATCATGTTAAAAAAGTAAAGCCACAAACAGATATACGTAGGTTACGGATTCAACAGCCTACCTCTACCACCACTTCAGAAAAGTGCTCAAAAGCTACGTCAATAGCTAGCCTCAATAACAATTCACTGTGCCCCTCAAAACATTGATACCAACGATTTAGATAACTGCGCATATGAGTATTTCATTTTTCAGGTCTGGATACATTGAAGATGACTGTTACATACAAAGCCTTTTAAAAAGCTCCTCTCCCCCCCCCTTCAAAAATTATCACAGGGCCATGTCAAGACAGCAGTGTGGTCACAACAACAACACTCCAATTCGACCAGGGCAGCGGTTAGAAATAAATTACAGAAACGAGTCATCAGAAGATTATTAGCAATATGAGACCATGCTCCAGCCCGCTGGTAAAACATTTAAAGGAGATAACCAGTTCCTTAGAAAACGGGAATGAAGTTGTGTTCCACAAATGTCCCATAAGATTCAGAATTCACATTCTCCTCTATGAATACTAATAGCTCCCAAAGCACATCAACCTGTACAATGTACTGGATGAAGTGAAGCATCTTAGTGCAGTGTTTCTCAACCGCCGGGATGCGGCCCGGTACCGGGCCCTGGCATCAATTATACCGGGCCGCGAGAGGCCTGAGGAAACTACAATACGCTACAAGATTTCATTAGTCCAATTGATAACTAATTTAAATGTAATTTTATATTTGTCAACATGCCACACCCTATACATAAGTGTACTAATACTCTTTATGATTATGCCATCATTAATTATTAATACTTATGTTAGTTTAATTGGAAAGTTATTTACGAGTAAATCTGTTGGGACCGGGCCCTCGTCTTATAAAAAAAATAATTTACCGGGCCGCGATCTCACAAAGGTTGAGAAACACTGTCTTAGTGGACGTTTGGATTTTCTGTTCCTCATATTCGAGTCTTCCGTTTCTTCACATTTTCGTTCGGATAAAAATGGGCCCCATTCGTAAACCAAATGTTAACTAGGATTTACTTGAATAATACCATACAATAGACAAGTCTATTCATCGATCTTTGTCATAAGAATTTAACGTTTGAAAAATGTGCCTTGTAACGGATCATCTTCAAATCCTGTCAGAGAATTTTAAGCGTTGTTCCAACACCAATGCTACGCTGTTGACAATAACAATAAACTGGCTTCTTCGATTTCTTTGAATGGCTACTTCCACACGTTATATGCTATTTCTCTTGTTACTATTGGCCTACGATCAACGCAATATTTAATAACGTCTAACAATGAAAGTTACCTAAAATTTTTGCATCAAATTCATTATAAAATTTTTGAAGGCGTATCATGAAAGTTAAAATGCTGCTGGTAATTTCTCAGCATGCGAACAGCACTTCCACGTTGAAAAACGTTTTCATATTAAAAGCTCTCCAGCCTCCCAGCAATATCAGGCGCATACAAAAGCGTAGGAAAGGCTCTACAACAAAATTCGAAATGGAACACACCCCTGTATGGCACAAAGACTGCAATACACACACATGATTTCTTTCATCCAAGTCCTTAAATGTATTACAGAAACGACTTATGTAGATAGAACACTGATCTTGAAAGCAGTAACATACGAGCATATGCTGCGCATCTCAGGAATTTTAACAATACTCGTTCATAACGATAAAATGAACGAACAACATCTCGTTCCTTCTAAGCCAACTGTCTACAAAAGGAGGCCCGGAAGAAAAGACATAAAACTCTGGCACTATCAAGGCCGTGCTGATGAGCAAACATTCCGTTCTTAAATGACAACATTTAACAGGTACATTTAAAACATGCAACAGACCAAGTTCCTTAATCCGCCGTCAACTCAAAATCCTGAAATAATGCCACTCTTTCTTCAAGTCTTACAGGTTTATTTTCCCGTCTTTCTTCTATACACTAGCGAATAACTCACCGCTTTCTGCCCAACAGCAGACTGTACAGATACAGTAGTTGCAGCTGGTCCGCTCTCAGCTCGGCTCCAGACATGAACCGCAGACCCTACATAGTGACGCGAGCCTATCACTCGTCACTTTTTATCAGCACATTAACAAAACACACAGCGCAATACATAAATCCATTTTGGACACAAACACTCTTCTCTCCACGCACATTTCACTGTTGAAAAATAGGCCTACAAAAGCACCGTAATTTTCTCACAAGAACTGTGCACTTTAACAGTCAAATTATTGTAAAGTTTTCTTATATCAAATTAATCGGCAATTGCAGTACATAAACAACACAACTTAAATGACACCTTCATCGATACTGCCTAAATAAAAACAGTTTTCTTCTAATAACTTAGCAGTTTCGAGAAGCATACACAGCCACATTCCTGACAACTGCACACTACACTTGATATGCATGACATCCGAATAACATGCAGATTCTAAGCCGATAAACTTTTGTGACGCTGTACACACGGTTGTCGAAACTGGCCGTCAGAATTTGACGCCTCACGAATACAAATTTTTCCTGAATAGGATGGATTTGCGCAACATTAAAACCGTTTCGCTCCTACGTGTTTCTGAAGCAGGCTCTCCTTTTGGAAATGTACAAATCAACCACATTATACAATGTATTTATTGTTTATATAATACTGGTGGTAAACGGTGGCACAGTTGATTTAGGCAATTCGCTACAAGCTGGAAGGTCGCGGGTTCGATTCCTGATGGAGTCATTGTGATTTATAATTTACTTAATCCTTCCGGCAGTGCTATGGCCCTGGGAATGACTCAACCTCTAAAGAAAATAAGTATCCGGGATATCTTCTGGGGGGTAAAGGCGGCAGGTTCGTAGGGCTGACACCTTTGTTTAGAAATTCTGGGAACCTCAACCTCCTGCAGCCCTAAGGGTCTGGCCAGGCCTGTAATTGGATAACTTTTAACAACCACAAACACTGCCATTATATAGGCAGTAAGCACAGTTTGTCAAGTATCTGATGGTTTACATATTGCCAAAACACCAACTTGGGACCAGAACAGTGCACTATAAAAACAGCCATACTGACTTATCTCACGAGTAATACTCCTCAAAATGAAACACGTATGGTATTTAAACAGTGAAACTGCCGGTTAAATGTTGTTCAAAAACAGACACGGTACTGTATGCACAGTTTCAACTTTTCTTCTTAGAATCAACCGTAAGTCAACAGAGGCTGTCCTGCTTCTAACCGAGGTGAACGTACTTACGAGCTCCAGCATCGTAAGGGGCAGAGAGGCACTAATCTGGCAATAACGTGTCAGGAAATTGACCTGCATGTGAGTTTAATCCAACTGATAATGACTGCAATACGGCAAATAAAGACGCTGTCGGGATCTTCATATGGCATTAACAATGTTCTGCGAATGGTCCATCAGATGAATATTTTCTCAACATGTCTTACGATAATGTTATGTATTACTTGAAATAAACCTGTCAAAGAGAGGGACATACATAGAGGGAAATAAATAATTAAAGGAACACCATCTTCTTGGTGTATGTGATGACACTTTCAACATACTGGATTATACAGCATCAAAAGACAGGATGATGACAGAGTAACTCCGAAGGACGCGCAAGGAAGCGGTCGTGGCCTTCTCGAAGATACTCTTCTGGAATGCAGCTACAGCGACTGATGAAAGCCATGGGAAACCTCAATACAACCATAATATGGGATGACATTTTGAATCAGACTCTCCAGAATTCAAGACTGCTGCCTATTCAGTCATGCCTTTTTGTAATACAGGGTCCGCCAGCCGAACCTAACGGTTTTACAATAAGTAGTGCATAGTCAATGTTTAAGAAAAAATGGTTTTTATTTGTTTAATAAACACAGGAGATGTTGCAATTTAAGAATACCATACGAATATTTCAAAACATTGTCAGACATGAAAATAACGTCGTTTAAATGACGACCCTGGTTTTTGACGCACTCGTTCAGCCTCAGAGAGAAGTTGGTGAACACCTGCTCAATCTTGTTGATTCAACTCCTGGACAATCATTATTTTGTATGGGTGGAAGTTCAAATCTTGGTGTAAAATTCGCCGAACAGTAGTGTCAGACATCCTCAGAGCTTGAGCACGGCGTACTGCAGATCGACGCGGGCTCTGGTCAACAGCATTCCGCACGGCCTCCACATTTTCCGGAGTTCTGGCCGTTCGTTTAGACACACCATGTTTCTTCGTTGCAGAAGCCGTGGTACGGAAGTTGTGCACCCAAAGAAGTATCGTGTTTCGTGACGGGATCCTCCCGTGACGCGCAACATTAAAATGCAGACGAAACTTCCTCTGTGTGACAGTTACCGATTCACCGTTTTTAAGAAACGTCTCCATGACGAACGCTCGGTGTTGAGGGCTGCACTGCTCCATGGCAACTGAAACTGCAAAACCTTACGCTTCCAATGATACCCCTCCCATGGCAACTGTACGCTCCGCCTTCATATACTAGCCGTTCAAATAACGTCAGGTTCGGCTGGCGGACCCTGTATATATGTTGCCTAGTGCAGTAAGTTGTTAATAAATGTAATCTTATGAATAAGTTTGTTGCTGGATTTCAAAGGGAGATGTAGAAAATGGGTGCAGAATATTGAGTTACCATTTCAAAAACTGAAACTTGATTCCATGGCACATACCCCATTTTTTTGAATGCCTTTATTTTGGGGGGGGGGGGATTTTGCACCTACGCGCGCGTGTGTGTGTTTATGTTCAAGTGAGAGAAAGTACAAAATGTATACTCTCTCTCAAAGCAAAGTAATTCGTTATTATGGTCTGGTTATGCTAGATTAGTGAATATGTGTTTTTTGTTTTCACATAGACTTCACCGCATTCCACAGAGGTTTGCCAATACTCCAGCAATGGCACTGCACTGCTCACTGTTTGATTTGGTTCCATCGAATGGCAAGTGGTCACAGGAAGCTGTTAAAACCTTTGCAACCATGGTGAATGGGTAAGTTCCTTTGGTGCATGGTGTTATGGGACTGGAATTGTGTTTGAATCCACACCATTATGTTTTGGGTTATGAATGTATTTCATCCAACACACAGCCGTCTCATGTTGAAGGTCATTACAGTATCAATAGTAAATGGAATAGCCAGTGATACAAAGTGGTAATAACTAAGGTAATCCACTGGTATTCAACAGTAAATGGAATAGCCAGTGACACACAGTGGTAATAACGAAGGTAATCCATTGGTATTCAACAGTAAATGGAATAGCCAGTGATACACACTGGTAATAACTAAGGTAATCCACTGGTATTCAACAGTAAATGGAATAGCCAGTGATACACACTGGTAATAACTAAGGTAATCCACTGGTATTCATGCACTCAGTTACAGTTGCTTGTATAAGATGCACAAATTTGTACTGGATCTCTTGTTCAATTTACAAGCCAATTTTCAATTATGAATGAAAACTCCTTCCTCTCACATACCATTCGTTGTTCCCAGTGCCATTTCTCAGCTGATGTCAATGGCCGATGGCTCACCACAACCAGCACTGAATAAACATTTGTTTGTGTTACGGTCATGTTTACAGTAAGGGTCATGCTTAATGTTTATATATTTTCTGTACAGTTTTAAAGATGTAACTTTTGTTTATGCATAGGATAATGTCTATGAATACAATTTATATACAGTAATTGACCATTAGTCCTTTCTTTACAGTTGCATACCATTACATGTTGTATTAAAGTGAACTTTGTAGGTTTGTGGAGAAACTTTGACCTCTGGAACCACTTAAAATTTATAACATGGGAAATAATGGGAAATGAACTTTCATTTTTTGAGTTTTCACCTGACAAGTAGTTCCTGAGGATCAATTTAAGCTCCTAAATCAATGGATGGCTGTACTGAGTTATTGGCATTGATGTGTTATGCTTCCAGTTACAATGTGAAGATGATTGTGATGGACCACATTTCTGACACATACCAGGTGGATTTATGTCAGGTTCGTGGAAATGCCCAAGATGATGTTCCTGTATCTGTTCGAGATGCCCTGGTTTTCCTAGAATATGGCTGCTTTGTAGCTGAAACAAAACCAAAGGTAAGGGAAGTTATGTTTCCTTCACTTGGTATACAAAACGTGTGAGGTAAAGAGTTGTATTTGCAGTTGTTTTGCTGTATGTGTTCATTACATCTTTTACATGTGCTCTGATAATACAAAAAACAAGATACTGTGTACTTTAAAAGAGATTCTTGAACCCTGTAGATGGGACCGATACATTGTCCCAAAACGTCGGTAAGAAATTACCAGTACTCACTGCGTAATAACCCAGAAGAGCGCGTTTCTAATCTGCTTTGTGGCTGAAGCCTGAAATCGTGCAGTTTGTGCTTTATTTCGTATGATTACAAATAGAATTGGAATGGACTTGGTTGGTGTTCAAATTCCTATGTACCATGACATAATACATATCATCTGCTTCCTTTTATTTTATTCCATAAGTAATTCTGCACCTTGAATAAATTATGTCAGTCTGTTGTCTAGTATTTTACAGTAGTGGGTTTTGACATCTGTGAATAATGGGAAATAATACATGGGAGATGCTGTAGCTTTTACATTACCAAGTACAAGTTCACATAGGTAAGGGATGAAGGTAGAATAAAACTGAAAATGTAGGTGGAGCTGCTGAACTGAGGAATTCCTGCAGCCTTGCTTTATAATGACAGAGTTCCTCCTCCAAGCCACTTCAGCATTCACCTAAATGAAATTGTCATCCTGTAGGCAGGCAGCGCATTGCTTCAAAGCACTTCAACAACTTACATTATGCTACATAGTATGATGACTCAGGAGACTCATTTGAATAACATATACAATGAAAACCTGGTAAAGTATATAAATTGGCACCATTGTGATGTGTGAAGTTAATAACAGCCCTTTTCGTTGTTGTCTACAGGTTTCTTTACCTCAGGGAAGTACACAATTCTTCAAGGATGCAGATTTTAAAAAGGGAGCCATAGAAGATGTAGTTGTGAGCCATATTGAATCACCTCATAGTTTCTACATTCAAAGGGTATGTACTCCATCACAGGTTCTAGAAACAACTGTACTTCCCCACTTCCTATAGCTACTTTCTTTACCTGTAAGTTTTACAGTAAAGGCTGTCATGTGTAGTACACGGCCTTTTGTATCTTCTGATTTTTTGCTTCCTTTACATCTTGTCAGATTACTAGGAGGCTGTTTATGCAAATACAGAATGTGGTCTTTGTTGTGCTGCACTCTTGTGACAGAAATAACTTGCGAAGTGCTGCTAACATGCCTTTATTTTGTGTACTGTCAAGCAGCACAGGGAGTCCCCAACTTTCTTACACAGTTTGTTCCTGAAAACATAGATAACATGTACGATAGTCAAGCAACAGACTTGTATGTTGGAACAGGGGTTTTGTTCCATTTGCATGAAAGGTATTTGAATACTCCTATTTATGGGCAACAAACGTAAGAGTTGCAGCAGCAATTATGGTACATTCATGCGTGAATTCAACCAAAGGTAATTGTAAACATTCCCACCATCACAGGAGCCATTATCCTCCATAATTCTTATGGCTATGTAAGGGATGGCCAGCGAAGCTCATAAGCCATTAGTAACCTTAACAGTGTTGTTTAAAACATTTTTATATATCTGCTTTACAGTACGGTGGCAGTATTCTATGTGGAAATTACATATTACCACCATAATTATGTAGGTCAGCTTTATTGCACTGGATTGTATTACTAGAGTAAGTGGCCAGGATAACCAACAACAAAGAACACAAGGCTTAATGAAAATCAGCCGACATGAAAACTCAACCGTCCACACCAACATCAAAGTTGTCAGTTAGGTTAAAAATATAAACAATATAAGCTTTCCAGAGTTATATCCTGCCTCAAATTATTCTTATCTTACGTACCTCTTCTGGCTTGCTTCCCCCCCGACAACCCTAGTGGGTCTAGGCCTGCCCATTTTCGAGGCTCCATGATCTCACCCAGGTATGGATTATATGGGGCTTCTAGACCTGCTAGTCACCAGTGAGTTCACTACAAACTTTTCAACTCATTGGCAACTAAATCCGAATGAGTAACGAAGTCTGTTCAACTTTACTCGCTACTTGCTGGGCAGTTTACTATCCCACTTGCGAACTCGCTCACTGTACTTGATATGGCCAGAAACTACCTTGTGATAAAACACTAAAATTCTTCAGTTCATCTCTGAGATGTTGAATGATGAACTGAAGTGCTGCTAGGTGACTGCCGAGTCCTTTCATTCCTACATGTAATAGGCATGGCTAGTTTACTCACTGCTCACTCACTAGCTGACGACCAAACTCACTGGCGAGTAGCATATAAATAAGCCTTGTGTAATTCTACCTTAGACACACCACACTCAGTAGGACTTCCCTGGGCAAGTGATCAGCCTGTCACAGAGACCTGTACCTGCCATTCCCTTGGCAGGATTTGAACCTGCAGTCTCAGCAAGTGTGCAGCTGCAGACCCATGCCTTAGACCTCGCGGCCACTGGAGGCGACCTTTCTGGTATTTAGCAGACACAGAATAAAGTTTGGGACTCAGTTCTACAGCATCATTGTGCGATAGCTTGAAATGTTTGTTCATCAGCTGTGTATAAAAGTACAAATTCACCATACAAAAGACAGATTAGGAGTGAGGATTTGCATTATATGAAAGTGCGGGTCGTATAAAAGCCGAATGTCCGAAAGTCAAGGACCGTCTGTATATTCTTTTCCCAGTGCATTTCCATAAACATACACTTCATCAGAAGCTATTTCATATAGATGTTACATATATTACTGTTATGTTATATATGTACTTATTTTCCATATGGTAGAGCAGTCATGATTATCAGTAACGTTCAGTTTGAGTTTGAAAGTGAGATATACCCTGGGGTAACACAAACCAGAATTTAATTCAGTCAGCAATTTTTGTGTGAATAGTATATTTAGTCAAAATATGTTTCAGTAGATTCATAGTTACAACTGTAAGGCATATTGTGTTTTGTAAAGCTTATGCTTTTTGTTTACCAGTTAGGTGAACATGCTCGGTACCTGACGTCAGTAATGAAGGATATGAATATGGAATACAGAAATGCTGAAAACAAGGGTTTTGTCTATAGTCCTTATGTTGGTAAGTTATAATGGTTTAAATACATTGTCTTTCTGAGTTTGTAGTAGTCTTTTACAGTAAAATGTAGGAACTGTAAAAATTGTTTTAGGCTATAGAACCACTTTCTGGACGAAACATGTGATGTTGACAGTAACTCACTGCCTGTGTTCATGCAGTATAAACAAAGGGGCCAGAAAGATCATATTTACTCTTTTGCTGCTTTAGCTTCACCTGTCAAATATTTTGACAGATTCTGAGGTTATCATTGGTTGGTTTCTTCCTCTGCATGTCTGTCTGTCTGTCTGTCTGTCTGACACATGCATTTGTGCCACTTAACCCTTAGGCTACTGGATTAAATTTCACTTGCCATTTAATAATATTAACCCTTAGGCTACTAATTTCGTATATATATGGAGCTCCTAGTAAAGCCAGAAATGCTAACGTTGTATATATATGGACCTACGTTTGGCAACGC